>Ga0307378_10005085_pt1 | contig 18455 bp, 10 predicted proteins | sample UN1MG_FD_202238 | JGI IMG/M metagenome (GOLD analysis project Ga0307378, IMG submission 202238) | Soil microbial communities from Risofladan, Vaasa, Finland - UN-1 | ecosystem: Environmental > Terrestrial > Soil > Coastal area > Acid sulfate soil | place: Finland: Risofladan, Vaasa | collected... | reverse complement strand
CCGAGGGCAAAGTCAGCGATACTTGGCCGTATTTCACAGTCGGCAGGAGCTCCGTGCAGACGCCGTAGTTTGGTATCTTCTCGTGCGATCTCTTCCGAGGCCTGAGGCGGGCCAGAACGCTGGGGTCTGACTTTCAGCGCTCTTCGGCGTTTCCTGAACGAGGAATGTGTGTTGGTTTCACCGGAGCCTGGCTCTGGCGTGGCCGTTCAGCATCTATGCCACCTCCCACATAACCGATTCGTCAATGCAACTCAAACCGACTATTATGAGTCTAGTTATTTGATCAGTTGAGGCGCGGATAGATGGCAGATTCGGACGTTATCATAGAGTATCAGGACGTTCACAAGGGCTTTGGGGAGCTGATTGTTCTCGATGGCGTGAACCTCCAGGTGGTGCGCGGGGAGACGCTGACGATCGTGGGTCGCAGCGGCATAGGCAAGTCGGTGATGTTGAAGACGCTGACGGGCCTGATGCCGGTTGATTCAGGGCACATCATCGTGGATGGAGACGATGTTACTGCTCTGTCCGAGGACGAGCTCAGGCGAGTGAGGCGCAAGATCGGCATGTTGTTCCAGAGCGCGGCTCTCTTCGACTCGATGACTATCTTCGAGAACGTGGTCTATCCGCTCAGGGAGCACACCGATCTTGACGAGGCGAAGCAGCTCGAGGTTGTCAAGGAGACGCTTGCGATGGTCGATCTGCCGGGCGTCGAGGACCAGTATCCGGGCGAGCTTTCGGGCGGGATGAGAAAGCGTGTGGGGCTTGCGCGGGCGATTGCGCTTCGTCCGCCGATAATACTCTATGACGAGCCGACGACCGGGCTCGACCCGATAACTGCCAACGTCATCAGCCGGCTGATAAGGCGGCTTCAGAAAAGGCTTGAGGTAACGTCAATTGTGGTTACGCACGATTTGGAGAATGCGTTTATGCTCACTGACCGGATAGCCATGCTCCACGGGGGCAAGATCATCTCGGTGATGAGCGTCGGTGAGTTCAGGCGTTCCCAGGACGCACGCATCCACGAGTTCGCAACCGGTGGGCTGACGGAGGAGGAGCTTCGGAGCGTTGGCCGGCTCCCCGCCTGAGATTGGACATTCGTAGCTTTATCGAGGCTGAACGCAGTGGCCAATAGGATAGAGATTCTCCCGGAGCTGGTAGCGAACAGAATTGCCGCCGGCGAGGTGGTTGAACGTCCCGCCTCAGTGGTTAAGGAGCTTGTCGAGAACTCACTGGACGCTGAGGCTACGGACATCACGATCGAGGTTCGTGCAGGGGGCAAGCGGCTGATACGCGTTCAGGACGATGGCGTGGGGATGGGGCGGGATGACAGCCTGCTGGCCTTCGAGCGGTTCGGCACGAGCAAGATCAGGACCGTCGCTGACCTCGATAGCATCGCCACGCTCGGCTTCCGGGGTGAGGCGCTTGCGAGCATCGCCTCGGTCGCTCACGTGACGCTCAAGACTCGTGAGAGAGGTGCGGAGTCGGGCACGGTTATTGTTATTCGCGGGGGCGTTCTGAAGAAGGTCGAGGAGGTCGGCTGCCGCGAGGGCACGCTGGTGGAGGTGTCGAATCTTTTCTACAACACGCCGGCCAGAAGGGCCTTTATGGCGAGCACGGACACTGAGTTCTTCTGGGTGAATCAGACGGCTACACAGTATGCCCTTTGCCGGCCGGAAGTGCGCTTCGTGCTGACTCACAACGACAGGAGAGTTATCGACGCCGCCGCCTCGGATGGTCTGGCGCAGCGCATCGCAGCAGTTCTGGGGCAAGAGGTCCTGAACACTATGGTCGGGGTCTCTGCCAGCTGCGAAGGGCTTGCTCTTAAGGGACATATCGGCCTTCCAACGAGGGCGACCGCATCGGGCCGCCGTCTGCAATCGATATTCGTCAACGGGCGCGCGGTCAGTTCGAAGCCGCTGCAAATCGCTATCTACGACGCCTATAAGCCATATCTGATGCGTGGCCGGCATCCGGCGCTGGTGCTTTTTCTCAGAGTTGACCCCAGGCAAGTGAATGTGAACGTTCACCCGACGAAACGGCAGGTCAGGTTTGCTCGTCAGGCCAGAGTGTGCCAGTTTGTCCAGCAGGCAGTAGCCGAGACGCTGCGCAGGACGCTGAGAGGTCCTGTTGTCGATGTGGCAACGAATCTCAGGACGCCGCCCGTTGGTGTATCCGAGCCGATAACGATCGACCTGGCGCATCATGACAGCCCCCAGACGGTTGAGGCCGAGCAGCCGGCGCATGACGCCACGCGGCTCTCGCGTCCGGACCACACCGAGGCCGCAGCGCAAAAAACCTCGGCAACTACTGAAGAGGTCCCGAGGCCGCCCCTGCGCAGTGAGCAGAGGTCTGCCTCCGGCAGCGGGCAGACCGCGCTATCGAGCGAGATTCAGGGGGTCACACAGATGGCATCGGGTGCAGCCGCACGGCCTCACGCTCAGCCGGTGGACGAGCCAGGCCCCACTTTAGGCCTTTTTGGCAAGCGGCTTGTCCCCGTCGGCCAGATCGATAACTCGTTCATCGTTGCAGAGGGAGGGGGCGCGGTCGTGATAATCGACCAACATGCCGCCCACGAGCGGATATACTACGAGAAGTTTCTTAGGCAGGTCAAACTGGGGAGTATCCCAAGCCAGCGACTGTTGATGCCAATGGTGCTGGAGGTGGCGCCGGCGGTGCACGACTTGCTGCTATCAAAGAAAGATCTTCTTGAGCCGCTAGGGCTTGAGCTTGACGATTTCGGGGGCGGGTCAATAGCCGTCAAGTCCAAGCCATTGCTGTTGTCAGATGACGATGTGGAGCAGCTTGTGGCCGAGGTGGGCGAGCTAATGGCCCGATCAAAAAAGCCCAAGGACCTATCCTTCAGGCCGGTCGAGGAGGTGTGCGCACTTTATGCGTGCAAGGCCGCCATCAAAGCCAACGAGGCGCTGTCGGTCCCCGAGATGCAGGAGCTGCTTGACCAGCTTGCCAAGACCGAGCACCCAATGACGTGCCCGCACGGCCGACCGACCACAGTCGAGCTCGACCTGAACGGTCTGCGCAGGTCCTTTCTCCGGTCCGCGAAGAAGTAGTGCCCGAACGGGTGCAGAGGGCCTGAAGGTCAACCTCTTGCAGATAGGACGGCGAGCGGCAGGCTCCGAGCCTCACCGAAAGGTTCTTCCCCCAATAATCAGATTGCGCTAAATGAGGTTTATTGGGGACAAGCGGTCTAGGCTGACTTTTTGGGTTCAGGCGATGTGTTTGTTTGGGTGTCAGTGAAGGAAAGGTGTGTTGGTGAGCGCAGATTCGGGGATTTTAGGCGAGTTAGGCGTGTTTTCTGCTCTTCGGAAGGCGGATTGCGGCACACTTCTGCATTGACCCCTTTTTCAGGCCGCGAAGGAAGCGACGATCAGCAGTTCGGCACGCCTCAGCTGAATTCAAAGACGAGGCGATTTGTGCGTCCGGCTGCTCGATCGCATGCTTGTAAACCTTCTTCAGCGATTATAAGCCCAACGGCGCTCACAATAAAACCCCAAACACCCATCAATGTGATTATTGGGGGAGGGTCAAACGACTTGCGGAACTCTCAAGGCGTGGCAGAATCCGATCAGCAAGAATCGACCAGAACCCTCTATCAATGGGACAGACAGATAGTGCTTTGAGAGCAAAGATAATCCTTGGGTCAGTGCTTTTGACCGTCTGGACGCTTCTGACCTTCTTGGTCCTGACGCAGATGCCGCAGTTTGCTGGGAAGCAGCGCAACGTGCCGGGTGTTGGGTCAACGCCGAAGATCGAAGTCGTCGTGACGATACCGATTCTCAAGGACCTCGTGGTCCGGACGTGCGAGCAATACGTGAACGTAACCAGCCTTGTCTCGGATGAAGTTCAATTGCTGAGCTTTCAACAGAAGCCCAGGGACGTTGTCCACATATACAAGGCGGACCTGCTTATCAAGGTCGGCGCCGGCCTCGATGATTGGGTTGACGACATAACTCGGGACCTGGACAGGTCTGGCCTCAAGATCGTTGACCTGTCGAAAAACGTGGGGCTTCTGGACAGGGAAGGGAAGCACATCGGTACCGATGCGGCCGCTTACCCAGGACTGACTGACCCGTATTTCTGGCTCGATCCGGGCAATGTGCGGGAGATGGTGCTGGCCATTCAGATGGACATCATCTCGATATTGCCTGAGGCGGCCAAGTATCTCCAGCATGAGCGGATGGCCTACTTCGCCGAGCTAAACAGTGTGGAATCAGAGGTGGCCACCGAGCTGGCCCCCGCCTCGAGCATCAAAATGGTCGCCGGCTGTAATGGGATGTTCTACTTCGCTCGGCGATTCAACCTTTCAGTGGTCGGCCGGCTGGACCAGATGGTCCCCCGCATCGCCCAACCGGACGCCGCCAGGACGCTTGCCAGGACGCTTGCCAGAAACAACGTGCGCATCATCGTCCTTGATCCGCTGTCGGAGCAATCGTTCCCCGGGCAGCTGGCCGAATTGGGTGGATTCAAGATCACCCTCCTCGCCTCGGCCGTCGGTCTAGACCCCAACGCAAACAGCTGTCTTGCCCTGATGCGCCACCACGCTCGAACGCTGATGGGCGCCGTCAAGAGCCTCCAGACGACGCCTGCCAAGAGCTCTGATTAGCTCTATCCCGACGAGCGCTCATAGCCCAATGCACGCTTTCACGTCTGCTCCCGTCTTAGACGCCAAACCCACACGGCAAGGGCGAGGAACAGAACCAGCATCCCAAAGGATTTAAGCGACGCCAATAGTGCCATCCACTCCGCCCTAAACGCCTCGCGCCAATAAACATACCTGACTCCCGTGAGCACGTATGAGGCGCCGAGGCTGCACCAAAGCCACGGCGAGACAGTTTTGGCGCCGCGGCTCATCCCCCAGACGAACAGAAAGGGGATCAATAGCCATTCCAAATGGTGAATCAACACCCACGTTGAGGCAAGCTGGTAGAAGACAATGACAAGGCCGACTTCGAGCCAAACACGGCTATTGAAGCGACTCGCCCGGCCCCGGGTGACCCACAGGGCGATCGCCAAAAGTGCGGTCTGTAGGAGCGTGATCGAAGCCCTTGCGAGCCTGGGCCGATGGGCGATTGGTCGTATGCCCTCGCCGCCGACCAACGCCCGTGAGACGACGCCCGCTAGCGACTGGTTCATGTCGAAGGCCCTCATATTCGAGGCCCATGTCGGCGCCACTTTGAAGAAGTACCAGTAGTGGACCTCCCATCCAACCGCTGCGACCGACGCCGCCATGATGATTAGCAGACAGATGAAGCCCCAGGCCGCAAGCCTGAACTTGCGCTTCCAGAGAAAGTAAAGCAGTAGTATCCCAGGGAACACCTTGACCGCTGCGCCGAGCGCGATCAGCGCACCTGCCGCAGCGTTCTTGCCCCGTGATGCCAGATACAAAGCGGCGCAAACGATGAGAAGGACGAGGCTGTTGGCCTGACACTCCTTGAGCGCGAATACCAGTGGCGAGTAGCCCACAACGAGCGTGATTAGGGCGAGCGTCTCCTCTATCCCTCCGGGCCGGTAGCCGATCGCAAGCAGTGCTAGGGCGATTGCTCCCGCGACGAACACGAGGTTCGCAACGAGCCAGATATCGTGCGCATCTCGCCAGTCAATGCTAGTAAACGGCGTAAAGAGCACATACCAGGTCGGCGGGTAGGTGAAGTATGGGAAAACTGGGATGCCGTTCTTTCGGGAGAGTCTGTCAAGCCTCTGGAACCCCTCCCTGTCCGTCGGCAGCCAGTCCGAGTACCTTGCCATCGGGACTTGCCTGCCCTCTTTTCTGAACTGTGCGGCCCTGAAATGGATATACCCGGCCATGTCCCGATAGAGGTTATTGCCGAGCGCAAGGTCCTTCGAGCCGAGCCAATACTCCGCAAAATCGAGGCTTTTCGGCAGCTTGTGCGGAAGCTTCTGACCGCTCGCGCTTGGCAGCTGCACGCTATCGCCCGGTTCGGCTCGCTGGAACATCGGCTCATAGAGCGTAGTGCGAGCAAACTCCGCGCCGGCTATGGCGAGAATTGCTGTGAGAACTGCAAGTCGAGCGGGCCTCATCCTGTGCGTGAAGAGCGGCCTGCAGAAAGTGGAGTTGGGGGCGAGTTTCTTGAGCAGCACACTCGCAAGCACCGCAGCGCAGGCCCAGTTGACGAAGATGTAAAGGTTATCAGGCATTTGCAGGATCGTATCAAGCTGCCGTGGAACGGGCAAGTGCTGGCGCAGTCCGGAACATCGTGTCATAGCGAGCGCGGGGTCTTTGGAACAGACCGTATGGGAAACTCATCGCTTCGTTGGCTTGACAGCAAAGAAGTGGTAGGCGCATTATTGCGGTGACTCATTGGCAATTGATGATTTTTTGGAGGAGTTCATGTGCAGCTGTTCATAACTTTTGAAGGTGTCGAGGGCGCAGGCAAGACTACGCAGGTCGAAATGCTCCATAACCTTCTGGTTGATATGCGGGTCTCAGTGGTCAAGACTCGTGAACCGGGAGGGACGGCGCTGGGCGACAGGCTTCGCCCCGTTTTGCTAGAACCCTCTGAAGCGCCGTTCTCGCCGCTTTCTGAGATGTTCCTTTATATGGCGGCCAGAGCGCAGCTCGTGAAGGAGCTGATCGTGCCGGCGCTCAATCACAACACCGTCGTCATCTCCGACAGGTATGTGGACTCCACAATTGCCTACCAGGGCTATGCACGCGGGATAGACATCTCTCTCATAGAGCGGCTCAATCAGATCACGACCAACGGCCGCATGCCGCATCTGACTGTCCTGCTGGACATCGACCCGGAGATCGGCCTGCACAGGATCTCGTCTAAGCCCTTGCGCTTCGTTAGCAACGGTAAAGACCGTCTCGAGGGCGAGCCTCTTGATTTTCACAGACAGGTGCGAAAAGGCTATCTCATTCTCGCAAAGCGCGAGAAGGACCGGTTCTTTGTGGTCAATGGTAGGTTGGGCAAGGAGGAGATTCATAAGCTCATCAGGCAGGAGCTGGTGCGCCGCTACCCAGAGAGCTTCGCTAAGGGCGCTTAGCCGTTTAAGTCCAACTGCACATTGCGCAGCGTGAGGCGCACGCCGCCTCGACTGGCTTCTGTGATTCGCGCCCTTTCGTCAATTCTCTGCCCCACGACCCAGAGCACCGTCCCATCTCGTCTTGTGATCAGCGGATGGTTCAGCCGCTCAAAGCGCGAGACCTTCTGCTTCTTGAGGAAGCGGCAAACTCTGACCTCTTGGCCCATGCCAAGCGGGATGAAGGTGTCCTGGCCCTTGGCGCTCCTTAAGATGAGCCTCGTGCCGCATTGAAGACAGACGTCGGCCGAAAGCAGCGCGTCGGTGTTGCTCACGGGGATCGCCCGGACCGGGCTTTCGATTGCCGAGGCAGTTATCGTAACTTCTCTTGAGGGGAGTTGTGCACTGCCGGGCACGGAAAGTTCACACTCAAACGGTGGATAGTCGCTGGGGACGGCATCGGGCGCTCCAAACACGATCGCGCCACCATGCCTCGTTACATTCACCGCTCCGGGGAGCTTGATACTGGCCTCAGGATTGTGCGAGGCCGCAACGGCTATGACTGACGCGATGTGGCGAGAATAGATGCTCTGACGTGGGAGGCCGAGCTCAGTCAGGGCCTGTTTTACAACCCTGTTGTGGACAGCCGGCCTCATCTTTCTGAGCGCCTCGACCAGGAGTGCGGGCCTCCCGTCCACCTCACAAGTGGCGTTCTGGTAGGCATTCTGTGCGGTCTCATCGAGGACCTGCGAGTCCAAGGCGACGAGCCTCGAGAAGGATGCAAGCTTCGCAAGAGCGTGCGAACCAAACACCTCATTTATGGTAGGAACTAGCCGGTGGCGGATTCTGTTGCGAAGGGCAGCTCCGCCAAGGTTGGTCGAATCCTGCACGTAGTCGATCGCATTGTCGCCCAAAAACTTGAGCAGCGACTTCTTTGGGGTCTCGAGCAGCGGCCGGACGAACGCTCCCGAGACAGCCCTGATCCCAACGAAACCCTCCTGTCCAGTCCCGACGAAGAGCCTCATCAGAAGTGTCTCAACCTGATCGTCGAATGTGTGGCCAGTCGCTATCTCATCGGCCCCGACCCTCGATGCCGCCTCCTCGAGGAAGGCTAGTCGATGTGCCCTCGCTCGCGACTCAAGCGACCTCTCCGACAGCTCTTGCGACTCCCGCTTTGTCAAAGTCCTGATCTCAAGGGGCAGACCTAGCTCTTTTGCCATGCCTTCCACGAATCGCTGTTCCTCTGCCGATTCTTTGCCGCGCAGGTTATGGTTCAGATACGCCAGATGCAGCCTGATGCCATATCGCTCGCTCTGGAGCATCAATATGTGGACAAGGGCTGTGGAGTCTGGCCCCCCCGAGAACGCCACAAGCACCGTGTCCCCAGGGGCGAACATCGAGTAGGCCTCGATCGTCTTGATGACCGAGAGCGGAACAAGCTGCGTCTGTCGTTTCAACATGTTGTGCATAGTATCACTTATACGGAGGGTTCCGCTAAGCGCGTTTCAGTCATGGGTAGAGCGCAGCATAGCGGCTGTAAACAGACCAGGTTTATTTGTTGGTGGTTGATACTTCGACAATTGCCCGATTCCGCCCTCCATCCGACCTCGCTGATTGTAAAAGTGGATCACGTCCTGAGCCGAACCGCTCGAATTCGTTGCAATCGGCCAATAACTGTACTTCCCGCCCAATAGGTCTTGTCGCGCCACACAAGGCCGGTCGTTTTATTGCACAGCCTCTCCGATTTCTCGGGTGCTCCTAGCTGGGAGCAACATATTTGGCTAATCATGTCACCCATTCTTTCCGATAGAATCAGTAGTGAGGTTGTTGCCATTGAGACGAAGCGGCGGGATCTTCGTGATTTGGCTGTAACGGTTATCTATGCCATTTGGGAAGGGAATGACAGTAACTGATCGCGAAGGTCTGGCCAGTTTGAAGTCTCTCCCCGACGAGAAGATCAGAAGCGTTCTTATTGTCGAGACCGACCCTCTGCTGGCGGATTCAATCGCGCAAACTGTCAATCAGGCCTCTGAAACCATAAACGTCGCGACTGCCCAAACTGAGGCGCAGTGCCTAGCGCAGATCAAGGACTCCGAGTTTGACTGTGTCCTGCTTGATCTCGACCTTTTGAGCACCAACGGCAGCGAGCTGATTGCCCTGATCAAAGACAGCCGACCGCACATCCCCCTAGTCGCGATGACTTCGGAGCCAGCGCTTGCCGTTCGGGCCATCGAGGGCGGCGCGACAGGTTTCTTTCTGAAGAGCATGGACTTGGCGGCCTTGAGGCTTCTGCCTCAAAGTATGCGGAATGCTGTCGAGCTTGCGCGGATGCGAGAGTCCCTTCCAGTTCACGCCGCCAAGCTGCATGAGAGCGCAGAAGACCTCAGATGCGCGCTTGAGGATTCACCTCTTGCGATGATTGACCTTGCCCCTGGGGGGAAAGTGTTGCACGCAAACGGGGCAGCGCTTTCGCTATTGGGTTACGGCAACGACGAGCTTCTAGGCGCGCACATTGAGGATATCGCCCCTGAGACCGGGCGAGGGAGGATAGCCGACTGTTTGACGCAGTCCCAGAGCGGTGCGGCGCCGAGCGTCGAGGCAACGTTTTTGACGAAACAGGGCGGACAGTTGACCGTGCACGTTAGGGCAGCGGCCATACGATGCCCGGGTCATGGCATCGTCAAAACAAGACTTTTTGTATCTGACATGACTGGAATGAAACAGATTGAAGAACAGCTGGTGCAGGCACAGAAGATGGCGAGCATCGGGGAGCTGACGGCCGGGGTAGTGCACGATTTCAACAACATGCTGGCCACGATCGTTCTGGCTTCCCAGATGATCAACATGGAGATACCAAACGATAGCATGCTCAGGAGGCAGGCGCAGAGTATCCAGAGCAGTGCGGAGAGCGGAGCTCATCTGGCGAGCCAGCTCCTGTCGTTTGCGAGGGCCGCCCGCTCGGAATCAAAGACTGTGGAGCTAAACAGCGTTATCAATGACATTGTCAACCTTCTTAGCCTCTCCATCGGGGACTCGGTCTCAATAGAGTTCAACCTTGAGCCCAACATCAAGCACATCTTGGCTGACCGAAATCAGGTGGCCCAGATAATACTAAATCTGGCTCTGAACGCCAGGGACGCTATGCCGAATGGGGGAACGCTCTCGTTCTCAACCGAGAACGTGAGCATGACGGACAGAGAACGATGTCAGAAGCTGGGTATCCAAACGGGAGATTACGTCCGCATTGCGGTCAGCGACACCGGTGTGGGCATCGACAAGGGCGCGCTGGGCAAGATATTCGAGCCGGTCTTCACCACAAAGGACGCCAATGGCGGAACAGGTCTCGGTCTCTTGGTCGTCCGGCGTATAGTTGAGAGGCACAACGGGGGGATTGAGGTAAGCTCAGAGTTAGGTAAGGGCGCACGATTCTCCATATATATGCCGTCTTCGCGGGAGCGCGAACAATTTGAGTCAGATGAACCCAGCCTCGAGTCGCTGTGCGGCTCCGAGCGCATTCTGGTCGTGGACGATAAGGATGGGGTTCGAGAGTCAGTGTCGCAGATGCTAGCTTTATGGGGATATGAGGTGGTGAATGCGAACGACGGAGCCTCTGCAATTGAGCTCTATCGCCAACGCAAGGATGACATAGACGCGGTGCTCATGGACCTTCGGATGCCCGGCATGGATGGCATCGAGACGCACGGACGGCTCAAGCAGATCGACGATTCCGTTCTCGTCGTGTTGACCTCAGGCTACGGAAACGAGCAGCTCGTGGCCAAGGCCACCAAGCAGGGCGTTGCAGGGTTCATCAAGAAGCCCTACAAAATGGAGCAGCTGCTCTCGCTGTTGAGAGAGCTGCTTGACAAGAGGAATCCCAGCGATGGAGCGAGCGCGAAGCTCTTGGCAAGCCAGCCGGCTACATCTTCTCGCTTCGGCACAACGGACGCCGATTCGTAAGCGTTCGTGGCTGCCCTCAGGCCGCATCTTCGCGAGAGTTTGCGCCAGGGGTGGGCAATATGGTGTAGGGCGGAGCTTTCTGGAAGAGGCTGTCCGGCATCTGGAAGGGGCGACATCTCTGAATTATCCGGGCTAAATCTTGTCATTGGGAATAGGCAGCGGCGAGGGGTCCGAGCTCGCCCAGCCCTAATGCCGGCGGCGAGGGCTCGGCAGCGCTCAATCGGTGCGGGGGCTACGCCGCGGACTTCTTTTCTCCGGGCTGTGGCTCTTGGATCGGGGTCCAGTTCAGGACGGTTTCTCTGGCTTTCTCCAGCTGAGTGTCCTCGGAAGAGCTCCTATCCATCGGCACTATGATGTCTGGCGTGAGACCTACTTTGTGCAGCTTTTGGCCAAAGGGTCCCTCGTACTTGCAGGTTGATAGAACTACCCTCGTGCCGTCAGTAGTCGAGATGCAATCTGTGCCGAGCGCGAAGCCAAAGGTCTTCTCGCCCACGAGCTTCGCTATCCTGTGACCACGCAAACTCGCGGCCAAGACCTCCGCCTCGCCAACTGTGCGCTCGTTGACTATGACCACAACAGGCACGGTCTTCGGCATCAGGATCACGCTGCTATCCCTTGCCACCTCCTTTGTCGCACTTATGGTCGAGCGCAAAAAAAGCGGTCTGGAGCTCTCAAAACGGCTTAAGATACTTGTAACTTCCCCGATCGAGCCGCCGATGTTGTCCCGCACGTCGATTATTATCCCCCTCAGGCGAGAGGACCCTATACTGGCCAGACCTCTCTTGAATGTCTCGGACACGCCATCAGCAAACCTCCTGATCTTGAAACAGAGCACTCCGTCCTCGCCGGCCACGAAGTTCGCAGGTTCCGAGACGTACATCGCTCGGTGCAGCTTCACTTTTTTAGGGTTGAAATCGTCTGGACCATACACTATCAACGTTACTTCGGTCTTAGGCTTGCCGCGCAGGTCTTGTCGAAGCTCGTCAAGCGTCAGATCGTAAACGGGGTGCTCATTGATTGCCACGATTCTATCGCCGGGTAGTATATCAGAGCCATCCGACGGTGAGCTGAGCTCTCGAGAGACCACCACGAAAAGGCCCTCTTTGGACATAACGTTCAACCCAAGGTCCGCCCGCCGTTTGTACTCCTCGTCCGCAAACTGAACTGTCGAGCGAGAATCGAGGCTCGAGACGAGGCGCTGGGTCCCATGCCTCAGCAACTTGCCCATGTCCACCTCGTCAACGTAGAAGTCGTCTATGGCGCGAAGCGTTTGGACGAGCGTTGATAGGTAGGGGAAATAAGCCTCTAGCTCTTTAGTTTTGTTGGGCCCATAATCTTGCTGCGATAGGCAAAGCGCCGCTGCGGCGAACACCGTAAAAAGCGCACAGGCCCACGGGACGAATCGCTTAGCTCGCATCAATCCCCCCGATGCGAGATAAAACGGTCTTCATACGAGGAAGGTTTCAGCTGTTGAGCTGACCAGGCCGTATGAACAGCTATCGGCGGCGCCCACGTCGGCTGCGTGCCCCCGTTACGGACCCAAGTCCTCGGGCTAGAAGTATATCTTGACGCCCAAAGCAGCGCTGAAGCCCCCAAGGTCAATGTCGTTGGACAGGTCCTTAAGCTCGGTCGTCCGATACTTGTTCGTCTTGAGCTTCAAGTCCTCGCTTTCCGAGAAGTAACTGACCGACATTGATGTGTACCCAAGTCCAAAATTTGCCTTGCCCCAACGGTAGCGCAGGTCAGTAACAAGCGAGAGGTCCGCTCTATTGTCGAACAGCTTGGCAACAAAAAACTCCGCTCCCAAGCCGCCGTTGACACCCCAAGCGACATCGTTCATTTCCGGAAGCTCGTCGATTCGAGCCGAGAAAAACGTAGGCCCAAACGAAATGTAGGGGTTGATCTTCTGCTCAGTCAGGAATGAGAAACCCACATTTAAATCGACTGGCACTATTTTGGTTTTGATGTGGTCATAGTCCACCTGCGTCTCGCTGGAGCTATGCCCTGCTGGATACTTCTCGCCACTGTAGATATATGTGTAATAAGTCTTTCTGTATTCAACCTTCGTGAACTCCGGAATGTGTTCACGATACCTCGCAGCCCTAAGCTCAGCAAATAGCCAGGGGTAGAAATGATAGGAAAACGAGCCGCCATAGATGAAGTTATCATCCAATTGGCTCATCTCCGGGAAGTAACAACCTCCCTCTACACTGACCCCGAACTTGCCCGAAGTATCCTCCGAAAACGCGAGGTTGACGAGCAACAGGCTCAACAGCAAACCTACATAAAAACCGCTTCTCATTCGCATTACCTCCGGCGAAACCAAAGATTGATAGCATTCATGGAGAGCGACCTGGCCCTCTTGTAATCATTGCTGTCTTTATAATAAGGCGTGTCTGGGATGTCAAGCGCTCTCTTGTATCAAACATCCAAAGTCCGGAGTGGAACGTCGCGCCTCTGGCCAACACGTCGCAGGTGGCGGATAGCGAGACCGCGGATGGCGTCCCGGTTAGTTTCTACGTTACTTGCGCCACGCTTGGCGCCTCACAACATTGACACAGGGTCAACATTGACCACTATCCGAACGTCAGATGGCTTAATCTTGGCCTGCTTTGTTTCCTCGAGCTTACTGGCAAGGAAGCTGTGCAGCCGCGAAGAGCTGTATGAACGCACAAAAGCCTGAAACCTATACCTGTCCTTCAGCTTCGCGATCGGCGCCTCCGCTGGCCCCAAGATGTGGATATCCTCTGCCCGGCCTTGCCGCAAAACGTCCCCCAACCGCTCGGCAGTCGAACGCGTTTTCTCAAAGTCCCGGCCCGAGATAATCAGCGAGGCCAACCTCGTCACGGGCGGCAAGCCCAACCTGCGCCTAAACTCAATTTCCTGCTTGAAGAATGTGAGGTAATCCTGCGCCGCCGCCGCTTTGATTGAGTAATGGTTGGGGGAGTAGGTTTGCAGCAACACTTTCCCCTGCTTGCCATGTCTGCCCGGGCGACCGCTCACCTGCGTTAGCAGCTGGAATGTTCGCTCGGCGGCTCGGAAATCTGGTAGGTTCAGGATCGTGTCGGCAAGGACGACAATAGCGAGCGTCAGGTGTGGGAAATTATGGCCCTTGGCGACGATCTGGGTGCCAACGATTATATCGACCTCGCCCCTCGTAATCGACGCCAACGCCCTCTCATACATGCGCCTCGTGGTGATGGCGTCGCTGTCCATTCTCAGGATGTTGGCTCCGGGGAAGAGCCGCGCAGCCTCCTCCTCGACCTTTTCCGTCCCGAAACCTATGAACCTGATCTCCTCTGAGTGGCACGCATCGCATCTTGTCGGCACGGGACGCCGGCGGCCACACAGGTGGCAGACTATTGACTCTGTGGCACTATGATAGGTGAGCGTGATGTCGCAATGCTCGCACCGGAACACGTATCCGCACCTTTTGCAGGTCAAGAAAGGAGCAAAGCCACGGCGGTTGATGAACAGCAAAACCTGCTCGCCGGCTGCAAGCGCCCTTCCCATTGCATCCTGAGCGGTCTTGGTGAGAATGGCCGAACCCTCCAATGCCTCCTTACGCATGTCGATCACCGAAACTTCGGCCATCGGACGGGAGTCAACCCTCTTGCTAAGAAATATATATTGATACTTCCCCTTTGAACTGTTGAGGAAAGTCCCCACCGAGGGAGTCGCCCCGCAGAGAACCACCGAGCACTTGAAGATTGACCCCGCCATTACAGCGACATCCCTCGCATTGAAGAACGGAGCACGGTCCTGCTTATATGTCGTCTCGTGCTCCTCATCGACAACAATGAGGCCAACTCGTTTAAGAGGAGCGAATATCGCGGAGCGGACGCCGATGACCACGTCAACATCGCCTCGATACGCGAGCTCCCACTGGTCGCGGCGCTGTGCGGGGGTGAGCTTGCTGTGAAAGACCCCCGCCTTGTCGGCGAATCTGCGGGCAAAAAGAGCGAGCAACGCGGGCGTCAGCGATATCTCTGGAACAAGAATCAACGCCCTCTTGCCGCCTTTCAGGACGTGCTCTGCTGCACGAAGAAAGACCTCGGTCTTGCCGCTGCCGGTTACACCGTGCAGCAGAATCGGCCTTGTATCTTGAGCGTCGATTGCTGCGGTTATCCTCGTAAGGGCGTCGCGCTGTTCAGACGAGAGTTCGATCGCCTCGTCGCCCTCATCGAGGCCCGACCAAAGGCCTGCCGGCAGCGACGAGACGATATCCATCGGGCGCCTCGTTCCCCTAGATTGGCGTTTGGGGGCCTTGTCAGCGTGCGCATCAACATCGGCAAGGCCATGCAACATAGCCGCCTGGACTACTGTCCCAAGAGGCGCAACGTAGTATGATGCAACCCATTCGAGCAGTCTCATCATCTCTCGAGATAGAATCGGCAGCTGGTCGATGATTGATATGATCTCCTTGACAGACTTCAGGTAACAGTGCGAGGTGAGATGGGCGATCACGCCAACTCGCTCACGGCTCCGCAGCTGGACAATCGCACGCTTGCCGATCTTTGCCTCTTTCAGGAGGTGCTTCGGGACTCCATAGGTGAAGCACTTTCTCACTCCGACGCCGAGGGCCACCTCCGCGTAGAGCGAGTACTTTTTAGCCTCTGGCATCAAGCTCGCCTCTGAGAGATATATCGTATGAGCTGTGGCAGCGACCGGTGCAGTGTAGAGCTCTGGCTACCCGAAAGCGGTATTGCCATGCGAGCACCTACTTGGAGACCGCGTCAGTATGAATCATACAGCTAAGCCAAAAAAACGCAAAAAGGCTGACCCCCAAAGGCGAGGGTCAGCCTTTCGCAATAGGTTAATCTGTCTGTTTAACTCAATGAGCTATCATCTGGTCCGGCTTTGCCTTGATGCCAACGGCCGCGTCGCTGTCTGAACCCACGAACCGCCATGCCGAAGGAGGCAAAACATAAGCCATGTTGGTCAGCCTGATCGAGGTAACCCCGTAACTCATGATGTTGGTCGTGTTGCTGTCTGTGATCATGCAAGTAATCAGATACTCGCCGACTGAGTCATCCTTTATGAACTTGTAGTTCAGGAACTCAGCAAGGACAGCCATGCCACCATCAAAGAACACCGAATCGGCTGACAGAAGCGAGAATGTGCGACCGTTAGGAAGCGTAACCCACATCCGCACGTCGATTAAGGCAGTTTCACCGTTGTTGGAGGCCTCGACTGATACGACCAACTCATCGCCTACCGCGAAGTGAGACTTGTTCGCGAGCACATCGACCGAAATCGCAGAGCTGCCCTCAAATGGCGTGGCAGCGACCAGCTCTGAGCGCTGCTCGGCGCCAGAGTAATCAACCGCGACGAGGCAATAGTAGTAGGTTACACCATTGATGACGTTCTCATCCGTGTAGCCATAGAACCGTGGCTCCGCAGTTGTCCCGGCGCCTGCAATGAGCCCGTGATTCAGCTGTGCGAAACGCGCATTTAGATTCGTGCTGCGCAGCAGCTTGAAGCCCAGGTTCTCCATCTCTGAAGCGGTCTCCCAGGTCAGCACAACCCTGCCGTCTCCGGCGGATGCCTTGAACCAGGAAAGCTCTACCGCAAGAGATACTGCACTAACTGTGTTGGACAATGCTGAAACGTTGCCACGATGGTCAGCGCTCGTCATCGCGAACCAGTACTCGGTGCTCTCTTCTGGCATCTGGAACTCGAACGCCTGAATCATGCCCGGCGTTGCCGGAATTATCCCGCTTGCATCAAGCGGAACCGCCGCGTCGAATTGCGCCATCGTATTAATCGGCCCTGTCTCGCTGTAACGGATGTCGTAGCTCGCGCACGTGCCCGAAGTAGCGTCAAATCCATTATCGGCCGGTGCTACCCAGCTCAACAGCACGCCGGCATCAGACATGCCAGTTAGTGCCTGAAGCGTGTCGATTCTGCCCGGTGGGATCATATCAGCAATGCCAACACCCGACAGTGACACATAAACCTCGGGCGTCTCAGGATCGTCGGTCGAAACCGTCACGATCCCGCTGATCGTGCCCATCGTGCCCGGCGTAAACGTAACCGTTACCTCAATAGGTGTAACCGTCGAGATCGTAGTCGGCAATATCACACCCAAGGTAACAGTATAGTCAATGCTCATTGAGCTTACGCCTGTGAGGGTCAATGGAACCAACTCGCTCGTGTTGGAAATCGTGAAGCTCGCAAGATGCGTCTGGCCAAGCCAAGTCGGTCCGAAGTCGAGCGACGTAGGCTCCACAACTACATTTGGCGCCGCCGTCGCTATGCCGGAAAGGGTGATCGGATACACCGGATCGGCTGGGTCATCGCTGTAGATTGTCAGCGTTCCGGTCGTGGCGCCGATCGCAACGGGATGGAAGGATATATCCACAAACAACACGTAACCAGGCTCGATCGTCCACTGAGTAGCTATGCCGGTCGTGTCCAGCGTCCCCGTTGTCGCGAAGTCAAGCGAGAAGCTCTCGCCGTTTTCTGTTATCGCAATGTTCGTTATGTTCAGGTTGGCGTCGCCGACATTCGCGATCTCAAGCGTCCTCGTTGTTACCTCGCCCACGCGAAGCGTCCCAAAGTCAACTGTTGTCGCCTCCAGGTTCGGGAACTGCATGTGAGGCGCCTCAGTCCCAACACCCGAGACGTCAATGTTCCACTGAGGTGTGTCCGGATCATCGCTGTAAATCGTGATGATACCAGCGATCGTGCCTTCTGTGCTCGGGCTGAACCTAATTGTAAACGTCTGGGTCCCCCCGGTCGCAATCGTGGTGCTTGTTACACCGACTATTGTGAAGTCCGTGGCGTTTGACGTGATGTTGGTCACAGTCAAGACCATGCTAGTCGTAGCGTCGGTCGCTACGTTCATAACCTCTAGCGAATAGTCGCTGTGGCCTCGCACCGGCGTCGCGGGGAACTCGTATTCGGTGAGCGTGTCAATGTCAGGTGCCACACCGAGCCCCGTAAGAGGAAAGATCACATTTCCGCCGAAGTCGGGATTGCCGCTGGATAGGACAAGGGTTCCCTCTGTTGCGCCAACCTCAGTTGGATGGAACGTGACGGTAATTGTCGCCTCGCTCCCAACCCCAAGCGTCCCCGCAGTGGGCAGAACAGTAAACGGAAGCAAGGTCGCAAAACTGTAGTCGAAGTCGGCCGTCGCGTTCGTCGCGTTCTTCATAACGAACGACCACTCGGCAGTATGGCAGACCTGCACCGCCCCGAAGTTATGGCCGTCGGTCGCATCCTCTGGCTCAAACAACACTACTGACTCGACTGCGGTTCCCGAAACGTTCACGACAAAATCGCCGTCCGGGTCGTTGCTCACGAACGTTACCGTGCCATCATAGTCCATCGCTGCGGCGGGACAGAACGCGATCACCATCCCAATCGTTGCACCCGAACCGATCGTGGACGGCGTTGCGAGTACAACCTCAAACACCGCTGGGGCACTACTTATCACGTCCGAAACCACCAAGTCGCCGTGGCCGTTGTTGGCTATGACGAAGTCACCGGGC
>Ga0307378_10005084_pt1 | contig 18459 bp, 20 predicted proteins | sample UN1MG_FD_202238 | JGI IMG/M metagenome (GOLD analysis project Ga0307378, IMG submission 202238) | Soil microbial communities from Risofladan, Vaasa, Finland - UN-1 | ecosystem: Environmental > Terrestrial > Soil > Coastal area > Acid sulfate soil | place: Finland: Risofladan, Vaasa | collected... | reverse complement strand
CGGCAGCTCCAGCCAATCCGCCTCGCCACTGCCCTCGCCCTCGCCCTCGCCCTCGCAGCGGTAGCGCAGCACCGCGTCGATTTTATCGTGACCGTCGCAAAAGATGTCCGCCTCGACAGCCAGGACGTCGCCGACCACGCGCTTCACGTCGAACCGGCCGCCGTCGATCTCGGGCGAAACGCCTTCGATGGCGATCCTGTCGCTGGCGGCCAGGCGCAGGGCTTCCTGATCCGAAGTTGGCGTCGATGTCAGCGGCATTGATCGCGACTTTCCGGACGTCCACTCGGCCATGGTGCCTCATATTTGCTGTTCTGTACGCGCGGACCCAATGTCTGTGCAATCGGGCCGCAGCCGCGCGTCGCGCCCACCCGAACCTCACGGCAAGCTTTGTCTCGGACAGTCAGACGACAGTTGCGTAACGCGTCGATGAAGTGAAAGGGTCCGCCAGCTTGGCACGTGGCGCCAGCGATCCCAAAACAGGATGGCGAACCACTTTCGTCTGCACCCAACAGGACCATTGATCGGCATCTGTTGAGAAATCCGGCCCAAGACTGGATTAAGCCCATATATTAAGTGGCGCCCCGTAGGGGTTTCGAACCCCTGTTTCCGGCGTGAGAGGCCAGCGTCCTAGGCCACTAGACGAACGGGGCGTGGGCCAGACAGGCCCAAATCTATAGCTTGGGCTTGTGAACCTGATCAAGGGTTATTGAACCTTGAGCCTGACGCGGGAAATCACCTTGCCGGTGGCGATGTCGATAACCACAATTTCGGGTTCAACGCTGGAATTCAGATAGAGTGCCAGCCTATCGCCATCGAGGGACAGCGACGTGACAGTGGCCCCGGGCGGGATCGCGAGGGACATCTCGGGTTCCGGCACCGCAGCCGGCGCAGGTGCGGTAACCTTACTGGCCTTACCCTGACCTAAATGGGAGGCTTGATAGACAATCGCCGCCATCACGAAGGCGAAGCCGCCGACCAGCAGGACCCCCATGACAATCACGGCGATCTTGAGGATCCGCACCTGACGCGGCGTAAACACCGTGCCCGGTAAAGGCGTATTGTCTGGCTCGCTGATTACCGCCATCGTCTAAAAGACCTCAATGTCAAAATCGGACCAGCCACATAACGAACGCCTCGACGCCGAAGTGGACGAAAGCCACGCGGGGCAGAGGCTCGACCTCTTTTTGAGTGGAGCCCTGCCCCAGCTGAGTCGTACCCGCGTGCAGGCCCTGATCCGTGCAGGCCAAGTGGCGTCAAGCGGCGCGACCATAGAGGACGTCAAATATAGGGTCAAACTGGGTGATCGCTTCGATCTCGCCGTGCCGCCGCCCACCAAGCCCAAGCTGCGCGGCGAGGCCATTCCGCTCGACGTCGTCTACGAGGACGATGCGCTGATCGTGATCGATAAGCCAGCCGGCCTCGTGGTGCATCCCGGCGCGGGTCAGCCTGACGGCACCCTCGTCAATGCGCTCATCGCTCATTGCGGCAAGTCTCTGTCGGGCATCGGCGGCGTGGCGCGGCCGGGCATCGTCCACCGCCTCGACCAAAAGACCAGCGGGCTCCTCGTCGTGGCCAAGACCGACCAGGCCCATCGGGCCCTGGCGGCCCAATTTGCCGATCATGGGCGGACCGGCGCGCTGGAGCGCGGCTATCTGGCCCTGGTGTGGGGTGCGCCCCACCGCACCCACGGCCGTATCGACGCGCCGGTCGGCCGCCACCCGACGAGCCGCACCAAGATGGCGGTGCTAAAACCCGACAAGGGACGTCACGCCGTCACCCATTGGCGGGTGGTGGAGACCTACGGCCATGACAAGGACGTACCTATCGCCTCGCTCCTCGCCTGCACGCTGGAGACCGGGCGCACCCATCAGGTCCGCGTGCATCTGGCCCATATCGGACACCCGCTGATCGGCGATCCGCTTTATGCGCTTGGGTTCAAGTCAAAGCTCAAGAAGCTGCCGCCGGACGCTCAGGCCAAGCTCGCCGCGCTCGACCGGCAAGCTCTTCATGCTGAACACCTTGCATTCGAACACCCGGTAACCGGCACCTTACTGGAATTTAATAGTCCACTCCCCGCCGATCTCGCCGAGATTGCTGATACACTGAAGCAACTGTGATGTCCTCTGAGTCTTTTTTGCCTGTATTAAAAGCTTTATCGAGGACAGCGCTGGGGGGCGGTTGAACGGGAAGATCGCGGCCGTTTGGGCCGCTGGAGACGGGATATGGCCGCCAAAAGTTTGCCGAGTGTGAGCGCGCATGGCGGGCTCACGCGCTACCTCGAAGAAATCAGACAGTTCCCGATGCTGGAGCCGCAAGAGGAGTACATGCTCGCCAAGAGTTGGCGCGAGCATGGCGACCGCGACGCCGCGCATCAGCTTGTCACCTCGCATCTGCGCCTCGTGGCGCGCATCGCCATGGGCTATCGAGGCTATGGCTTGCCCGTGGGCGAGGTCATCTCCGAAGGCAATGTCGGCCTGATGCAAGCGGTCAAGCGCTTCGATCCCGACAAGGGTTTCCGGCTTGCCACCTACGCCATGTGGTGGATCCGGGCGGCGATCCAGGAATACATCCTGCGCTCGTGGAGCCTCGTGAAGATGGGCACCACGGCGTCGCAGAAGAAGCTGTTCTTCAACCTGCGCAAGATCAAGGGCCAGCTCAAAGCCCTCGAGGAAGGCGATCTGCACCCCGACAACGTGAAGAAGATCGCCACGACACTCGGTGTGCCGGAGGACGACGTCATCTCCATGAACCGGCGGCTCGCCGGCGATAGTTCGCTGAACGCGCCCGTGCGCAACGACGCGGAGAGTGGCGAGTGGATGGATTGGCTGGTCGATGACCGCATCGACCAGGAGACGGCGCTGGCCGATTCCGAGGAGAAAGAGCAGCGCCACGACATGCTGCAGGATGCTCTGAAAGGTCTGAACGATCGCGAGCGCCGCGTGTTCGAAGCGCGCCGTCTCGCCGAGGAGCCGCTGACTCTGGAGCAGTTGTCCACCGAGTTCGGTGTGTCGCGCGAGCGTATCCGCCAGATCGAGGTCCGCGCCTTCGAAAAGGTGCAGAAGGCCGTGCAAAAAGCGGCCAAGGCCGCAGAGCCGGAGCCGGCCGACGCCGAACTCTGAAGACCCCCGAGAACGGTAAAGCCCACCCGCCATTAAGGCGGGTGGGAGAGCGCGCGCGAAGCGGTTAAGGTGGCCGCCGCCATCGAAGGCATGCGCGGGGGGACCTTGGGACCGGTGGAACATCTGACAGTCAGCGGCATCGGCGTCGCCTATCTCGATGAGGGCAAGGGGCCCTGCGCCCTGCTCGGCCATTGCTCCAGCGCCTCGCATAAAGAATGGCTGCCGCTCATCGAGACGCTGAAGGAGGATTGGCGCGTGCTGGCGCCGGACTTCATCGGCTACGGCCAGTCCGATCCCTGGCCGATCGACAAGCCCTTCAGCATTGAAGCCGACGTCAAAGTCCTGCTGGGACTCGCCAAAAAAACCAGAAGACCGCTCCATCTCGTCGGTCATTCTTATGGCGCAGCGCTGGCGCTCGAAGCCGCACGCAAGCTCGGGCCCCGCGCCAAAAGCCTGACCCTGGTCGAGCCGGTCTCCTTCCATCTGTTGCGGCTCGAGAACCACCCCGAATGGAAGGAGGTGGAGAAGCTCGGCATCTCCGTGCTCGACCCCGTGGCCAAGGGCGACGACCGCAAGGCCGCTGCTGCCTTCATGAGCTATTGGCTCGGGCGCTGGCGCTGGTGGCTATCGCCCGAGCGCTTCAAAAACGCCATCGCCACCACGATCCCGAAGGTCGCGCTCGAATTCTCCATCGCCATCGACGCGCAGACGACGCTTGCCGATTATGCCGAGATCACCGCGCCGACTTTGCTGATTGTCGGCGGCAAGACGCGCAGCCCCACACGCGCCGTCGTCGAGCTGCTTGGGAGCGCACTGCCGAACGCCAAGGTGCAGGTGCTGAAAGGCGCGGGCCATATGAGCCCGTTCACCCACCCGGCCGAGCTCAACCGGATGATTCTCGACCATCTCGCGTCGGTGCGCTAGCGGCGCCGTCCTCGGGAAAGTCCTCCACGTCCTTGGCGAACAGCTCCTCGAGCTCGACCGCGGCGGTTAGCGCATTGGCGCGCATCTTCTCGGTGTCGGTATAATATTTATAGGCGTCGTAAAGCCGCTTCTCATCGTGCTGCTTGAATGTTTCGGTGAGCCGCTTCGCCTCGTCCGGTTTCAGCCCCAGCCCTCGCAACAGCTTGGTGGTCAGCTCCAGCGCCGAAAGAAATGTCTCGCGCTCGATGATGGTGACGCCAAGGTCCATGAGCTTATGCACATGGATACGATCGCGTGCCCGGGCATAGATCGGCAGATCCGGAAAATTCTTCCGCACCACCTCAGCCACGCGCAAGGAGGAGTCCACGTTGTCGATAGCCAGCACGAAGGCTTGCGCCTTAACTGTTCCCGCCGCGCGCAGAATGTCGATCCGGCCGGCGTCGCCGTAATAGATCTTGGCGCCGAAGCGTTTGACGAAGTCGACCTGGGCGATGCTGGTGTCGAGCGCGGTGAACGGGATGTGCCGCGCGCGCAGGACGCGGGCGACGATCTGGCCGAAACGCCCGAACCCGGCAATGATCACATGCCGGTCGCCTTCGGGCGGCATCTCGTAGTCCGGCGCGCCGGGCTTGAGCGCCCGTGACGCCATATCGTCGATGAGCAGCAGCAGCGGCGTCGCCGCCATCGACATGGTCACCGCCAGGGTGAGCAGGCTCGCCATGTCGCGGCCGATCACGCCTTCGAACACGCCCACCGAGAACAGCACGAAGGCGAACTCACCGCCCTGACTGAGCACGATGCCCAGGCGCCGCGACGGGCCGTTGCCGATGCCCCACCAGCGCCCGAGCCCGTAAAGAATGGCGGCCTTGATAGTGACCAACGCGATGACGATGGCCGCAAGCGCCAGAGGCTGCGCGACCAGCACACCGAGATCGATGGACATGCCGATGGCGATGAAGAACACCGCGAGCAGAAGGCCCTCGAATGGGGCAATATCCGCCTCGATCTGATGGCGATATTCGGAATCGGCGAGCAGCGCGCCGGCGATGAATGAGCCGAGCGCCGCCGACAGGCCCACCTCCTGCATGATCACCGCCACGCCCACCACTGTGAGCAGCGCCGTCGCGGTCATCGCCTCGCGCACGCCGGTGGCGGCGACAACCCGGTAGAGCCGGCTCAGCAGGAAGCGCCCGGCCACGATCACGCCGAGAATGGTGGCAATCGCGATTCCCGCGCTGCCGAGATCCATGCTGGGCTCCTCGCCGCCGAGCGCGAACAGCGGCACCAGCGCGATCAGGGGAATCGCCGCGAGGTCCTGGAACAGCAGCACGGAGAAGGCGAGCCGGCCGTGGCGCGTGGTGAGCTCACCCTTCTCCTCCAGCACTTGCAGAGCAAACGCGGTGGACGAGAGCGATAGCGCCAACCCGATGAATGCCGCCTGGTTCAAGGCGAGCCCTAAGCCTGCGCCGATCGCCGCCAGCACGAAGGAGGTGGCGACGAGCTGCGCCCCGCCCAGACCGAAAATTGCCGAGCGCAGAGCCCACAGCCGGATCGGGCGCAGCTCGAGACCGATCACGAACAACAGCAGCACCACGCCGAACTCGGCGAAATGCAGAACCTTGTCCACGTTATCGAGGGCATAGAGCGGGCCGAGGACATAGGGTCCGATGACCACGCCGGCGAGCAGGTAGCCGAGAACCGAGCCGATCCGGAAGAAGCGGCCGAACGGAGCAGCAATTGCGGCAGCAGCCAAGAACACCGCCACCTGGATCAACTGCGCCGTCGTCATGTTCGCCTCACATCCTCCTGCCTATTCGGTACCACGCGATTCGCCGGTCAGCCAGCGACGGCACAGCGCGCCGGCAGAGATTGCCGGTGGCAGATCAAGGCTCTAGGACTTTACCACCATGGATTCCATCCCCGACCGGCCCGAACCGACCCTCCGCGAGGCGCTTCCCGTTTGGGCCAAGATCGGTGTCACGTCCTTCGGCGGACCGGCCGGGCAGATCGCCCTGATGCACCGCGTCCTGGTCGAGGAACGCGGCTGGATCGGGCCCGAGCGCTTCTTGCACGCGCTCAATTTCTGCATGCTGCTGCCGGGTCCGGAGGCTATGCAGCTCGCAACTTACGTCGGCTGGCGACTGCACGGCACGCTGGGCGGGCTCGCCGCCGGCCTTTTATTCGTGCTACCGGGGGGGCTTGTCGTGCTGGCCCTGAGCATCGCCTATGCGCTATTCGGCCAGGCGCCGCTCGTCGCCGCCGCATTTGTCGGTATCAAGGCCGCCGTACTCGTGATCGTCATCGAGGCGTTGATCAAGGTCGCCCGCCGCGCGCTGCACCGGCCGCATGACTGGGCCATCGCCGCGGCCGCCTACTTCGCCATCTTCTTTCTCGCCGCGCCCTTTCCGCTGATCATCACCGCGGCCGCGCTTATCGGCTTCCTGCTCGCGCTTGCGTTTCCGCAAAGCCCGCCGCCGCCGCTCAGTGGGCCGCCCGTGTCCGTCACCCAGACGCTCCGTACCACGGCGCTGTGGCTCGCCATCTGGATCCTGCCGCTCCTCGCCGTCGCCGCCCTGGCTGGTGGCGGCCACCTGACCACCGACAATGTCACCGCCGATATCGCGCTGTTCTTCTCCAAGCTCGCCGTTGTCACCTTCGGCGGCGCCTATTCCGTGCTGGCCTATATGGCGCAGCAGGCCGTCGAGACCTATGGCTGGCTGAGCGCGGGCGAGATGCTCGATGGGCTGGGCCTGGCCGAGACGACGCCGGGCCCATTGATCCTCGTCACCGAGTTCGTCGGCTTTCTTGCGGCTTATCGGGACGGCGGCGGACCGCCCCTCGCCTACGGCCTGTTGGGCGCGGCGGTGACGCTATGGGCGACATTCGCCCCCTGCTTCCTGTGGATCTTCGTCGGCGCGCCCTATATCGAGCGGCTCGGCTCGAACGCCAAGCTCGCCGGCACGCTGCGTGGCGTCACGGCGGCAGTGGTTGGCGTGATCTTGAATTTGAGCGTGTGGTTCGCCCTGCACGTCATTTTCCGCCGCGTGGCGGTGGTCGAGTACGGCCCGTTTCGCCTGTGGCTGCCCGAACTGGCGAGCTTCGACCTCACCGTCGCCTTGCTGGCCGTGCTCGCGGCGGCGCTGCTGCTTTGGCTTCGCCTCGGCATCGTGCTCACGCTCACGGTGACCGCCGGGGCGGCGCTCGCCGTGCAGCTCTTGACAGCGACGTAAAAGAAAAGCGCGGGCTCTCGCCCGCGCTTCGGCAAGTACGAAATGCGCCCGCGTGCTTAGTCGCGGGGCACCCAAAGATTCACGAACGGCGCGCGAACCCAAGTACCACGGGGCCCGGACCGTACGGAGGTGAACGGCGCCTCGACATCAGTCTTGGCGTTATTGGTCCGCACGGACGTGGTCGGCGCATCGACTTCGGTGTCGTAACCGTTGCTGCGCCACCAGCGGCGGTTCCGCCAGCCGGCCTCTTGCACCAACGACGCCTCCGTCGCAGTGCTGCTCGTAATGCCGAAAGAACCGGCGGAAGCCGATACGGGCATGAGCATGACCGCTGCGAAAAACGCCGCGACGAAACTGGAAATGATAAGTCGGGTCATCCTTCCTCCTTATCGAGGGTTGGGGGGTTTGACTGAATTTGGCTGCTTTGAAGGTATCGCCGTAATGTGGCCAGACGGTGCACGCCGCGCAAGCCCAAACTAGAGCCATCCTCGGTGTTTGAAATAAATGTAAGGCAACACGGCAAACAAGACCATGAGGCCGAGCGCGAACGGATAGCCGAAGATCCAATCCAACTCCGGCATGGTATGGAAATTCATGCCGTAGATCGAGGCGATCAAGGTGGGCGGCAGAAAGACCACCGCCGCCACCGAGAAGATCTTGATGATGTCGTTCTGCTGAATGTTGATCATACCCAGCGTCGCATCGAGCAGGAAGATGATCTTGCCCGATAGGAACGTGGCGTGGTCGGTGAGTGAGGTCACGTCCCGCGCCGCCGTGCGCACGCGCGTCTGCATTAGCTTGCCGTCTTTGCGCTCATTGACCGCGTAGGAAAGAAAGGTCAGCAGGCGCCCCAGCGAGTGACCGCTCTCCCGCACTTTCGAGGCGATCTCGCCCTCACGCCCGATCGACCGCAGCAACACGTCGAAGCGCCGCTTGCGCGAGGCCGCCACGCCATGATTCTCGAACACCGAATGCGACAGTCCTTCCACCTCGTCCTGGATGCGTTCGATGAAGTCGGCCAGCCGGTCGACGATCGTGTCGAGCAGCCCCAAGAGCACGGCCGGCCCCGTCGACAGATCGGTCTCCGACCGGTTGCACCGCGACAAGAAAATATCGAAGGCGCGCGGCTCGGCATAGCGCACGGTGACGAGCCTCGTGCCGGCGAGGATAAAGCTGACCGCTGCCGTCTTGGCCACCAGGTCCTCGCCTTGGTAGAGCAGTGTCGCTGTCATGAAATGCGCGCCGTCCTCGTGATAGAGGCGGTCGGAGACTTCGATCTCCTGCTGCTCCTCGCGCGTGGGCACGTCGATCTTGAGCGTCTTTTCGACGTTGCCCTCTTCCTCCGGCGTCGGATTGAGAAGGTCGATCCAAACCGTTTCGTCGGTGATCCTCGGCTTACCGGTCTGGACTTTGAGCTTGCCGGCAATAAATTCGTAGATCTTCAGCATCGGTCCCCGGTCCCGTTTCTGAATCGGCGAATGCCGAAAAATCCTTATATACCAAAGCCTATATGTCTATGGTGAGACATTGTGGACCAATCCGAGCTTTGACAGGGCGCGGCGGGGGAATATCCAAGTCGGTATGGGTTGGCTGCGCAAAGAAAGAGACCTGATTGGCCTCGTTGTCGTCTGGACAATTCTGCTCCAGTCGATCGTGCTGCCGTTCACCTCGGGCCACCACGCCGCCACCCTGGTCTCGGGCTCAGAGAGCAGTATCCTCTGCACCTCCCAGGGGACCGTCGTCGCCCCGGAAAAACCTACACAAAACCGGCAAAATTCGGATTGCCAGTGCTGCCACATGTCCTGCCGCCAGGGATGCGGCAGCGCCCATGGCGGCATACTGCCGGACTTGGCCCGAGTACCCTTGCCGTCTTCGACGGTCATCGCCGTCGCCGAGCCGCGCCTCGACGCACCGTCGGCAAGACCGGCAAAGCACCACTCAGCCCAGCCACGCGCCCCTCCCCTCGCCTAGCTCTTGAGCGCAGCTGATCGTCTTTGCTGACGGGCGTCTTCGGATTCGAAGACCGCTCAGGTTCGCGCAACCTATCCAAGTCAAAAATTCAACTAGGCGGGCGAGTCCGGCGCATCCATGTCGGCGCCCATCGGGGGGCTACCACAATGCGCTTTCCACATCTCCGCGCCAGCGTATCGGCGCTCACCCTATGCCTTGGCGCGGCACTCGCCGCACCCGGTATCGCACACGCCGACTCGAATACGGGCACCGGTCCGCTCGCGGACCAGCACGCTCCAGCCGGCGTCATGTTCGACCATATGCACAAGGCCGGCGAGTTCATGATCGGCTTCCGCTATGCGCATACGAGCGCTAGCGGTGACATGCTGCACGGCACGAACAAGGCCAGCGATCAGGAGATCATCAACAAAGGCTGCAAGCCGCATAGCTGTTCCATGACGCCCAGCGACATGGCCATGAACATGTACATGCTCGACGTCATGTACGCGCCGACGGATTGGATGACCCTGATGCTCATGCCCATGTATATGAGCCACGACATGACCATGCGGCCACTCACCTCTTCAATGAGCAGCATGGGCCATATGGACCACATGGACCACACGGACATGCCGATGGACGAACACAGCGCGCATATGCATAGCGGTAGCCATTCCCACGGCACTGAGGGCTGGGGCGACACGATCTTCGGCCCCGAGCTCAAGATCGCCGACGGTCCCGGCTATCATTTGCAATTCGCGCCGATGTTCAGCGCGCCGACCGGCGACGTGGACAAGAAGATGAACGGCAATTTCAACCACTACATGATGCAGCCGGGCTCCGGCACTTGGGACTTCATTCCCAGCATCACCTATACTGGCCGCGCCGATCGGTTCGCCTGGGGCGCGCAGGTCCTGGGCGTCGTGCGTCTGGAGGAGGAGAACGAGAGCGGCTATCGCCTTGGCGATGTGTTCCAGGCCACCGGCTGGGGCAGCTATCGCTTCGCCAACTGGATCTCCGCTTCTATCCGCGGCCTCTACACCGAGCAGGGCGAGATCGAGGGCCACTATAACGGGCCACATAATCATTCAAGCCCACCCGACCTCCAGTTCAACTATGGCGGCCGTTTCTGGGACATCGGCTTCGGCGTCAACACCGTGGTGCCGAGCGGCTCGCTGAAGGGCTTGCGCCTCAGCGCCGAATGGCTCCAGCCGGTCGACGAGGATGTAAACAACTACCAGCTCGAACGGGACGGCACGCTGTGGGCCAACGCGACCATGTCGTTCTAAAACAGACTGCGGCCGCCTCTCGCTTTGAGGGGCGGCCGCTCAATTCTTCTGCACGATACAGGCGCCACCGGCGGATCTGAGCTCAGCACAAATCTTTCCGGCATCTGCACGGCTGTCAGCGCCGATCTGCACTTGGTACATCGCGCGGCGGCCACGACTGAGATTGCGTGCCGGAGTCACGAAGGGTTCGCGGCTGCCAAGCACCGATTCATGCTGCCGCCTGAGCCGCGCGAACTGGGCGAGCGCTTTGGCCTTGGAGAAGGCGCTCGATACATGGGCCCCCCACGGGCGCCAAACCCCGCTGGCGGTGAGCGGCTCGGTCTCGTAGACCGCCCGCACCACGAGCGGCGCGAGCTGCTTGCAAGACTCCTGCACCGTATCACCCACCGTCTTGAGCGAGTCCGGCAAGTCGGTCTCCGCCAGTTTCCAGTCCTCGGCGACGCGCCCGGTGACGAAGACCACATAGGCCCGCGTTTCGCCTGGCAGGGTTCTATTGCCGGCGAGCCAACCCCGCACCCGCTCCTCTCCAGCGTTATAGGCGGCCGCCGCCAAGCCGAAATTGCCGAACTCTTTATTGAGGTCGGCCAGCAGACTCGCCGAATGAACGATCGCCGATTTCGGCTCGAACGGATCGTCGAGGCCGCGGTCGTCCGCTGTGCCGGGCATGAACTGGGCGATGCCTTGCGCCCCTTTGGGGCTGACCGCGTTGGGGTTGAAGCGGCTCTCCCGCCAGATCAGCCGCACGAACGGCATGGCTGGCAGGCCCCGCGCCTCGGCCTGCTCCTGCATCAGCGGGCAGACAGTATCCACGAAGGGCTTCGGCCCCGCGGCGGCTAAGCCGGCAGCCTTAATGCCGGCGGCGACGCCGGTGATGTCGAAGGCTTCCGCCGCATACGCGCCATGGATGCTGAGCCCAAGCCACGCGGCGAGGAAGAGAGCCTGAAGGGTGCCCATCATGCCGCCACTCTGAGCCATGGGCGCGCGCAGGTCCATCCGGTGGGATTTGAGAAGAGACGCTAGTTCTTCAGGACGACGCAGGCGCCGCCCGCCGCGTGAAGCTTGTCGCAGAGCTTGTCGGCGGCGTCGCGCTGCTCCAGGTCGATCTGGGCGGAGTAGCGCAAATCGGTGCCCATGCTGAGATCGCACACCTCGACGATGGTGGCGCTGTAATCCCCGAGGATGTTGGAATATTTGTCCTTGGCCGTGGCGAAAGCATCGAGCGTCTGTTGCTTGTTGAAGGACGGGGTGATCTCGACGCCCCATTGCGCGCCCGATTGGCCTGCTGCTGCATCGCCCTCTGTCTTGGAGCCGGCGGCACAAGGCGCGAGCGGATCGCCCGCCTCGACCTGAGGCGCAGCCCGCACAGGCCACGCGGAGAGCATCACGCCCAGAGCCGCAATCAGCAACGTCTTCAGGGTAAAAACATGCCGCGATTCTGGGAGCCATGCCAGACCACGCTTGCCTTACGGCAAACCGCACGTGAACGGCTCAATCCGGCCAGGCGCGCAGCGCCATGTCGGCGATGCGCTCAAGTTCTTTACGGCTAGCGCCACTGGCCGCTTGGATCGCCATGCCTTGCGTCACCGTAGAAAAATAGCGCGCCAGCGCCGCCGGATCGGCGTCTGCCGCAAGCTCGCCTTCGGCTTGCGCCTGCTTCAACCGTTCGCGGATCGCTTTTTGCGCGGCCGCGCGCCTGGCGCTGAGTTCGTCCCGAATGCATTGAGCGTGGTCGCCGGCGCCGGCGATCCCCTGGACCAGAAGGCAGCCGCGAGGGCTCGACTTATCCGCCAGCGACTGCGCCGTGCCGCGCAGAAGCGCGGCAATCCCCTCGCGAGCCTTCGGCGCGGCAAGGGCCTCACGGACGAAGCCGGCCCTGGTCTCCGAATAGCGGTCCAGCGCCTGCCGGAACAGCGCCTCCTTATTGCCGAAGGCGGCATAGAGGCTCGGCGGATTGATGCCCATGGCGGCCGTGAGGTCGCAAATGCTCGCGCCCTCGTAGCCCTTGCGCCAGAACACGTCCAGCGCCTGATCGAGAGCCTCTTCTTTATTGAAAGTCCGAGGCCGGCCAATCGCCACGGCGCCGTCTCCTGCTGTTTCTCCGATCCCTAACACCTCCCATCTGTGTAGTGGTCGCTATATAATGCTCTTGACGGCCTGGGTCTAGACACTTATGTAGCGCCTACTACGTAAGTCATAAACGGGAGTGCGGACCCCTCGGTGGCTTCAACGCGTAAGTCCTACGCTTCACGACAGGAGGTTCCGATGATCGAACTTAGACCCTTCGACACCTTTGGCGGCGCCAACCATGGTTGGCTCAAAGCCAAGCATCACTTCTCTTTTGCCCGGTACCACGACCCGAAGCGTATGGGTCATGGCAGCTTGCGGGTGTGGAACGACGACGAGATCGCTCCCAATACGGGCTTCCCGCCCCATCCGCACGAGGCGATGGAGATCATCACCTATGTGCGCAAGGGCGCGATCACCCATGAAGATAACCTGGGCAACACCGGCCGCACCGAGGCCGGCGACGTTCAGGTCATGAGCGCCGGCTCCGGCATTCGCCATGCAGAATACAACCGCGAGGACGAAACCACGACGCTGTTCCAGATCTGGATCGAGCCCGGTGTCGAAGGCGGCGAGCCGTCATGGGGCGCCAAGCCCTTCCCCAAGGCGGAACGCTCTGGCGAGTTCGTGGCTCTTGCCTCCGGCTTTGCCGGCGACACCGACGCGCTGCCGATCCGCGCCGATGCCCGCGTTCTCGGCGCCACGCTCAAGGCAAACGAGACGGCCGAGTACCAGCTCGGCACCGCGCGGCACGCGTATCTGGTGCCCGCAGCCGGCAGCGTGGAGGTCAACGGCGTACCGGTGCATACGCGCGACGGCGCGGCGATCGAGAACGAGACGGTGCTGACCGTCAAAGCGCTCGAGGATGCCGAAATCGTTCTGGTCGACGCACCCTAACGGCAGTCTGGGGCGGCACCGCGAGGTGCCGCTCCTCCCGCCGGCTTCAGATCGAGATGAGGATCACGCCGACGACCGCTGCGATTAAACCGACAACCCGGTGCCAGGGCATGGCCTCCCCCAGCACCACCACGCCAAGCACCGCGCCACCGACGATAAACATGCCGTAGACCGGCACCACGATATTTGCCGGCCCAAGCGACAGCGCGTGGAATAGGGAGGTGACGGCGACCGTGAGCGCGATGCCGCCGGCGATAGCCCATAGCAGCGGCGGCGTCTCCAATTCAAAGATGAGGGCCTTAAGCTCACCGCGCCAAGCGACGACGGCGATGGCGAAGATCGCGACGATTGTGGTCGAGACCGCGAGCACCATATAGGTCGTCACATTGCAGCTACGCTCGGCAAGCTTCACGAACAGCGTCATGAGCGAATAACCGGCCATGCCAAGCAACGCCCAGAGAATATAGGACGGTATCATTGTCCCCCCTCGTCTCTGCCCCTTGGATTACCCACAGCAAAGACCTTGAGCGCGGGAATGTGTCAACCGCGCGGGAGAAGCTTGGACGAACCGATATTCTACGTGTCGTCCTCGACGGAGGTCTCGGGGCGGTCCGAACCGCGGTCGAGCTCCTGACGCCACTCGCCGTCCACCGTCTCGTATTGAATGCCGACGGTCTCGCCCGGCACCTTCTGCTCGCCGGCCGCGCGCTTGGCTGCTGCGAGCGCCGCCTCATGGGTGCGAAAGGTCTCCGAGAGCGTACCACGCGCCTGATAGGCCCAGCCGTTCTCGTGCTTCACGATCTTGTAGACGACCTTGGACATTGGTCTACTCCTTGCGCTCGGGCTTTGCTGAAGCTCGCATAACCGGCGCGTTCCGCCAATGGCGCACATTGGGAATAGACCAGAAGTCAGTGAAGCGAGGTTTAGTGGCGCAATGCCCCTTAAAGTCATCGGCACAGGTTTCGGACGCACGGGCACGCTGTCGCTCAAGCTGGCCTTGGAACAGCTCGGTTTTGGGCCCTGTTACCACATGATCGAGACGCGCCGGCACCCTGAGCACGACGCTCTATGGCTCGCCATTGCCCGCGGCGAAAGCAACGACTGGCGAACCATCCTCGCTGGCTATGCCGCATGCGTCGATTGGCCGACCATTTCCATCTGGCAGGAGCTCATTGCCGCCAACCCGCAAGCCAAGATTATCCTGACCGTGCGTGATCCGGAAGCCTGGTATGCAAGCGCGGACGAGACGATCTTCGCCAGGATGCAGGATTTCGCCGATGCTCTCGCCAACGGCGACGCTGACGCCATCGATCCGGCCCGCCAAAAACACATGACAATGGTCAACACCACGGTCGTCGACAACACCTTCGGCGGCAGGCTCGACAAGGCGCACGCCATCGCCGTGTTCAACGCCCATAACGAAGAGGTGCGCCGCAGCGTCCCGCCCGAGCGGCTTCTTGTCTATGAGTCAGGAGAAGGCTGGGAGAGACTCTGCAAGTTTCTCGGCGTGCCTCTGCCGCAGGCGCCCTACCCCAAGCTCAACAGCACGGAAGACTTCGCCACGCAGTTTCCTCAGCGGACGTAAGTCTCTGCTTGAGTTCCCCCGGCTCGGGGTGCGGCGGCGGCCTCTCTCACGCACGCGCTAAGCGAAGCGAAGACCGAGCGGCTGACCACGGCGTTTGCTTGAAAGCCCTCCCGCGCCATCAGCGCTGCGTGCAGCTCCGGCAGCCGATAGAACGGAACGCTCGGGTACCAGTGATGCTCAATGTGGTAGCCGACATTGCGCGGCAGGATGAAAATCTGCTCGAACCAGGTCGGGATGGTGGTGCGGGTGATCGCATATTCTTCTTCGTCGCTCTCCACCGCGCTGTGCTCGCAGATCAGCCGCGTGTACTGCGCCGCGATATGCCAGGTGCAATAGGGCACGATCCAATAGAGCAAGAAGGCGTACCAGCCGCCGAAATAGGTCAGCGCCGCCGCGATCGATCCGTAGAAGGCGAACATCGCCGCCATCATCCAGCGCGGTGACGGGAGCAGGAACACTCCCACCAAGCCGCGCACAATCCAGAACAAGCCTGTCACGAAGGCCGCCCGGCGCAGCAGCACCAGCGCCAGACCAGTGCGCGTCTTGGGAAACTGCCAATCCGCCGCGAGCTCGCCCGCCGCGTCATGGGTGCGCCAGATATGGCGGTTCCCGTCGTCCGGAAGGTTTGTGTATTGGTGATGCAGGCCGTGAAACTTGCGGAAGCCCTCGACCGAGGCAAAGCTCGGCCACATCAAGAACAGATTGGCGAAGAGGTCATTCTGCCAGCGCGCCGGCAGATAGCGGAAATGCGACGCGTCATGCCCGATGACCAGCAGCGCGTGTTGGCGCGCGCCGATGAACATGACCGCGACCACGTATAGCAACGGGTGCCAGAAATTCATGCAGAGCGCGATCGCCCCCGCCATCGCGGCCCACTCGCCGGCGGTGGCCGCAAGCGCTTTAGCGGGCTGGAGCCGCGAAAGCTCTTTGATTGTCGCCGGTGGCAACCTCTCCGGGACAACCCGGCTGGTATTATGCGGGTGTTTTACAACCGGATTTGCCGAAATGTCCTCTGTCGGATTCTCCGCCCGAAGGAAAGCAACGATTTTGGTGATCTGTTCGACGATGGGCATCGGTCCTCGTACGCTGTGCACTTGAACTGAGAGCCTAACCCATCCCTGTGACCGTTCTTGGGCAGCGGGACGGCCAGACCCCCGTTTTCAGTCGTCTCTGTCACCAGCGAAGCATGAGAAGGACACCCGCAAGGGGTGGCGCGCGCCGAATATGCAATCCGTGAGGGTTGTGGGGACGTGACGCGCTTATTGCATCCTCTCGGACGCGAATCCTCACACAACCGTGCCGACAAGTTTGCCAATACCCGCGGTGAGAGCCATCGCGAGCGCACCCCAAAATGTTACGCGAGCTGTGGCGCGCAGGACATTCGCACCTCCTGCTTTTGCTCCGATTGCGCCCAGAAGAGCGAGAAAGCCCAAAGACGCAGCCGACACCAAAGGGACAAGCACACTGGCGGGCGATACGACAACCATGAGCAAGGGCAGGGCCGCCCCCACAGAAAAAGTCGCGGCCGACGTCAGCGCGGCTTGTACCGGTCGTGCGGTCGTAATCTCTGAGATCCCAAGCTCATCTCGCGCGTGAGCGGTCAAGGCATCCTTCGCCATCAGCTGCTGGGCGACCTGGAGGGAAACGGCGCGATCGACACCGCGCTTGACGTAAATCTCGGCGAGCTCCTCAAGTTCGGCCTTTGGATTGTCGGTCAACTCTTGCCGCTCACGCGCGAGATCCGCCTGCTCGGTGTCGGACTGTGAACTTACGGAGACATACTCGCCGGCAGCCATCGACATGGCGCCAGCTCACCAGCCCCGCGATGCCCGCGATCAAGACATCGCTCTGCGTCGCAGCTGCCGCAGCAACGCCGACGATCAAGCTCGCGGTCGAGACAATGCCATCATTGGCGCCAAGGACCGCAGCCCTCAACCAGCCGATGCGGGTGACGAGGTGGTGCTCCGGATGTGCGCGAAGACGGCTCATATGGTCCTCTTGGCTATTTCGAGTCCAAGCTAATGCCCCAAGCGAGCCTTCTCCGTGCACATCAGGTGTGCCGGCGGATAAGAGCGCTCCAGCTCGGTGACGGTGAATGGCTCATTGTCTTCCACGATGTCCTGCATGCAGGCGCAATAGTACCGCAGCTTGGCCCGCTCGAGACCTTCATTCTTACGATCCGCAATGCATGTCTCGATCCACGCGGTGCCCGCCGCATCCAACGCGGCAGCCGGTCCGGTCGTTGCTGTGAAATTGATGCAAAGCGCGGCGAAGGCGCAAGCGGCGTGCATCGCGGAAATGGTTGACCGAGACGCGGTCCGATCATGCCGAGACACGGCTAAGACGAGCCTAGCCGGTCGCGCCCGCGAACCGTTCACCCTTCGGCGACAGAAACCACAAGACGAAGGCGACCAGCAGCAGGGCCGGTACGTCACCGATGAGGTGTCCGTGCTCCCCGCTGTCGGAAAGCGCCTGCGCCCCCATGATCGCCGCATGCACCACGCTCGACCAGATCGTGAAGGAGATAAGGCTGCGGTTCGTGGCCGGATCCCGTGACGCCAGGATCAGATAGATGCCCAGCACCGTATAGATGCCGCAGATCATCTGCAGGTAATAGCTGCCTTCACCGCCATGCCAGACCCAGCCCGCCGGCCAGATGAGGCCCAGCGGATAAACCAGCAGGAACACGGCACCGAACGCGACGAGCGCGAACTTCAGATATTTTTCCCGGGTCTCGTTACTCATGATTGCCTCTTATCCGTCAGCTGTCCCTCGATAGACGAGAGGAGAGTGTACGCGCGCCCTCGCGCGAAGGGGATGGGTTTCGTTAAGGGCTAGGCGCGGGACCATCAAGACCACCGCATTGGTGCTGTGCTAGCCTCGGGCCGCGGCAATCGCGTGACGATCAGATGAAGGTGCGTCTCCATTCCCAACCATCGCGACACCCAGCTATTTGACGTCCTGGTACTCGGTGGCGGCCACAACGGCTTGGTCTGCGCCGCCTATCTTGCTCGCGCCGGCCTGAGGGTGAAGGTGCTGGAGCGGCGGGCCGTTGTCGGTGGCGCCGCCGTCACGGAAGAATTTCATCCCGGCTTTCGCAACTCCGTGGCCGCCTACACGGTGAGCCTGCTCAATCCCAAGGTCATCGCCGATCTGGACCTGCACCGGCACGGGCTGAGGATCGTCGAGCGGCCAGCCATGAACTTCCTGCCCCTCCCTGACGGCGGCTACCTGTTGACGGGCGAAGGCCGCACGAAATCCGAGATCGCCAAGTTCAGCGCCGCAGACGCCGAACGCTACGACCAATATTACGCGCAACTGACCGTCGTTGCCGACATCCTGAGAGACCTGGTGCTGCAAGCGCCACCTAACGTGGTGCAGGGCTTCGGTCGGCGCGGCCT
>Ga0307378_10005080_pt1 | contig 18465 bp, 16 predicted proteins | sample UN1MG_FD_202238 | JGI IMG/M metagenome (GOLD analysis project Ga0307378, IMG submission 202238) | Soil microbial communities from Risofladan, Vaasa, Finland - UN-1 | ecosystem: Environmental > Terrestrial > Soil > Coastal area > Acid sulfate soil | place: Finland: Risofladan, Vaasa | collected... | reverse complement strand
TCCTGAGAAGACAAGATTGGGTATTTCGGATCGCAACAAAGAACCATGCGTTGCTGCCTCGCTCGTCTTTCCCACAGGGTGTGATTCCCCACTTAACGTTGCTTGGTCTATCTGTAACCGGCCGGCCCAGACCAAACGCATATCTGCCGAGATTCGGTCTCCCTCCTTTAGCTCAACTACATCACCGGGCACCAAAAGTTCCGCCGGTATCCGACACATTTTACTGTTACGAAGTACTTGGGCATATTCCGGCAGTAATAGGGACATCGCTTCTGTTGCCTTCTCAGCCTTGTGTTCCTGCCAGAAGCTGAAACCACCGTTAATTATGTTAACTAACCAGATCGCGGAACCCAGCTGTGGCATACCCGCCAGAAAGGCAATTAGCCCAGCTATCCACAATAGTATGGCCATTAAATGAGTGAAGTTGACTAACAGCTTTAACCAAATAGGTCTGGCTTTTGTTTTACGTACAACATTAGGCCCGAAAAGCTGTAACCGCTGTTCAGCATCAGCCTGACTCAAGCCTTCAGGCTGTGAGGCCATTGCTTCCAAGGCTTGCGACACAGAAAGTTCATATATCTCTTTGTTACTTTCTGAATTCGAACTGGTCTGTTGTCCCATTTGCATAAGAATCCCGTTGAAGCCAATAAAGATTTAAACATGCAAGATGTTGTTTATAATCAGCTTACCATTCTCTTGTTATTTCTAGATAACTTTAGTATTATACCATTTATTCATATGCTTCCAAGTATGCGGTTATAGTGTAGTGAGCATTACGACTTGGCAGTTAAAGCCACTTTGCCATATTTCTTTTCTGCTATGATGTGGTATAATCATCTGTATATTTAATCTCGATTTCCATGATAGAATAATATCGAAAAGGAAAAATACATGTGGGATAAGACTAAAATTATTTTGACTGAACTTAAGGCCCATGCGCCATTCACTCTGTTTGGAGCATTTACAGGGATTCTTTGCATGTTTTTGTTCAAACGCCTTGAATATTCGGCAAGCCACACGGTGTTCTACATTTTTCATCCTGCCCATGTGGTATTGAGTGCGTTGGTCACAACTTCCATGTTTAGGCTTCATAGTCAAACAAGAACATTTATCGTCGTTGTTTTAGTAGGATTTTTCGGCTCAGTTGGGATTGCCACGGTGAGCGATTCGCTGATTCCCTATGTGGGGGAACTATTCCTTGGAATGCACGTACACAGCAATTTTGCCGAGCATGCCCATATAGGTTTTATCGAGGAATGGTATATAATAGTACCAGCAGCTATAGTGGGCATCTTGATAGCGTACTTACGATCAAAAACTAAATTCCCGCATGCGGCCCATGTTCTGATTAGCACTTGGGCTTCATCCTTCCATGTTATTATGGCAATGGGCGGTAAGCTGTCGTCAACACAGGCAATAGGGATGTTTATATTTCTGTTTCTGGCTGTCTGGTTGCCGTGCTGTTTCAGCGACATCGTCTTTCCACTGCTGTTCGTTAAGCCGCCAAGATCTGGATTAGAAGGATGATGCAATTGTTTTCAATTAAGGGATTTTAGAGCTTTTGTGTTGAATCAGGGAGCGAGTGAAAAAATGGATAAGTATGTTTGTATACACGGTCACTTTTACCAGCCACCACGCGAGAATCCATGGCTGGAAGATGTCGAATTGCAGGATTCAGCCCACCCCTATCATGACTGGAATGAAAAGATAGCAGAAGAGTGTTACCGGCAAAATGCGGCCTCACGTATACTTGACCCCGACAGAAAAATTATAGATATAACTAACAACTACTCAAAGATAAGTTTTGATTTTGGGCCTACCTTATTGTTGTGGATGGCCAGGCACGCCCCTGAAGTTTATGAAAGCATAATAGAAGCGGATAAGGAGAGTTGTAAAAGGTTTTCCGGCCATGGAGCAGCCATGGCACAGGCATATAACCATATTATTATGCCGCTTGCTAACAGCCGGGACAAATATACTCAGGTGGCGTGGGGAATATATGATTTTGAGCATCATTTTGGGCGCAGGCCGGAAGGGATGTGGCTGCCCGAGACCGCCGTTGAACTGGAAACCCTCGGAATTCTTGCAGATCATGATATTAAGTTCACGATCCTCGCTCCGCACCAGGCTAAACGTTTTCGGAAAATAGGGGATAAAGAATGGATAAACATTGATCGCAGCAAATTGGATACAACAAGGCCATATTTATGTAAGCTATCTTCCGGTAAAGCCATAAATTTGTTCTTTTGCCATCAGCCAACTGCCCAAGATGTTTCCGATGGCAGAATCCTTCAAAATGGCGAGGTTTTTGCCAGGAAAATGGTAGCGATACTAAATGAAAATGAAGGGCAATCCGGGCTTGCACATATAGCGACTGATGGAGAAACCTATGGCCATCATCATCGCTACACAGATATGGCTCTGGCTTATTGCCTTCACTTTATCGAAACTAATAATCTGGCCAAAATCACCGTGTATGGTGAATACCTGGAAAGATTTCCACCACAGTATGAAGTTGAGATATATGAAAACAGCTCCTGGAGTTGCAGCCATGGAATAGAAAGGTGGAGAGGTAATTGTGGCTGTCATTACGGCAGATATCCATCAGGAAAGCAGCAGTGGCGGGCACCTTTAAGAGAGGCTATGGATTGGCTTAGGGACGAGCTTGTTCCAGTTTACGAGAGCAAGATGGCGCAATATGTATCTGACCCTTGGGAAACAAGAAATGAATACGTATCAGTTATAAATGACAGATCGGGTAAGAATGTCGAAAATTTCCTATCAAAACATATTGGCAGGGAACTTTCCTATGACGAAAAAGTTTCCGTTTTAAAGCTCTTTGAGATGCAAAGAAATGCAATGTTGATGTACACGAGCTGTGGCTGGTTCTTCGATGATATATGCGGGATAGAATCGGTACAGATAATGAACTATGCCTCACGGGCAATGCAGTTGGCAAAGGAAATCGACGGTGAAGATTTTGAGCCTAGCTTTGAGGATATCATTCAAAAGGCCCCAACGAATGTTAAAACATTTGTTGATGGGAAAGAAGCCTACCACGCATTGGTTAAACCATGCAGCATTGATCTTAATAGGGTTGGGGCACATCTGGCAGTAAGTTCCATTTTTGAAGAATACCCTGAGCAAATAGATATTTACTGCTATTCTGCAGTCGTCGAGTCATACGATCGAATAGATGCAGGCATCCAAATTCTTGCAACCGGCAGAGCAGCACTTCAATCTAACATTGTTTTGGAAAAACACCTTGTAGATTTCGCTGTTTTACACTTTGGTGACCACAATTTGATCGGTGCTGTCAATGCCCGCATGTCTGATGATGAATTTTCTAATATGCAGAAGGATTTAAGGAATGCCTTCAACAAGGGCGATACCACAGAAGTTATTCGAATTATGAATATCTTTTTCAAAGGTAATAATTATTCACTCTGGCATTTATTCAAAGACCAACAGCGGCACATATTACACGAGCTGCTTGAGACAACCTGGCAGGAGATTGAGTCCTCTTTCAGGCATATATATGAGCATAATTACACAATTATGCAGATAATGAGGGGAATGAACATACCCTTGCCGAAGGCTCTTTCTACTCCTGCTGAATTTGTCATTAATCAGGACCTGTGCTGGGCAATACAAGATGAGGAAATTGACATCAAAGAACTGAAGAGATTTGCAGAACAAGCAAGTCGGCTATCCCTTAAGCTTGATGAAGATGTATTGAGATTTGAAGCAAGCCGCAAGATAAATAGGATGATGCAAGAATTAGAGAATTCACCTGAAGATGTTGAAATACTTGAAAGAATCCTGACGACTCTGCAAATATTATCGACCTTAATTGACCAGCTTGACGTTCAGACTGCTCAGAATATCTTTTTTGTTATCAATAAAGAAACCTACACTAAAATAAATGAAAAAGCCTCTTCTGGTGATGTGACATCAAAAAAATGGGTTGAATCTTTCAGGAGTTTGGCACAGTATCTTAATGTAAATGTTGAGTAACAATTTTTTAACAAGGGGTATATAAGTTGTGAGAAAGAGAGCCAGTGGGATATTGCTGCATATATCTTCGTTGCCTTCCAGGTATGGCATAGGTGATCTTGGACCCAAGGCATATGAGTTTGCCGATTTCCTTGTGGCAGCAAAGCAGAGCTACTGGCAGTTATTACCTTTAAATCCACCGACATTACGCAAAAATCCTTACTCACCTTATAACTGCTTATCTGCCTTTGCCGGCAATATATTTCTAATCAGTCCCGAGCTGTTATACCGAGAAGGTTTCCTGATTAAAAAAGACATTCGAGGAATACTCAAATTTCCAGGAGATAAAGTCAACTACAAAGCAGTTATTCCTTACAAAACGAAACTCTTACAGACAGCTTTTGAGGCCTTTAGGAACAAACCGAAGCTGGCAGAGTTTGACCGGTTTTGCACAGACAACAAGGACTGGCTTGAAGATTTTTCAATTTTTGCGGCTTTGCGTAAAAAGTTAGGCCCTTGCCTGTGGTGTGACTGGCCGTCTAAGCTAAGGGATAGAAACAATAAGACTATCAAATCTATTCAAGTCGAACTATATAATGAAATTGAAAGAGAAAAGTTTCTGCAATATATTTTTTTTAGACAGTTGCGTTCATTAAAGCACTATTGCAACCAGCACGGCATTAGTCTCATCGGCGACATCCCATTCTACGTAGCATATGATAGTGCGGATGCATGGGCACATCCGGAAATATTCAAGCTAAATAAATCAAAAAGACCAAAATATGTTGCCGGTGTACCACCGGATTATTTCAGCAGCAACGGTCAACTGTGGGGCAATCCTGTTTATAACTGGAATACCTTGAAGAAGGAAGACTACTTCTGGTGGAAGAAACGAATTGAACAAAATCTGAAATTGTTCGATTTGGTCCGCATCGATCATTTCAGAGGTTTTCTGGCTTTCTGGCAAGTCCCGGCTAATGCTGTAACAGCTGTAAAGGGCAGATGGGTGGCTGGGCCTGGGGAAGATTTCTTTAATAAATGCTTAAAAAAACACACCGTGCTAAAAAGAGTTATTGCCGAAGATTTGGGGCACATTACACCTGACGTTCGTCACCTGATAAAGAAATTGCACCTTCGCGGTATGAGAGTGCTTTTGTTTGCCTTCAATGGGGACAGTTCGAAAAATCCTCACTATCCCCGTAATCATATCAGAAACTCTGTTGTCTATACCGGCACACATGATACAAACACCATTCGAGGCTGGTTCGACAGAGAAGCCAGAGCCCAACAAAAGACACGTTTATACGAGTATATAGGTAAAAATATTACCGCTACCGCTGCCCCTCGGGAACTGGTCCGGCTGGCCATGATCTCTGTAGCCGATTTGGTTATGGTTCCAATGCAAGATGTGTTAGGATTGGGCATTGAGGGCAGAATGAACCATCCTGCCACTGTAAGGAATAACTGGATTTGGCGTTTGCGGTCCACTCAAATTACATCCGGTAAAGCTCAAGAATTAGCGAGTCTGACAAAAGACTCCGGTAGATCATAACTTTTGTTTTTTTTATTCTGTAATTACCTGGATTCTTATGCCCACTTTATAAGTTCAGGATGAAGGTCCCAAAGAATTTCATGTGCCGGCCTTAGCCGACAGTTCATGCTCTGTATACCATATCCCTGTAGTTCAAAAGAGCATCTATAATACACCTTGGTCTTGTCTTTGCCTTGTGTCTCCATAGGAATGACTTCAAACCTATTTTTATTATCAAAGCTGTAAAACAACTCTACAGTAAAAAGTTGCGGTGAAGCCTGACCAAAATCGACTGTACAATTTACCTCTATCGTCTCGGTTTCGACAATATGGTCTTTTTTATCCAAGCTCAAGGCACAATCTGTGAACCGGATGTTGGCCCAGTGCTTTACGATATCATCTTCATGATTGACAGCTTCCGTCAAATACTTGAAGTCCTCAGAGAGCCTTTGGCAATCATCTATGGCTGGTTTATACAGTCTTGTTAAGTAATCTGAAAGAACTCTGTTCATATTAAACTTACTGCAAACAGAGTAGATGGATTCCTTCATCATTTTAACCCATCCTTCGGGGATACCCAGTTCGTTTCTGTCATAATATAGTTCCGTTACCTGGTCCTCGAGAAGGTCATAGATTTGATCGGCTTCTGCAATATCACGAAGCTGCGACTCTTTATAGGACTGGCCAGCGGTTATTGCCCAACCGTTTTGTCCGTTGTACCCCTCCGGCCACCACCCATCCAAGACACTCAAATTAAGTACGCCGTTTATAGCAGCTTTCATCCCGGAGGTCCCACTGGCTTCATTTTCTATAATAGGCGTATTAAGCCACACATCCGCCCCCCAGACAAGGTGCCTGGCGATATTCATATCATAATCCTCAAGAAACAGAACCCTGTCTTCCAGTTCATACTGCCTTGTGAATTCTAGTATCTCTTTTATCATGTTCTTTCCATCAATATCGGCGGGATGGGCCTTGCCGGCAAAAATCAATTGAACCGGTTTTTTGGCGTCTTTAAGTATTCTTTGGAGCCTTTCCCTGTCTTTCAGAATAAGGGTTGCACGTTTGTAATGTGCAAAGCGTCTGGCAAAGGCTATTGTGAGAAATTCAGGATTGAATAGTCTGGTTAGTTTTACTATTTTGGGCTCAGCATGACCTCGAGCAGCAAGGTTATCTCGTAGTTTATTACGTATGAACGTAGCTAGGTTTTGTTTGTTTTTGCGATGGGCTTGCCACATCTCGTCGTCGCTTATTTCTAAAACTTTGCCCCAATTAGCACTGTTAGTACCACAGTGTATATAATCTGGACTAACATATTCATTTAACAACTCTGTAACAGGTTCACTCAACCAGGACATGTGAACACCATTGGTCACATAATCGATAGGAATTTCTACCAGATGCCTTTGGGGGAAAATATTGGCCCACATTTTACGAGACACACCTCTATGCATTTCTGAGACAGCATTAACATATTTTGAGAATCTTATAGCAAAGGCAGACAATAAAAAATCATCCTGGTTATCCCCTATCATTCCATGGGCTACAAGTTCATCCAAAGAAATACCGACAGACTTAACTCGTTTTTCCAGATATTTCTTTACCAAATCTTTTTTGAAACTTTCATTTCCTGCTGATACAGGAGTGTGTGTTGTGAAAACAGTAGAAGATCTTATCAGGGCCTTTGCTTTCGAGAATGAAAGTTTTTTTTCAGTCATCAGCGTCAACAATCGAGCGACCACCAAAAAAGCTGCATGTCCTTCATTTATATGGTAGATTATGGGTTCTATGCCTAGAACCTCTAACGCCTTGACACCTCCGAAGCCAAGAACAAACTCCTGCTGAAGTCTTTTCTCTCTGTTCGCAACATAAAGCTCATATGTGATATCCCGCAGATCAGCCGGATTATCTTCCATATCCGTGTCGAGAAGAACCAACCTTATTTTGCCCACATCGACTTGCCATAGCTTGATCATAAGGTCTCGGTTAAATATCTTAATCTGAAAATGTGCTTTCTCACCCGAGGGGTTTCGCAGCTCCTGCATTGGGATTAGGTGGTTATCGAACTCGAGAAATAATTCCTCCTGCTCGCCTATAACGTTGATCCGCTGCGTGAAATATCCGAACTTGTAGATAAGGCCCACCCCCACTATTGGTAGTGCCATATCTGAGGCGGCTTTGAGAAAGTCGCCGGAAAGAACACCCAAACCACCGCCGTATATCGGAATGCATTCATGCAGGCCAAATTCCATGGCAAAAAAGGCTATAGTATCATTTGTAGTAATAACCTTACCGCCAGATTCAGTATTCCGGGTTCCGTATCTCAAGTAATCCTGGTACCTTTTCCAGACTTCTTCCAGCTCAAATAAAAATCCTCTGTCGCCCGATAGCTCTTTTATTCGTTCCTTGGGTAAACTATAAAGAAATCTGACCGGATTGTGATTCACCGCTCTAAAAAGTTTGGAGTCGATGCGGTAAAATAACTTGATTGCTTCATAGTTCCAGGTGCACCAGAGATTATAAGCAAGCTCATAAAGCTTAGTCAGATTTTCCGGGTATCGTGGATGAACGAAGATTTCCTTCAATATCGTAACCTCCGATCTTTAACAATTCCTGTGGCCTCTTTGTGCCATCTCTCTATATTCTTAGACAGTCCGTCATGAAGCAGCAATCGGTATATGGGCATTGTGCATTTGATGTCCCAAAGCATGGCGTATAGTTTTCGGCCTTTTGGATCGAGCGAATGAGTTCGGTTTTTTTCATCTTGCCTGGTTGCACCCCAACAGATACAGCCTTTTGCTTGATCTGGTTCATTGTCATTGGTCTGTTCTTAACGCCGAGTGTGGGGCTTGCATTGTTTTTTGAAGTTTTCGTTTTCATAGAGATTTCCTTTCCGACAAAAGTTACAAATATGTTTTTACCTATACTTCTAAATTGATAAGGCATGTTCGCCAACAGTATTTAAGGACTGGGATTTTTTTTGTGTCAGAATTTCGTTACATCGAGAGTTGAGGTTATCCAGCACATTCATAAAATTGATATACGAATCATAAGGTGAATCGTAAGGATTGAAGTATTTGTGTACGTCACCGTCAGCAAACCATTTGGTACACATATAGTAGAAATGATCCGAAGTCTGCAGTTTTCGCCAATCCCTGATAATATCTTTGTCTTTAGTTCGTTTTACTGTTTCTTCAAGCCTGTATAGCTCAGCAATGGCATTATGTTGCATGGGATTACCTCGCCAGGCAGAAAGGTCTCGCTCAATATCAGCCCAGCTGACCGTGTGAGGGACATCGACCTCATCAACAGCATCATAAGTAGCGGCAACTTCAGAGGGAGTCTTGAAGTCATTATCCGGATGCTTGAGAATTTCATCCGGTAGGTGCCTTAAGAAATTAAATATCCCAGTGTCCTCCCATTGATGTTCCCCGAAAGTTTCATAGTCCATAAAAAGATTTACTACGAAGCCACAGCCATTAACTGCATTGACCCAGCTCGCAAATTTATGGGTATTTAGCGGCCACTGGCTCCAGCTGCGGTTGGAAAATCTAAAAGCTATGTCATCACTAAGACGATAATTTTTGAGCAGGAGTTTCAGGCTTTTACTTTTTGTCGGTCGATACACAAAATTTGGACTTCTATAACCAAGTATGTGGTCGGCCCCTTCTGCCAATATTGCATTGAAACCACCAATTTTCTCAATTGTGGCAGCCAGGTCATTATTATAAATAAGCTCTGTGTTGCGAAATACTCTTGGCGTTTGACCAAACAATCTTTGAATGGTCCGCCTGTGGGCTTTAACCTGTTCTACAAACTCATTATGTGAATAAAGTGAGCTTAAGCTATGATAATATGTTTCCCCAAGAAACTCCACGCATCCGGTTTCAGCAAGCTCCTGGAAACTCCGCAAAACATTGGGCGCATATAATTGAAGCTGTTCGATCAAACAGCCGGTTATGCTGTATGATATCCTGAATCTACCATTATATTTTTTTATCAAATCCAGCATCAACTGGTTTACGGGCAGGTAGCATTTATGTGCAACTTTTCTGCATATCTGAGCATTTTTAGCATCATCAAAATAGTCACTGTCTGTATCAAAAATAGTATAATTCCTGAGCCTGTAAGGCTGATGAACCTGGAAATAGAAACATACCGATGCCATTATAAGAACCTCCTTGTTAAATCCTGGCTTCTGCACAAGCCAGCATTTCCTTGTAGATTTTATTTACCTTAACCGCCGAATCTTCCCACCGAAATTTTTCTGTTTCAGCACATCCATTTTCACAGAGCATTTTACTCAAAGGGGAATGTTTTAACACCGCCACCATCTTATTTGCCATCTGGTTTATATCCCAGAAGTCTACTTTAAGTGCATTTTTCAGGACTTCGGCGATACCACTTTGTTTGCTTATCAAGACAGGCACGTTGTGCCTAAGTGCTTCAAGTGGTGCGATACCAAAAGGTTCAGAAACAGAGGGCATTACATACAAATCGGCCATCTGATATGCTCTGTTGACATCGGCTCCTCTCAAAAACCTTGTAAAGAAGACCTTATGGCCGATACCCAACCAGGCAGCATATTCAATCATCCGGTGGGTCATATCTCCATCGCCGGCCATAACAAATTTGACATTGTTAATTTTTTCCAGAACCTTTTTGGCAGCGGCTATGAAGTACTCCGGTCCTTTCTGCATCGTGATCCGGCCAAGGAATAGAACTATTTTGTCGGATTTGTTTGATAGAGCATGAAACCAGGTGCCCTTATTACTTTCAACACCATTGTAAACTACTTCCACTTTATCAGGTGAGATGCCGTACCGATTGACTATTGTTTTTTTAGTATAATTACTGACAGCGATTATCTTATCAGCGGCATGCATACCTTGCCGCTCGATGTCATATATTGCTTGGTTTATATGCTCTCCGCTTCGGTCAAATTCTGTTGAATGGACATGTACAACTAATGGCTTGCTGCTGAGGCGCGCAACTTCAACTCCGGCAGGATATGTCATCCAATCGTGGGCGTGAATAACATCAAAATCCTCGATAGAAGCTATTTCCGCGGCTTTTTTGGCATAACGACAGACTTGTTCATATATGTCATGGCTATAGATCTGGGTATGTTCAGAAGGATTATTGCGCCAAGTATGAGTCCGATTGTTTTTTCTTTTATTTTCAGAACCTTCATTCGTTTGTGAAGAAACGTATGGCCTTAATGGTGAAACAATTGCTTTGAAGCGAACATTCTGAAAGTCGCTCAGTTCTTCGGTTTTGATATATCCTTCAGCACTTAGCATTTTGACATGGCTGCTTTGGCTGGACTGGGCGGCTCTTGGCAGAACAAATAGAATCTCCGTACCGAGCCTGCTCATTGCCTTCGTAAGGCCGTAACAGGCCGTGCCTAAGCCACCGCTGATAAAGGGTGGAAATTCCCAGCCTAACATAAATACTTTCACGGCAATTCTCCCTATGCCACAGCGTTCTCAAACCGTACTGGCAATAAATTTGCATACGACTGCAACCACTGGCCGTCGCAATCTGCTTTAACGCATTCAAACCACACATACGTAATTGAGCCTTCTTTACGTCTTTCTGCTTCTTTCATCAAGCTGCCACATTGCGGACAGTGTCGATTGTTTACTACATTGAATAAACTAACATTTGCTAAGCTCGTTTCTGTGTTATTCATATTCTGTCTCCCTGAACTTTGTGTTTTAATCACAACAACCTTGAACCCTGCCGGCCCAAAAGTCGTCGAATTCTTCTTTTGGTAAATCCTTAAGCAATCTGCCGCTGATGTATATTTGTCCTTTGAGTATCTGGCGAATAGCATTTACAATATCTTCAGATATCTCATCTTTCGTAATATATCCCCTTGCCCCTGCCTCGATGGCTTGTTTTACGTATTGAGATTTGTCACTCACAGAAAAGACAAGAGCAATGATGCCTGGACATAAGGTTTTTATCTTCTTTATTACCTGTATCCCCGTTGCGTTATTAAGCAGCATATCCACAATAGCCAGATCAATTTTCTGCTTCTTGACAGCTTTAACAGCCTCTCCAATACTTCCGGCTTCGGCACAAACCAGAAGATCAGACTGTCGATTAATAATCTGTGTTAATCCTTCACGTATTACAGGATGATCGTCGACAATCAGAATCCTTGTTTTTCCATCTGTCTCACTATCCGGCTTTTCTTTTTCCTTCATAAAACCCTTCTCTTTTGGCTTAATATGCGAGATAGTATTTAGTTTTATTCGCTAACAAAATTTACAGCATTCTGGGAAACCGGCTCTGATTAAACTTTTCCACGGTTTCCTATAATAACCTTTGTTATAAATTCGCCATCCCTACACAGTTGCTTCTGGCACGGCAAATCTATTGCCCGATAATAACATACGTTTTGCTTGTGTAAATCGGATTGGAGTCTGTATTTGTTGTCGGTGAAAATGCTTACCTTCGTGTAAGGAAGCTGTTGGAACAATACAAACCAAAGGCTGGAAGGAAGGATTGTTTCTATGGTATTCGGTTAGGCTTGGAACTCAGAGACCAAAAACGGTTAGCCATAGATAGAAGAAGCTATCTCCTATCCTCACTTTTTGTCCATTTTATAGCGTATTGTAAAAGTTCAGCAGCACTGTCGAGATTCAGTTTTTCTTTAAGCCGTCCGCGATAAGTTTCAACCGTTTTCACACTTAAATGAAGCTTCTTAGCTATTTGCGAAGCCTTATGCCCTTCGCCAATCAAACGAAAAATTTCAAATTCACGGTCGCTTAGATTTTCTATCGATGTTTTGGTCGTCTCATTTTTATCACCTGCGATTTTGTGCAGAAATTTTTTCGAAATAGTATCGCTGACATATATTTCGCCTTTTAGAACTGTACGAATTGCGTTGACGATATTTTCGGACACCACTTCCTTCATAAGATAAGCTCTGGCACCTGCTCGAAGAGCCCGTTCAGCATACACCGATTCATCATGAACAGACAGTATTACGACAGGTAATTTAGGGTATTTCGCTTTAATACTTTTAGTAAGCTCAATACCATCTGAATTCTTTAGCGATATGTCCACAACAACAACATCAGGTTTCAATTCGCCGATAGCCTTCAGGGCCTGGTGAGCATCATCAGCACCACCGCATACTTTAAAATCCTGCTGATGGTTAATAATCGTAGTAAGCCCATCACGTACTACCGGGTGGTCATCGACCAGCAGGATCTGTGTCTTTGCTTCATTATTCTTAGCCTGTTTTTTGACAGTTGTCATAATATTTTTTAACGAGATTGATTCTCTTTATTTGTAAATACACAGGTTACAACTGTGCCGCCTTTATCACCCCTGCGAATATCGAGGGAGGCTCCTATCATATTGGCCCGGTATTCCATAATCTTCAACCCCAGCCCCTTTCTTTTCCTGGGTGGTGTCTTTGGAAAGTCTTTTCCATCATTTTTAACCGACAGGACATATCCTTCGTCCATATTTATCTGTATTGCTTTTGCTTTGCCATGTTTTACGGCGTTAGTGATGGCTTCCTGGGCTATCCGATAAAGTTGCCTTAACTCGACATGGTTATCAATCGACACAGGTGTTGAACAATTGAATCGACATTTGACTCCCAATGCCTTTTCCGTATTAGCTGCCAGATTTTTTAAGGCTGAGGGTAATCCGCCGGCTTCAATATCAATAGGCAAGAGCATCTTAGTTAGACTGCGCATCTGAACTATCGCTTTATTGGCAAGCTTTGATATCGCTAATGCTTCTTTCGAATCTCCGGATGATTTGTCCTCAAGCTTCAGTGCCAACCCTTTGCTCTTGACGGCGATACCGGTAAGGGATTGCCCCATGCTGTCATGCATTTCACGACCTATTAATTTTCGTTCTCTTTCCGTTATTGACAGTACTTCCCTTTCCAGCTGCCTGTGCTCAGTGATATCACTTTCATTTGTCGCAATCGCGAAAGGTCTACCTGCTTCATCTTTTACCATCATCATAGTAAGTGAGATATCCAGCAAGCGACCATTTTTGGCAAGGCGTTGCGTGTCAAGAAAAACGGTATCTTCTCCTTTTGTCAGGCTTTCAATAAGTGCTGCAATTTCCTCACGTTTGTGTTCAGGGATAATTTTGCTGATACTCATTTTAAGAGCTTCTTCTTCGCTGTAGCCGTATACTTTTTCTGCACCGTAATTCCATGAAATGATGTTCCCTTCAAAGTCCTGTACCGTTGTGGGGTCAGGGGAATTTTGTAGAATTGTAGCTAATAAACGCAGTTCATTTTCCATTTCTTTGCGATTGGTAATATCATGCCCAACGCAGAGAATTTCAGTGATATTTCCCTGTTTGTCACGAACCGGTTTATTTGTCCAGGCAATCCAGACTCGCCGGCCATCCTTACAGATATTTTCATTTTCGTTAGTGGCATAAAGCTCAGGCCGTCGCCCAATGTCCCTGATCATTTTTGCAAGGTTTCGGCCATAGCTATCTGTTTCAGGCACGATTGTGCCTATGACGTTTTTGCCGATTATTTCCTGCTCGCTGTATCCAAAGAACTTCTGAGCAAATTCATTAAAAAAGACAATCTCGCCCTTAACATTTCTACGTATGATTATACAGTCGGCATTCTCGACGAGTTGGCGGTACTTATCTTCACTTGCCTGTAATTCGTCCATAGCCTGTTTGAGCTTCGAGGTGTTTTCTTTTAATTTCTCAGATTGCTTTTTCATTCTTTTTCTTGTGCCGCCAGAGACTATTTGCTGTCTTTTTTGGGCAATCAGCCATATGGCAAATTCTACAGCACTTAGTAGATTTTTCAAGCATTATTTTGCCACTGTAACACCACAAAAACCATTTGAATGCCGCTTAAATGTGACCGGCGGAGTAAAAATGTAGGGGATTTTGCTGACAAGGTGTGGGGCTATTTGTTCTACATTAAAAACAGATTCTATGCTGATTTACAAATACACGCACTCTGTTATTATAGGGCCCAGTTTTGTGAACTCTAACAAGTACATTAATAAGGAGACAAAAAAATGGCAGAGGTAAAATTATCTAAAATTGGGCGCGGTGCAAAGTGGGCAATCATCGGAGCCATCAAAGGTGTTGGCGACACAATGCAATCTATTATTAAAGCGTCACGAGACATCCTGCTTGTGGCAGTAGATGGTGTGTCCCAGGTTGCGGTGGCTGTAGAGAAAGCTGCAGGTCAGATTATCGCAGGGGCAGTCCAGGCAGCCTCTGAGACGGGCGAAGACATCGGATTGGCGATTAAATCCGCTGTCAAGGGAATAGTAAAAGGTGCTTCAGAAGTTGGCGCCGATGTTGGGAAAACAGCCGTCGCTGCGGTTGAAGGTGCGGCCAAAGCGGCTGGGGACATAGGTGCTGATACTGCAAAGGCAATCGAGGATGCTACAACTGGTGCAATCGAGGCTGCCGAGGAGATTGGGAGCGATACCGTTGAAGCAGTGCGTAATGTATTGAAAACAGCAGTCAAAGGTAAAAAGGCCGCTGTGAGATAGCTTCACTTAAATTGTTTTTTGTGGAAGTACGAATATTAAGAATGAACAGAAATGGGTAAGGAGATTTTACCATGGTACTATTACCTGTAAAAAAAACTGAAAGAGGCAGAAGTGAGTTAGCGAGACTTCACGATGAGATGGACGATTTAATTGGCAGTTTTTTTGGAGATTGGGGCTGGCCGACTTTGGAACATCGTCGTTGGCCGGCAATTGACATTGCCGAAAAAGACAACGAATTTGTAGTAAAGGCCGAGGTTCCAGGCTGCAAGGCTGATGATATTGACATTTCCGTACACGGCAATATGCTAACCATCAGCGGTGAAAAGAAACAGGAGGAAGAGAAAAAGGAAAAAGGCTATTACCACATGGAAATGTCCTATGGCAGTTTCAGGCGCGATCTGAATCTGGCAAGCGAAGTTGACCCGGCCAGGATAGAGGCTACCTACAAAGATGGTATCCTCTCAATAAAGCTGCCAAAAACAGAAAAATCCAAGGCCGTAAAAATCAAGGTCAAAGAACAGTAAAGCTAAAAACCTGTGCTGTTGAAAAACTGTTTTGGAGTTGCTGCTCCAGGAGGTTTATTATGAAACTTGGGAAGACAATCTGGTTTTTAGCAGTGGTTTTAATTTGCATATTAATGACATGCATAATCGGCTGTAAGAACAAAAAGGCCGATGTCGAAAGGTCACCCAACACTTCATCGGAGGAAAACCTTTATAACCAACAGACGGAATCCTTAAATGAATCAGATGTGATTTCAGAAGAGGATTCTGAGCAGACCAACGAAAAATGGTATGACAATGAACAGGAATCTGACGACGAACCTGAAGATCCGAATAAGGAACCCAACTTGTCTGAATGGGACCCCAATGATGAGCCTAATCTGCCCGAACAAGAACCAAATGAGTCTCCGGAAGAACTTAACAAACAATGGTTGTAAGGCTGGTGTTTTAGGGCCTGAAATAAAGTAAGAAACAACCCTTTTGAAGAAAGGAAAAGCAATGAAACTTACATTCAAAAAATTCATAGTAATGCTGCTTCTGGTATCTGTTGCCTTACAGTTAGCTGGCTGCAAGCAGCAGAAGAAAGAAAAACCTGAAACAACGGAGAAGGAAACCAAGCAGGTCGAAGAAGAGGAATGGTAAAAACCCGTGGTTCGCTAGCAATAGAACGTCGAGCCAAGAGGTTATGTTGGGGAGTCTGTAAATATGCCGGAGAGGCTAAAAAAAGGCTCCTACATATCAGAAAGTGAGGTTTGAAATGTTTAAGGCATTTATTCAAAAACTGAAAGATATGATTAAAAAACTCGGAACAAAATTATCGTGCAAACGATGTACTCCTTCAGGTGACGTCAAACATAAAGGGGCAGTTTAGTTATGAAAGTTTCTAAAGGAGCAAAACGTATGAAGATCAGACCATTATCAGATAAGGTGCTCGTTCATCGCCTCGAAGCTGAAAACAAAACAGTTGGTGGGATAGTTCTTCCCGATACAGCCAAGGAAAAACCGAAAAAAGGCAAAGTAATCGCTGTCGGTAAAGGTAAGGTACTCGATGACGGCAAACTCAAAAAAATGAGTGTCAAAAAGGGTGATACCGTACTGTTTACAAGCTATGCTGGCACAGAGATAAAAATAGATGGCAAAGAATACCTGATTATGGATGAATCAGATGTGATGGCGGTTATTGAAAAGTAGCAACAAATGTTCGACTTCTTAAATTTTCGGTCTTCAAGGAGAAGATAGTATGGCGGCAAAAAAAATAGCATATGGCGACCAAGCAAGGGGATCTATACGCAAAGGCGTCAAAAAACTTGCTCATGCGGTAAAGATAACCCTGGGTCCCTGTGGCAGGAATGTAATCCTGGAAAAGTCCTGGGGCTCACCTACTGTAACCAAAGACGGTGTCACTGTGGCAAAGGAAATAACGCTGCAGGATCCATTTGAGAATATGGGAGCACAGATGGTTAAGGAGGTAGCTTCTAAAACCTCAACAGTTGCCGGTGACGGCACTACTACTGCCACAATCCTGGCCGAGAGCATATTCGAGGAAGGATTAAAGAATATTACAGCCGGGGCCAACGCCATGCAGGTTAAGCGTGGTATAGAAATTGCCGTCGAATCAATTGTTGGTGAACTGAAGAAGATGAGCATATCAGTAGATTCGACCAAGCAGATTGAGCAGGTTGCTACCTGCTCAGCCAATCAAGACATAGAAATCGGCAAGAAATTGGCGGAAGCAATGGATAAAGTCGGTAAAGATGGTGTGGTAACTGTTGAAGAAGGTCAATCACTTGAAACAACGGTGGAGCTTTTGGAGGGTATGCAATTCGATAAAGGTTATCTCAGTCCGCATTTTATTAATAAATTCGAAAACATGACTGTGGAACTGGAAAAACCGTATATCTTCATTCACGAAAAGAAAATAAGTTCTGTAAAGAATATTGTTCCCTTACTTGAAAAAGTTGCCAAAGAAGGTAAGCCGCTGTTGGTTATAGCTGAGGACATCGAAGGGGAGGCTTTGGCCACATTAGTTGTCAACAAACTGCGTGGTGTTCTGCAGGTAGCTGCTGTAAAAGCCCCGGGTTTTGGCGACAGGCGAAAGGCGATGCTTGAAGACATTGCGGTCATGACTGGAGGCCAGGCTATTATGGAAGATTTAGGCCTCGAGCTTGAGAATATCGAGATAAAACAGCTTGGCAGAGCAAAAAAAGTAACCATTGATAAAGATACGACTACCATTATCGAAGGAACCGGCAGCACAGACGCCATAAAAGGAAGAATAGAACAGATCAAAAACGAGATTGAAAAAACCACGAGTGACTATGATAAGGAAAAACTTGAAGAGAGATTAGCAAAATTGGCAGGCGGGGTTGCTCAAATTAATATAGGTGCGGCCACAGAGACTGAGATGAAGGAGAAAAAGGCCCGCGTCGAAGACGCCTTACACGCCTGCCGAGCTGCTGTTGAAGAAGGTATTTTGCCTGGCGGCGGGATTTCAATGCTCAGAGCGTTACCCAGCTTGAAAAAAATCAAAACAGTAGGAGATGAAAAAATAGGTGTCGATATCGTAAGAAGAGCGATAGTAGCTCCTATAAAGCAGATTGCTGAAAATGCTGGTCTTGACGGCGCTATTGTTGTTCAGAAGGTCATGGAGAACAACGACAGGAATTTTGGATACGATGCCTTGCGCAAAGAATATGGCGACATGATTGAATTTGGGGTCATAGTGCCAACCAAGGTCGAAAGATGTGCGTTGCAAAACGGTGCGTCTATTGCATCACTTCTGCTTACAACAGATGCTGTAGTTAGTGAAATCCCTGAGAAAAAGAAGAAAAGCCCAGAGTTTCCTCCCGAAGATGAATATTAAGCGAAATGAATGCTGTTGTTGACAGAAAGATATGGCAAGAAGATGCTCAGA
>Ga0307378_10005079_pt1 | contig 18465 bp, 21 predicted proteins | sample UN1MG_FD_202238 | JGI IMG/M metagenome (GOLD analysis project Ga0307378, IMG submission 202238) | Soil microbial communities from Risofladan, Vaasa, Finland - UN-1 | ecosystem: Environmental > Terrestrial > Soil > Coastal area > Acid sulfate soil | place: Finland: Risofladan, Vaasa | collected... | reverse complement strand
GGAGTCCTCTCCGGTGATCTCGTGGCGGTTGCCGCCGACGATCACGGAGCGGTCAGCACCCGGACCCTCGACGCTATGGAAGCGACCGGCCATGATGCCCGAGTCCACGCCGCCGTCGATGAAGGAACCGTTGCCACCGCCGATGAAACCTCGTGAAGCAAGGCCGAGGAACTGCGTGATCGAGTGGAAGGTCCCCGCCACGATGCCCGAATCGACAGCGCCGCTGATGAAGGGAGAGTCTCCTCCGAGCACGATGGAGCGATCGCCGCCGTTGAAGGGGAACCCTCCCCCTCCGATGCTCGCCCCGTCTGCACCGCTGCTAAAGCCCCTCGACCCGCCGACCACGATGGAGCGGGGTCCGGTAGCGGCACCACGGTCGCCGCCGCCGATGAACCCGTCGTCTCCGGTAACCGAGTTGCTCGAACCGCCGACGATGGCACCGCGGTTGCCCGTGATCGAGTGGGGATCGCCTCCGCCGATGAAGGCGTCATCGGCTGCGATCGTATGCGAGTCACCAGCGACGATGGCCGAACGACTTCCGGTCACCGAGTGGCCAAGGCCGCCAACGATCGCCGAGTAGTCGCCGACGATCACCGAGGTGGGATCGCCGAGGCCGACCTGGAAAGAGCCGCCAGGATCGACGCCGGTCAGGCCCGAGGCCCAATTGATCTGGACGCCGATGTCCTCGGGGATGCAGGTGAAGCCAAGATGGACAAGAGCATCCTGGGCGGCGTCACAGCGATTGCCGACCACGCACGAACCGCAGCAAGACATCATGCACCTCCGGTGAGGAGAGCCGCTTCTTCGGCCGTGAGCGGGTCACCGGCCACCAACTTGGTGCGGGCCGAAGTCACGATCGCGTCGTGGTCGGCCTTCTGCTGAGCGAACCATGCCGGAAGGTCGTCGGCCACCTGCGTCAACTCGGCGTTGAAGGCGGCCAGGGCCGTGTCGTAATCTGCCTCGGTGATCGTGGAAGCCCCGGCTGGGCGCGTCGCGGAAGCGCCGACCACGTTGTCATCGGCGTCCTTCCACACGGAATCCCACCCCATGCAGTTGCCATGAATTGGATCGCCGTCGCCGACAATCCAGTAGGTGCGTTCCTCGATTGCTCCTGGGATGATCACAGCGGCAACCCCCAGATGAAGGCATTCATCCCGGCCCCACCGAGGTACGACGAGACGGACGAGGGTCCGGTGAAGCCAGTGGTGCGAATCCAGACCTGATAGCCGACCCAGATGAAGTCTCCGACCGCAGAGCCAGCGGGGAACAGCGTTACGGGACTCTCATCGTTGAACGGAGGAGTGACGTAGGTCTGCAAGGCTGGTCCGTTGTTCTCGAACTGCCACTGCTGCACCGAAAGGAACGGGGCGAGGGTTCCCTGGGCGGCGTTGATGGCCGTTGAGTACGTCTCAAGGTACAACTCGACAGTCGCACCAGGCTCCAAGACATAGTTGACGCCAGGGAAGGTCCTGAGGGAGTAGGCAAGAGACGACCGGCAGGGGTCGAGTTGCACCGTCTGGATGTCCACGCGGGCGCCCCAAGCGGCAGAGCCATTTGGCCCAGCGCCAGCCTGGTCGGTCAGGATGACCGGAAGGGACGCTGGGGCGCCCCCGCCCGCCCCGACATAGAGCACGCGGTCGGGCTGGACCTCAAGACCGCTAGGGCCGCAGGTGATGCCATTGCACAGCGGTGCCGGGAACGGACCCTGGCCGGTGACGGTGAGAGCGAGGATCGGCTCCCCCAGCAGGGGGTCACCAGTGACGCCCGTGCCCGACAGGGTGATGCAATCGGTGGGACCAACGAGGACCGGGCCAGATTCGCAGCGGACGCGACAGGCCATCAGGCACCTCCCGCGAGCGAGGTGGCTTCCTCTGCGGTCAGCGGATCGCCCGAGACCAACTTGGCCTTGGCGGAGTCCCTGAGGGCTTGCTCGGCGGCCAATTGGGCGTCGAGCCACGCGAGACCGCCGGTCGCTTCTGCAGTCCACGTCGCCAGGTACGCGGCTTCAAGAGCGGCATGGTCGGCCTCGGTGATGTTGGAAGCCCCGGCCGGGCGCGTGTCGCAGGTGCCGATGACCGTGCCATCGAGAGTCCAGGTGCAGTCGTAGCCGAAGGCGCCACCCGTGAAGGGGTCGCCGTTGCCGACCTTCCAGTAGGAGCGAGTCTCTACGGCGTCGGGTGGGTACATGCTCATCAGATGGTCCCCCCGAACACGGTGAGTTCGATGCCAGAGCCGAACAAGGCGGAGACAACCGAGGACGCGCCGCTCGAACCGAACAGGGCCACGGTGCTGACCACGCAAGCGTCGAAAGACGACGGTGCCGGGGGCAGGATGATCCCGTCCACTCCGGTCGCTGGCCTGAACTGGAACGAGACGGTCGTGGCCCCGGTGTTGATGTAGTTATCCGTGGAGATGACGAAGAAGGGCGCTCCGATCGGATCGGGGCAGCCAACGGAAATCCCGTAGTGAAACTCGGCTCCCGGCTCCAACGTGACTCGGATGATGGGGTGCTCGGTGGTAGCAAGACCACCGAACAACTGCCCCGCTGCCGACGGATTGGGAACAGACACGGACAGCACAGGACCCCAGGGGATTGACCCAAGGGGGCCACCGACGAACGGTCCGGGTGGAGTGTCGGCCACAATCGGAGGTAGTGAGCCGATCGGCAATCCGCCGCCGCCGCCGAAGGAGAAGGCGTAAGGACCAACCTCAAGCCCGGCTGGGGTGCAGGACAAGCCATTCGTGACGGGAAATCCGGCGCCGATCAGGGGGTGACCGATGGGAGTGGGGATGGTTTCGCTGATCAGCAGAGGATCACCAGTGACGCCGGTTCCCGAGACATCGATGCAAGTGGTTCCACTCGCGAGGATCGGGCCAGATTCGCAACGCACTCGACAAGCCATCAGACGACCTCCACCCACACAATCGTAACGAGGTCACCGGCATCGTTGTTGGTGACGGTGAAGGCACCCGTGAGCGGAGTGGCGTCGGTGGTCACCCACGTCTCCTCGTCGCCCACGAACAGGGGCGTCACGTTGGCTGCAGCATCGGTGATCGTCGGAGGGTTCAGAGCGTCGCCGACGGCGCGGCACTTGACGGTGACCAAGTAGGCCCCCGCCGGGCGGACCCAGGCGGCGACACCAGCGAGTTGATCGCGGCGCTGGCGATAGGCGTCAGGAACGCAGTCCTGGCAGCACTCGAAGTCGATGGGACCGACGGCGACGTAGGGAGTGGTGCCGTCGCCCGTGGTGTCCACGGTGGCGATGACGTTGCCGCCGCTGTCGAGCAACTCGGTGCGAAGGAAGTTGACCACCGGGACTGCGCCCGTGTCGCACACGGTCCGCGTGCGAACGCTGCCACCAGAGACGCCGCAGTTCTCGATCGGCCCCACCACGACGTAGGGGGTGGTTCCATCAAGTTCGGTGTCGAGCGTCGAGACGGGAGCGCCCGAGTCGTTGAGCACCTGGGTGCGGATGAACTCGAACGAGGCGTTCCCCGCATCGCAGAGGATCTCTGAGCGGATCGCCGGGGTCGCCGACGAACAGTCGTTGACCGAGCCGACAGGCGCGTAGGGAGTAGAGCCATCCAACTCAAGGTCGGTGAACCCCAAGATGTTGCCCGTCTCGCACGAGACGATGAAGCGTCGGATGAATGGCCCGTTGTCGTCGCACAGCACCGCGATCTGGATGGGCTGGCAGTTGTCCCCAGAGGTCGTGATGCACTCGGGGATCGGGGCGCCTTGCATGCTCATGGCGCTTACCTCCCCTTAGATGGTTCCGCAGAGATCAACGAGGACTGCGAACGAGCAACACAGGTCGTGAACCGCCGAGGCTACCATCTCGCCCCGGTAGGTCACCGTGTTGGTGCCACGATCGAACGCCTCAGAGAACTCCTTCGGGTAGACCTCAGGATCGCCCAGGCGCACGTTGACCATGCCGGTGAAATACACCCAGACCTCGTTGGGTCCGGGGGGCGGCTGACCAATCGGCCCAAGCCCTGGGTAGCCGGTGCCGTTGACAACGATGTCGCCACGTCCACAGGTCCAGATGAGGTTGTCGTCACAGTTGACGGCGGTGAGGTTGATCCAACGCTCGACCACCGCGGGGGTTCCGTGGATCATGCCGCGTCCACCAGATCCGCAGTTCGAGAGTGCCTGGGCGCCCAGCATCAGGGCGAGGCCCGGAGACACGGCAATCGGAGAGGCAGCACCACCAGGGTTGAGGATGTGGTCGTCGTCGTTGGGCGTTGAGTTCATCAGCGACGGGTTGTCGGGGTTGATGTAGCCCGTCCAGAACTCGTGCTCCAACGCCTTGTGCTTGATGGCCTCCAACTGACGCATGGCGCGCTTCTCGTAGTCGGCGGCCTGGAAGCCGAACGACGAGCAGGTGTAGGGCACCTCGATGACGAAGGGGTTGTAGTCCACCTCATCCTGGTCGCCGTCGTAGTCCTTCTTGACGACCTTCTGTCCGACCTCATAGAGAGGAGAGGTGGTGTCGAGCACCACGGGGCCAGCAGAGTTGGTGAGGTCGATGTCGTTGGCGGAGAGAAGCCCGCTCACATCGACACCAAGGTACTGACCGCCCCAGGTGAAGAAGATGGTCACGCCGTCGGTGGACACCACCACATCACCAGGATCGATGTTGGCGAGGTCCTCAAGCGCGGTCTGGATGTCGGTGGTGGTCGCTTCGCACGGCAGGGGCACGGTGACCTCGCCGTCGAACTCGATGGACCAAGTTCCGTCATCGCACTCGATGTCGATGGCGTCGATCTCTCCGGGCGTACCGCACGGGTTCCACACTTCGCCCGTGATGCAGTTCTCCGGCTGGAAGGTGAATCCGCTCTCCCACCGAGAGCCAGCAGGCTCATCGATGATCACGGCGGACTCAATGAGTGAATGGCGGGGAGGCGTGGTTGCCGGAGGGGCGACGACTGCCTCTGGTGCGATTCCCATGGGTTATCCCCTCTTGGTCTTGTCCTCTACGTCCATGACGCACGAGAGCCGGGTGGCCGAAGCCACCCGGCCCTGCTCGTGCACTCGATCGTACTAGACGATCAAGGTTGACCTGATGATCAGGAGACGCCAGCGGCGCAGACCAGCGGGGTCACAGGCTCGGGACCGGCACCCGTCGGGCACAGCGTGTGCTCGATGCGGAGCGACTCCAAGCCGACCTTGCAGACCTGAATCCACTGCTCGGCGAACAACTGCAGGTCGTTCGTGCCGTTCAGCGCGCTGTCGCGCACCAGACCGACATCGAGGGTCCCAGCGTCGAGCCGGACGAAGGTGCCCGGTGCGAACATGTAGGACACCATGGTGTCAGGCCACTGGTTGATGGCACCCGGAGCCTGGATGTCGTTGAATGCCTGTCCTGCGCCCGTTGCCGAGTCGTAGTAGAAGCACACATCCAGGTTGTTCTGGGCGAACCAGCAAGCCACGTCGGCGTCCGAGAGGCACCAGTTCGACAGGCCGAGCGAGTGATCGTTCAGCATGTCGATCTTGAGGAACTCGATTGCCCATGAGGGCAGGAGAACCTGCAGGGTGGCGTCCGGCGACATGTGGTGGCGACGGCGGTAGTTCGCCGCAGCAACCGACAGGTCGTAGGCCGCAGCCCGGCTGGCACCGTAGGGGGAGGGTCCCGCCGTCACCGGCACCGAAGCGGCGTCGATGGCGTCGAGGTAGAAAACCTCCTTGGTCTCGGTGAAGATCACCGAGAGGTCCTGCAGGAATGCCTGGACCTGCTCGGGGAACACCCGGTAGTTGAGGTTGCCGAAGGTGACGCAGCGGGACACTGCATCCACGCGGCACTCCTCGATCGGCGGGCACTCAACCGCCACGCAGGGCTTGTCCGGGGTGGGACCACCCTGGGAGACGTAGCCTGCGGCGTCCTCGGCCTCGGTGGTCACCCGGACGCCAGGAGCGGCGTCACGGAAGTCCGGCGGGGTGATGAACCGGATGCCGCCGCGGGGGGCGCCAACCGTGGGGAGGCAACGCTCCACCGGGTCCATCTCGTCCGCGAGGCGGAAGAAGTCGTAGGACGGCTCCAAGGGAGCGCACACGCCGCCAGAGGCCACCAGCGAGGTGATCTCGTCGCGGACGACGGTGTGCTGCTGGCCGATGCGGCGGAACACACCGAAGTTCTCCTGGGCGCCGCCACCAACCACATCGTCGCCGAAGTCCACGGTGGCGGAAGCCACGGTGATCTTGTCGAAGATGCCGCTGGGCACGTTGCCGAGAGAGAGACGCTTCTCGGTGATGGCCTGGGCCAGATCCGCAACGGTGATCGGGTCACCGTCGCTGAGCGAGCCGCTGTTGAAGCGAGCCGCAAGACCTGCACCCGCACGCTGGACAGCGGAAGCGGGGGCGACGGCCTCGGGGCGACGCTCGTTCAGTCGGCTCACCGAAGGGGTGTTGTCGTCAGCCACGTCAGTGACCTCCTCGTTGGTGAACTCGTCGGACGCGGTGTCCGCAAGGGTGACCTCAGCGTCGGCCTCGGGGGCCTCGACCTCGGCGATGAACTCGTCGGTGGACTCAGACTCGGTAGCGGCCTCGGCGGATGCCTCGGTGCTGGCCTCGTCAGTTGACTCGGACTCGGTGGCGGCCTCGGTGGTGGCCTCGGCGGATGCCTCGGTCACGTCCTCGGTGCTGGCCTCGTCCGTGGTGCTCTCCTCAGCAGAGAACTCCTCGGTGGACTCGGACTCGGTAGCGGCCGCTTCGGCCTCCACCTCATCGGGGTCCTCGATGGCTGCCTCATCGGCAGCCTCGGTTGCAGACGCCTCGTCGGCGCTGTCCTCCTCGATGTGGGCCTCGTCGGTGTCCTCAGCGGACTCCTCGTCGGCGCCACCGAACCGCTCCATGGCGGCGTCGAGGCGGGCAGAGCGCTCAGCGGCGGCCTGCTCCCTGGTGTCGAGTTCCTGGGTAATGCGATCGAAGTTGGAAATCAGCCCCTCGACCTGAGAAAGAGCCTCGTCAGAGTTCCGGGCCTCATCGGCCAGACCCTCGACGCGCTCCTTGATCTCAGAGCCAAGTGCCGTGAGTTCCTCGTCCGAAAGACCACTCAGGTCCTCAGGAATCTGGATCGGCTCCACTTGGTTGCCTCCGGTTACGTCGGATAGTTGCTGGCTCGAAGCAGCCCGGCTACGCCGTTGCCTCTTGTCGCGAACTTCGTTGCGACCTCATGCTCGACTCCTTATCAGGAGCCGGTGCACTTCCTAATGTATGCCAGCCTCGGAGGCAGGTGTGTGGATGGCTGATCAGAAATCTCCAACTCGCGCAACCGCGACTGTTAGAGGATGAGATCGAAGTTCATCCGTGGGTGCTCAGACTCCCACTCGTGCAGGGCGCGCTCAACGACGTTGTGCCAGTCCGGGTCACCGTCGGTGTGCAGGGCACGCTTCACCGAGGACAAGCAGTCCTCGCCGTAGACCGAGCGGATCTGGTCGAGTTCCTCGGCGACCTGAATCGCCTCACGGGCAATCAGTTGAGCCAGAGGGATGGAGTTCACGCTGGTGTTGGTCACTGCGACCTCCTAGCACGGATGATGTAATAAGCATACAGGGTGCCGATGCTAGGGTCTACTGCTACTCGTCGTCGGGGAGTCCCTCACCAGGGAGCACGATGCCGAGTTCGGCTCGCTCCTCTGCGCTCAACTCCGACGGATCGATGGGTCGCTGTGCTCCGGGGTGGGGCTTGGGGCGCTCGCGCTCGACGTGCACGATCTCCGCCACGCCCTCTAGTGGGTTGGGTCGCTCGGGGGCGGGCACCTCGGCCTTGACGCGATCGAGCAGGGCCTCAGCCGAGTTCCCCGTGAGCACCGCCGTTGCGGCGAGGGCGCCACCGAGCCACTGGTTGACCTCGTTGACCTTGGCCTCAGTTCCGTTGGACATGGCGTCCACCAACTTGCGGCGCGCATCGACAAGCGTCGGCCACATCGAGTCCAGCGAGGGGCACTCGGGGCACGGGGCGCTGCTATCCGATTGGATAGTGCTAGGGGCGCTGATAGCCGCAGGGCTATCAGGGTTGCCCACTTCCAAGATCAGGCGCCAGGGTCGCTTCATCGGTCCTCCCTCAGATCAACGATGGCGACACCAAGAGCGGCCGCGAGTCGAGACGCCAAGTTGGGCATGCCACCAGTCGTGGCTGTAGTCCACGCGATCGAAGTCGCGTGCAGCCGGTGGGGTCGGGGCATCGGTGGCCCAATGGTTGGTGTCGCTCATGGTTAGTAGTCTCCTCGATCCTCGGTCCTGATCCGGTGGCAGTTCGCACACACCACCTCACACTTGGCAATCTCGGTGTCGAGCCGGGCGATACTCGCCCCCGCCCCCACAAGATTGGAGACATTGCGGTCCTTCTCCTCGCCAGGGAGATGATCGAAGTCCATGCAGACCGGGGGGAACTTCTTCCCGCAGTCAGCGCACGGGGCCTTGGCCTTGATGGCTCGAACGTACTCCTTGTTCCGCGCCCGGTTGGCACGGTTCCGCTCGATGATGCGCTCCTTGCCTCCGCCTTCGTAGTACCGGAGGTTGTGTTCGCGGCGCCTGGCGGGGTCCTTCGTGGCCATGGTCTTAATCCTACACCATGGTTAAGTCCGGGCGGTGGGAATCGAACCCACGTCTACACAGGTTAAGAGCCTGCTGCAAGCCAGCGTTTGCTACGCCCGGTTGGTCCGTCCCCTGGGACTCGAACCCAGAACCAGCGCATTAAGAGTGCGCCACTCTACCAGTTGAGTTAGAGACGGTTGCGCTCCGAGGGTAGGGATCGAACCTACGCGCCCTAAGGCGGCCTCCGGTTAACAGCCGGGCACATTGCCACTCTGCCACCTCGGAAAGATCGGTTGTATACTATCAGGTTGGGGTGACAGACGGGACTTGCACCCGCTTACTCCGCGATCACAACGCGGTGCCTCGACTACTTCGGCCTCTGCCACATCTTGTGGGTGTTGCCACCCTTGCTCGGGGAGGAGGACTCGAACCCCCATGACCGGGACCAAAACCCAGCGTCCTGCCATTGAACGATCCCCGACCGATTGGGGTGAGCGACGGGAGTTGAACCCGCGTCTCCGGGGACACAACCCGGTGTCCGTACCACTGGACCACGCCCACCATGGCACCGAGAGGAGGACTCGAACCCCCACCTACGCATTCAGAGTGCGCCGTGACTGCCTATTACACCATCTCGGTATGTTGGTGATCTCTGTTGTCAAAGAACTTGGTCGAGGGCAGGGGACTCGAACCCCCATGATGTCCTGCTCCCAAAGCAGGCGGCTTACCATTAGCCCAACCCTCGTTGGTCGGAGTGCCAGGACGCTGCCCCTGGACTAACGGCCCCATGGCCGCCGTGCGCTCAACACTTCACTCCGATGGTCGGGTAGGCGGGATTTGAACCCGCGACCTCTCGCTCCCGAAGCGAGCGTGCAACCAAGCCGTCACCCCTACCCGTTGTGATCTCTATGCAGTTGTCAATCTTGCTGGTGCCCGAGGTGGGACTCGAACCCACACGCCTTTCGACACCGGGACTTGAATCCGGCGCGTCTGCCAGTTCCGCCACTCGGGCTTGGTGTACCCGGAGGGAGTCGAACCCTCACGACCTCTCGGCCAACAGCCTCTCAGACTGCCGTGTCTACCGTTCCACCACGGGTACTTGGTCCTCGGGGTGGGAGTCGAACCCACACGCCCTTGCGGACAGTGCCTTCTGAGGACACCGCGTCTGCCAGTTCCGCCACCCGAGGAAGGGTGTGGCCCCAGAGACGGCACGGGGGGGGAGTTCGGTAGACCGGCCTGGGGCTAAGAGAGCCTCACCAGGCCCGGTACGAATCTGCGCGACTCGCTACCGGACTGCACAGCGATTATGCGGTCGTTGGAACCGCTTTCGCCGTGCAGCGGTGGCCTGATGTGGCCCCGGCAACAGTAGAAGTCGTGCGAACATGTGACCACCATAGCACCTAGGTGTGACGGGGGGTCAAGGGATATTCAGAACTCGTCGGTGTCGAGGATCGTCCAGGCGTCTCGGCCTTCACCATCGTGGGCGAGTCCGATCACCTTGGTCGCGTAGTCGTCGCCGTGGAGCACGTCCTCGTAGCGCCAGTGGTAGTGGCCATGGATCAGCGCCCGAGGTCGCACCTCATCCACCACGGCCCGCAGGAACTTGCGATGGGCGAGGCTCTGGGGCTTGTGCTTGTAGTGCCACTTCGGACCCATGAGGTCAGCCCAATGGTCGCTCGATCGCTTGAGCATCTCGTCCAGCACGCGGATGCCGTCAGGGGCGTCGTGGGTGAACATCACATCGACGTGCCCGGCATCGAACGCCCGCTGGCCCTGAGCGTAGGTCAGCGTCTCTTGGGGCCAATAGTCGAACCACTTGGAGAGGCCGTCCTGGTCGATCGAGTAGGCGCCGCCGAGGGACATGAACGACACGCCGTCCCACTCCCAGCGCAAGCCGCGGGGGAGATAGGTGACGGCCTCGGCGATCTCGACCATCTCGGTGGCGTCGAGGTCCATCCCCAACTCCTCCATCTTCCCGTACCACTCATGGTTGCCGTCGAGGAAGAACATCTGCAGCCCGAACTCGCTCACCTTGTGTGAGACGGCCTTGAGCCGGTTCCCCTTCTTGCCGGGAGCGACGTAACCCCAATCGCCGACCTGAACGATGCGGTCGCAATCGTTGCGACGCGCGAAGCGACAGGCCCCTTGGAGGATCTCCAAGTTGCCGTGGGTGTCGCCGAGTACGAGCATCCGGGTCATCCCCAGATCATAGCCTGCGGGAGTGACGCTACTTCTCGGGGGAGAGTTCGCCTTCGTGGAGGGCGGCGTGGATGAACCGCTTGATCTCCTCCCGCACCTCAGGGTTCTCCTTGAGGTGGGCGCCGGACTTCACCTTGCCCTGCCCAAGTTGCTCGTCGTTGAACGAGTACCAGGCGCCCGACTTGGTGACCACCCCGAGTCCCTCGGCGAGATCGATCAGGCACACGTCGGAATCGATGCCGTGGCCGTAGATGATGTCGAACTCGACCTCACGGAACGGGGGGCCGACCTTGTTCTTGACGACCTTGACCCTGGTCAGGTTGCCGACCGCCTCGCCGTCCTCACTGATCTTGTCGCGGCGACGGATGTCGAGCCGGACCGAGGAGTAGAACTTGAGCGCCTTGCCGCCCGACGTGATTTCCGGCGAGCCGTACATCACGCCGATCTTCTCGCGCAACTGGTTGATGAAGATGACCAGGGTCTTGGTCTTGGACACGTTGCCGGTCAACTTGCGGAGCGCCTGGCTCATCAGTCGGGCTTGCAACCCAACGTGAGAGTCGCCCATCTCGCCCTCGATCTCGGCGCGCGGGGTGAGGGCCGCCACCGAGTCCACCACGATGACGCCGACCTCGCCGGAGCGAGTCAGCAGGTCCACGATCTCAAGAGCCTGCTCGCCCGTGTCAGGCTGGCTGACCAGCAGGGCCTCCATGTCCACCCCGATGGCCGCCGCGTAGACGGGATCGAGAGCGTGTTCCACGTCCACGAAGGCGCAGATGTGCCCCTTGGACTGAGCGTCGGCGACGGTGTGCAGTGCGAGGGTCGTCTTGCCTGAGGACTCCGGGCCGTAGACCTCAACGATCCGGCCACGGGGGAGGCCGCCAGCACCAAGCGCCACGTCAAGGTTGATCGCTCCGGTAGAGAAGGTGTCGATGTCCACCCGGTAGGCGTCACCCATGTTGAAGATCGATCCGGCGCCGTACTGCTTGTTGATCAGATTCAGCGCTGCTTCGAGGCCGCTTCCAACCTGAGGCTTGGTGCTTTCCTTCTTCGCCACGCGTGCTCCTTGGGAGGGATGGGGGAGGGGGAGCACATGGTAGCGCTCAGGTGTGACGGCGGCCCAGCCTCAGTCCTCTAGGAAGATGCACTCCCCTGGACACTCGTCGGCGGCCTCGATGGCGGCCTCAGCGAGTTCATCGGTGACCGTCGCCAGCCCCTCGCTCATGGCGTAGGTGGGCGTCCCGTCGTCAGACCCGACGTAGAGGTTCTTCCAGTCCGCTTCCTTGACGTAGGCAAGGCCGTCGTCGTGCATGTCGAACAGGGGAGGGCAAATCTCCGTGCAGATGCCATCACCCGTGCAGAGGTCTTGATCGATCCACACCTTCATGGGTCCATTGTACGGCTCAGAACTTCCCCTTGGAGAAGTCGCGCAACCGCCAGGCGCGTCCGGTCGAGTGGTCCACCACTTCGTCGCGCTGGGTGTTGTGGGTGAAGGACTTGGCCGACCGCTCGGAGTCGATCTGGCCGTTGCGCTGGGCGTTGCGGATACGCAACCCCTCGCCCTCCTCGACGGCTGCCACTCGCCCAGCCAGAACGCGGCGAGCCTCCTGACGGTTCTGCCATTGGTTGCGGCCATCGACGCGAGCCTCAAGGCCCGTGGGGATGTGTGTCAGAACGACACACGAGTCCGTCTTGTTGCGGTGCTGGCCGCCCTTGCCCGAGCCGCGGGTATAGCGCTCGGCGAGGTCTGCCTCGTCAAGAGGTTCGACTTCGATCTCGAACCCGTCGAGGATGGCGACCGTGGCGGTCGAGGTGTGGCGCGCCGAAGCCCTCTTGGGGATGCGCTGGACGCGGTGGGTGCCGACGAAGGGTTCGAGGAAGGAGGCGTCGGCGACCTCCATGATCATGGTGCGAGTTGAGTCATCGACGCTGGACTTGATCCCACGTCGGCGTGCCGCTGCCTGGAACGCGTCAAAGACACTCCTTGGCGAAGCGGTAGGCGTCGTCACCTCCCTCACCGGGACGGATCTCAACTCGCATGATGTCTCCTCTGGGTGTGGCAACTGAACAGGTCTAACGATGTCTAAACGTGGAGCCGCCGCCGGGTGTCGATCCCGAGGTAACCGCGGTACAAGGGCGGCGCGCCGTCTGCGGCCAGCGGCATGGAGCATCACCGGGGACTCGAACCCCGCCTTCCTCGGTACGAATGAGGAGTCCTGCCATCAGGGTGATGCGTGGAGCACCCACGGGGACTTGAACCCCGCTCTGCGGTGTACCATACCGCCGTCTCGCCATCTAGACCTTGGGTGCGTGTGCCCGCTGCGGCAGGGGTGCCTCCCCTCCCCTCGGACCCTCCCGCCGATCGTCTCGGGAGCGAGGTCCCCGCTAGGGGACTTGGTAGCGACGGGTGGAATCGAACCACCAGCAGACTGCTTATGAGGCAGCGACCTCACCACTCGGTCACTCGTCGCCATGGTCGTCCCGGCAGGACTCGAACCTGCGTTTGCACCGTGTCGAGGTGCCACTAAACCATCTCAGTTACGGGACGATGGTCGCAGGTGAACCCCCGTCGGGATTCCTACCCGGCACTACCGGGGAGACCCCGGATGCCGCTGCATCCTGCCATTCGCAGTGACCCCTCGCGAGCGGGGCTAGTGGCCACCCAGAGAATCGAACTCTGCACGTCCGCCTTATCAGAACGGTCCCATCAACCAGATGAGCCGATGGCCTTGAGGCACTCAGTAGGGGTCCTAGCAGGAGCGTCTCCCGAGGCTGGCGCCAGCCCCGAGGTAGCCCTGGGTCCCTGTTACTCGGCCACCGGCCAAGCGCTTGGCTGGTGGCGTATCACCCCTGAGTGCACGGGTGGGAGTTCTCGATTGGAGCGCCAGGTGGGATTTGAACCCACGATGTACGGCTTTGCAGGCCGCCCCCTTTGGCCGCTCGGGCACTGGCGCTTGGTACACGGGGTGGGACTCGAACCCACGATTTCCTCTGTGTGAAAGAGGTGCCTTTCCATCTTGGCCACCCGTGCATGTCCTTCGGTGTTCCCTGTTCGCGTATGCGTGGACAGGGAACACCTTGCGTGGGCCACCCCGGAATTGCGCCGGGAACTTGAGTGCTTCACGCTCATGTGATTCTGGTTTCACCAATGACCCTTGGTGCCGACGTTCCCGAGTCGAGCGGTACCACTCTCGGCGGGTATCACCTTCACACCCCCGTCGGCTGCAGGATGACGCCGGGCCGAAGCCCGTGGGTTGAGTGCCAGGCGGGACTCGAACCCGCTACCTCCACCATGGCAAGGTGGCGTGCTGCCAGTTACACCTCAGGCACAAGGTGGGACCATCGGGGGTGTGCTGCCGATGGCCCCCGACAGGATTTTTAGTCCGGCCTCGTTTCCCGTGCTCGCACACTGAGCAGAGGGGTGGCTGTCCGGCTCTCCCTGTCGTTGGAGCGCTAGCCGAGAATCGAACTCGGTTATCCGACTTGGAAGGACGGCGCATCACCGCCAATGCTTCTAGCGCTTGATGCACGCCTAACCGGGACGTGCTCCGGCCTTGAATCGTACCGATGTGGCAGTGGACCAAGGAATCGCAGAGGGGACTCGACCACTCGCTACCCACCCCGGCTTGGGCGGCGCCCCGTGGTGAAGCGGGCTTGCGCCCTCCCACGCAGACGCTCACCCTCACGGGCCAAAGCCTTGTCCGTCGGCCCCTCAGTGGAGTACCAGGGACTCGAACCCTGCAGTGCTTCGCTGCCAGCGACGCGCGCGCCCTGCGCGTACCCCATGTAGACCTATTCAGTTGTCAATGATCGATTGCTCGCAGGTGAACCTGCTGCAGTGGAGCCGGTGGGAATCGAACCCACCTCACGGTGCTTGCAAAGCACTGTCGCCAGCCTTGGGACATGCGACCCCATGAGGACTTGGCTCCCGGCCTCGCCGCTGCGAGGTCCGGGGCCAGGTTGGTGGCGGCTACGGGAGTTGAACCCGATGTCTCCTGGTTATGAGCCAGGCGTGGAAACCGTTTCACCCAGCCGCGAACCGGGCTACCAGCGTCAGCCGGTAAATCGACCGGAGCCTACGAGGATCGTCCCGATGGCGGCGCCGGTCATCTCAGTTGTGATGCTCGTACACGCTCGCATGGGTCACCTCCGTGGCTCTGACGGTCTTTGCGTCTGCGACCACCATAGCACCAGGGTGTGACGGTGGGTCAAGGGATTATCCGACCCTACCGATGTCGGTGGTGCGAGCGAGGAGCAGAAGGCGCTCGGCGATGGCCTCGTCGGGGTGCTCGGGGAGGTCCGACTCGATGGCGTCGAACTCGGCCATGGCGATCTCGACCGCCTTGCCGAACTCCTCGACATCGTTGGCCGCCATGAGGCCAGCCTCACGACACATCTGAACTTCATCAGAAGTCAGCCGCACCTTCAACTCACCGTGGCGGAGCGCCCAGGCACCCTGCAGGATGAGCCGGTAGCAGTGACGGCCGTGCTTCTCGGTGCGCTTGCGGAGGTCAGACGAGAACGAACCGTCCTCGCGACGCTTGAGCCGCTCCCACTGCTGGGTGGCGTAGCCGCCATAGGTCTTGCGGATGCGCTGAGAGAGGAAGCACTCACGGATGGCGATGAGGTCGTCGCCAGCCTCGGTCATCACGTCGTACTCATCGAGCCACAGCAACTCCATCACCGTGGGGTTGTTGGCCAAGCACAACTTGACGAACTTGCCCAACTCGTGATGGGTGATGTCGGGGTCGTGGCCGACACGCGACTCCTTCGGCGGGTGCAGGCCCAGCAACTCAGAGGTGCGGGCCTGGAACACGCCAAGGCGATCGATGTCGGACTCGGGGGTAGCGAGGCCGTAGGCAGTGGAGCCGACGACCCCTTGGAGGATGACGTTCATGGCCACACCATACAATGAGGGTGTGACACCCCCCAGAGGGTTACGCGTTCATGCGGGTGTTGAGGTACCCCTGGACACCCGCCACGCTGAACACCGACACGCCATGGACGGTCCAATCGATGTTGCCGACCGCCGTCCACCCGAGGGACCCCCCCAGATAGGCGAAGTAGACCATCGCGCTGATCCAGAAGCCGAGGCACCAAGTGCAGGTGAGGAGATCCCCGACGTACTCACGCCACCATGAGCGGCCGTTGCCTTCGGAGTCGTAGGCGAAGCGATCGACCCTCACCGAGAGACGGGAGCCTGAATCGGGGCCGAAGCCCATGAGCGAGTCCTTCACGAAGAACCGGGTCAGGCGGTAGGCCGCCAGACAGATGACGACGAACTCCAACGGCTCAAGACTCACCCTGCTTCTCCTTCTGGATCATGGCCTTGGCGTCGCGGCCACCTCGCTGGATCGGGAGTGGCCCGTCAGCGAGGTCCACTCCCTCCTGGGCCAACTCCACCGGCAAGCGGCCGGTGACCGCCGCCCACCGGACAACGGTGTCCCGATTCCAGGCGCGCCCGCCGTTGATGGACTCGTGGTCAGGCTCCGGCATGAGGTCGCGGTAGAACCAGGCGTGGGGCGTGCGCTTGTCCACACCGAGCAGTTCCGCGATCTCTACTAGCCCGAGCACCGTGTACCCGTGGTCGATAGACATGATGACAAGAGTAGTACCTGATCGACACCAAGAGGTTCATCTGTCCTCGGCTATCATCGGGGTGCGCCCTCTCCCCCCGAGGTCCACCTTGACATGATTGCTTCTCTGCTTGACGACCACGCGTCCGAACTCTGGTCTGCCGTCTCCGACATGGACGACCCTGTGGCTTCCGCGCGCATCATCCTCGTCGCCAACGCTCTTGAGAACATGGCGGCAGTCCTTCGAGGGGACGGCTACCGGCTGGTGAAGCACGACTCTCCTGCCGCACCCCAAGAGGATCGTCCCGCCTGAGCGCCTAGGCCGGAACGGGCTGCTCCTCGGGAACGCTCTCGGGCCGTGCTGGTTGCGGCGACGGCTCGCGCACCGGCTCGCTCGCTGGGGGCGCTGGCACTTGCCAGGGGTGCTCCCGCGCTGGTTCTCCAATCTCACCCATCTTCGTCCTTCCGGTCGATGGTCTGGCTCAACTTCTCCAACTCCTCGGCGACCTGCTTGAAGGCGGTGCCGAACTTCTTCATCCCGACCATCATGCGCTCGAATACCTGGGTCATGTCGGCCCCGAACTTCTGCATCGCAGAGGCGATCTTCTGAGACTCGACCACGCTGCGCTCGATGAAGTAGTCCTCGATCTCCAAGCGCGTCGAGGCGGGTAGCACCGTGATGGGAACGGAGTAGAACTCAGACAACTGCTCAACGCGCGGCATCCCGATGCGCGGAGGGAGTCCCTCCACAACCACAAGTTCTTCGACGCGAGCGAACTCGCCCCGGTAGCCATGGTCGTGCTCGTACACCCTTCCCCACAGCAAGACCTTGCCCCAGACGATCGTCTGCCATGCAGCACTCGTGATCGGGCGGTAACGGCTCATGCCTGGGGGAGCAAAGTCCCACGCTAGGCCGCCGACGGTCTTGTAGCCGTAGATCCCACATCCCACCCCATGGTGCCCGTCGGCCGAGGATGAGGGACAGGAACGGCAGGGAGTGGCGGACGACACGGGGCGGAGTCTGTCGTTGCATGAGGCGGTGATGAAGTTCCGATCTGGGTCACGGATGACCTTGGACCCCCACTCCTTCACCGGGGGCCACGGCGTGCCTGACTGCGGCGACCGAAGGATGGGCGTCGCCTCGTCCCCTCCGATGATCCAGCATCGCCACGCTGTGATCGGCTCGGCCAGGTCTGGGATCACCGTGTGGTTCTTGCCGATCATGGACCGATGGTACCCCACACCTATGACGCGCCCCATCGAGGAGTCGAACCCCGCGACTATCGGGCTTAGAACACCCGGCCGGTTCCATCATGAGGCTTGGCGCCCTCGGCAGGACTCGAACCTGCTACCTGCGTTTAGGAAACGCTGGACCGACTCCTTCGGCGAGGGCAAGAGGTACTCTTGGCCATGGACTGGATTGCGACGACGCTACTCACGCTCGCCCTGCTCGGGGGCGGTGCCTTCGTCGGGCGCATGGCCTACATGGCCAAGAAGCCACCCGAGGCCGAGGACGACAAGCCTCGCAAGAAGTGGACGACCGCCTGGGTAGTCTGGTTGACCCTGGCCATCGGCGGGTTCCTGGCCATCGAGGTCCCAGCGCTGGTGAACGACAGCGGAGGGGACACTCTCACCGAGAACATCCAGTACGTCGCCGGGCAGTCCCCGGCGTGGACTGCGGTCATCGCTGGTGGCGTCGTGGCCTTCTTCGCATGGTTCCTCAAGCACTTGTTCGACAAGGACTCTCGGGTGTGGGGCTACCTGCGCGAACGCAAGAACCGCAAGTCCTAACTTGCTACTAGTTGATACCAGATTAGTAGTTGGTCGGGATGGCGGGATTTGAACCCGCGATCTCCTGTCCCCCAGACAGGCGCTCTACCCAACTGAGCCACATCCCGTTGTGTTTCTTGTGTTTGCGCCCCCCGCCCAGGAGTCGAACCTGGGACTGCGCCTTCGGACGACGCCGTGATCTCCACTTCACCAGCGGGGGATGTTCTGTTGCAGTGCGCCCGGAGGGACTCGAACCCCCAGCCTTCTGATTCGTAGTCAGATGCCCTATCCAATTGGGCCACGAACGCTTGGCGCCCCAGGCAGGACTCGAACCTGCACGCACCCGGATTCGTAGTCCAGGCTCCTACTCCAATTGGCTGGGGCATGA
>Ga0307378_10005078_pt1 | contig 18467 bp, 26 predicted proteins | sample UN1MG_FD_202238 | JGI IMG/M metagenome (GOLD analysis project Ga0307378, IMG submission 202238) | Soil microbial communities from Risofladan, Vaasa, Finland - UN-1 | ecosystem: Environmental > Terrestrial > Soil > Coastal area > Acid sulfate soil | place: Finland: Risofladan, Vaasa | collected... | reverse complement strand
CACTAGATCTTAGGATAGAAATAGACAATATACTAACTGAATCAAAATTTACAACTATCGGAACAGAACCAAATGATATTCAATTACTTGATGAACTAATTGGAGAATTACAAATGAGTTTGATGGGGAGAGGATATAATAGGAAAGATAGGAGACGAAAATAATGGGCAAGTGGTCTGACAAGTGGGAGTCTGACGACAAGAAACAGGTTGCAAGCCTGATTAGATTTGCAGGAATAATGGGATTGATGGTTGGTTTCTTCATAGCAATATTTTTCTTATTTATCTTACCACCAATTCTAGACGGGATATTGGTAGAACTTGGAATCACCGAAGAACTACCTGATCTAGATTGTGATCTATTACAAAAATGGTATACGAAAGATCAAGTACGGTTTTCAAATGAAGACTGGCGTGTGTATGATTGGGCTAAAACAAAACTCTGTCAATAGTCGGCATTTTATATCCATGAATTCTAGTATCTGTCATGGGAATGGCACTAGGAAACAATTTTCCAGTTCTGGATATTATTTATTCTAACAACCCGATAGCAATCATAAAAACAGGTGATAGGGATTTAGAGATCAGAAAAATTAAGAAAGTATTAGGCAAATTCTTTTTCACACCATACGGAGTCTTTGAACTGGATTCAAAATATGAATACAGATACAAGAAACAATCAATTTACATTTACAATTCCACTAATTCCAAGCCACTCTCAATTCCTGCATTACAGAAAATCCAACTCATGTATAGAAATGGTGACATTGAGACTTTGGTAAAAGAAATGCAGAAAATAGACAAAGCAATCAAAGAGGCAAATCTTACAGATCCATTAAAGATTCTTGAATACATTGTAAAGGAGAAAGGCGGAACTGCTATCGACTTGGCTACTGAAAAATGGCTCATGGGATATAGGGCATACGATCCTGCCTCAATCAGAGTCTTAATCACACAGGCTCATCAAGCTAAACGTGCCATTGAAACAATGTCGCCATCTATCAAGAACGCACTCCCTATGGTAGTTATCATGGGTGTAGTTGTTGGATTCGCTTTATTGGTAATGAATGTGGGAACAATTCTCAACGCAATAGCTGACTTTGCAGATAGAATGTCAGGCAAAGGAGATGGCAGAGGTAATCCTCTACCAGTAGAGCCAACTGAATTAATCATGGGATTATCCCAGACAATATCAGACGGTGTAATTAACGTAGGAAACTTTGTACTCGGTGCATTATCCCATTTGATATAGGCAAAATGTATGTCCTAAATAACCCTGAAACATGAACAAAACTGTGATTGATAGAAAATCTCTTGCATTAATTTTACTTACCGTCAGTATTACCGTAAGCATTGGATCAATTCCAAATGCAAGTGCCACACATATTGGTGGGGATCTTTTTGATGGTCACACAGATTTATCATTTACACCTGACGCACCGCCAAATCCAAGATGTTATGAATTAGGAACTTGTGATCTGTTTGCTAATCCTCTAGACGCTATGCTTGAACCTTTCTTCGGTGCTATGGGTCAGTTCTTTTTAGTTATCATGTGGGGTTTGATTATTGGAATTATCTGGTTAAGAACATCAAACACAATGCTTACAGGCGTTGTGGGAATTGGTATCTCTTCAATATTCGTGTTCAGCGAAGAGACTCAACTTGTCGGTGTTCTCCTACTGGGTGCAGCAATCGGAATGGTAGTTTATCAACTCTATACCCAGAGAATAAATTTCCCAACCAATTAGGTTCTTTAAACTACGTATGTGCTTGGGTTAATATTCAACACTCTTTTATAGCCACATGTACGAGGTTTAATAGAATGGGTGGAGATCAAATGCAAACGATTTATGGTATGATTTCAGACGCTTCTGAAAGAAAATCAGACAGACTATTTTACAGAACATTATTTGGAACTAAACAACTGCCTTTGACAGTTATTGATATTGAATATCTAAGATTCATCACACCGACATTACCAACACTTCTAAAAGAAATATCCAACGATTTACAAGACATTTTCCTAAAGTCATTAACTGCAACAACATCAATCAACGGACAGATGATGAATGTATTGACAACAAACAGATCAAGAATAGAAGTCTCAAACCCTGCCACTCGAAAGAATATGCTAAATAATTTAGTTAGACAAGCGGGCGGTGGAGATGACTATTAGAATTGATGAGCAACCAAGCCACAAAAAAACTAACCACCATTAAAATCAAAATTGTAAAGTGTGACAAGAACGGTTGCAGAAAAAGGCATGTTTCTATTCATAATCCTAATTTAGAAATTTACTATTGTGAAAACTGTAAAGCCAATGTAACTGCCACAGAAAAACTAGTCTGTCATTGTTGTGGCAAAGAAGTTCCAAAAATGGTTAAGAATAATTTTGCTAGATTAGAAAAAGTCCTGAATAAAGCCCAGAGGGAATACGGACAACTGGCAGATGACTGGGCTTCATACCCTACAAAAAAACCAGTAACATTAGAAATTGGGTTAGGTTCTCAAGTTTATAAAATTGACATAAAATATGTGGCATTGTGGAATGAAGCAATACCCAAAGAGGACAAATTAAAAGTAATTTCAAAGTTCAATAAATTATATGGTCTGCGTATCTGGATTCCAGATGACGATATGGACTAAACTATGTCTTAAATAACTCTAGGCGAAATAGATTGTAATGTTGGCATTAACATCTTTGACTTGTACGACTTCTCTATGGACAAAAAGCACTATCAATAATATAGATCTGACTTCTAGCCAACGTTCTAATAATTTCGGTGGAGTAGGGGAAGCATAATGGCAAGTGGAGATTCACAATTATCTAACTCTGCTAGACTTTTAGCAGCACAAGAATTTAACAGACGAGCATTAGCTCAAAAAGCAGAAGAAAAATTAGCAAAAATTGAGGCAGAACGTCAGCAAGACCTAGCAAGAACAACAAGGGCATTAGAAGCTCAAAAACTACAAGCTAGAAATGCAGTAGAAGCTCAAAGAATTCAGGATTCAATTAATCAAAAACTTGCTTCACAACAAGAACAGGATAGACAAGCAAAAATAAATGCTCAAGCCGTATTAGACAGACAAACGGCTATCACAAAAGTAGTTAGCGGAACTGGAACTAATATTGAGACATTAAGTGGTAGGGTTACTGCAAGAGATCTTAGCGGTAGAGTTATCGGACTAACAAATCAAGAGTCTAAAACAGCTACAACTGCTAAAACCAGAATTGTAAGAGAAGTACAAAGACGAGAAGTTGAAAGAAATAAAGTTACTGATTTAGAAAGATTCCTTAAAAATGAAAGAGCATTGGCTAGTGGTCAAGTAAACAAAAGCCAACTGGCAAAACAAATTGCAGACAGAAAGAAACGTGGATTAAGTCAAACACCTCAACAAAAATTACTTTCACAAAAATTAAGAGATCAGGAACTTAGTAGTGCATTAAAGAGCAGAGTAGCAAAGAAAAGTAAATTCGGTTCTCGTGCAGGGGAAATGACTGCTACATTTGGTCAAACTCAAGCAGAAAACAAAAAATCATTAGGTCGCTCACAAGACTTTACAAATTCTAAATTTATTCAAGGTGGCGGTAGTTCATTCGGAGCTCGTGCAGGGGATAACAGTTTAGGACAAATTAATTCTCAAATCGCATTATTGGAAAGTAAACGTACTGGTAAAAGTTCAGGACAGTTACAAAACGAACAAGTTGCATTACAAATAGCAAGTGGTGATTACTTTAGTGGATTATCAAACAACGAACTACTTACAATTACAAGTGGTCAATCAGATCCATCTAAAAGACGTAAAGCTCAAAGTGCAAAATCACAAAAAGAGGGTGGTGTATCAAGACCCTCAAATAAAACATTGGGTAGCGAGGCAAAAGCCCTAAACCAAGCAAGTCCATTTGCAATTATAGCTCAACAAGATATTCCAGATCCAACAACGGGAATTACTGATAGAGAAGTACAATTATTCCGTGAAAATATAATCGCACAAAACAAAAACTTACCCGCAGATCAACAGATAGAAGTTCCAGATACAGGTGACTTTTTCTCTGGTGGTAGAGCTCCAAGAGCAAATGATCCATTCAACGACTTTACATTTGGAAACTTTGGTGGTGAGGACACAACAAAAATTAAGAAACGAGAAAAAGTTGCATTAGGCGATTCAATATTTGCTGATACTCAAACTCGATCAGATATTGAGGCTTCAAGAAAAGAGGCAAACAAAAATAGTATTTTTAGTGGCGGATTCCAAGACGTATCCAGTCAATTAAGAGGCACAGGAGTCACACAAGTCACCCCCACAGAAAAGAAAAGACGAGAAAAGAGAGCAAGAGGATTAAGAGCTCAAGGAATTACAGGTGATTTCCAAAGTTCAATTTCAGTAAGAGGCGGTTCTCTTGATTTGGGTATTGATCCTGCACTACAACAGTCTCAAACTAAAAGAGGTGGAACACCAGTAAGACAACCAAAAGTATTCAACGTTAGCCTAACTGAAAATGTCGGAATTAGTGACAGAGCAGTTACAACAAAGACCAAATCAAAGACAAAAACAAAATCATCAAACTCAACAAGACCATCTAATCAAACTAATGTACTTACACCACCATCAAACAGACCTACAAATCAAAACGCATTTGGCGGTGAACAAATTGACTTAACATTTGGTCAAGGTCAAAACATTAGAAATGCAGGACAACAAGTACAAGGTGTGATTGATAGCCCATTCACACAATTTGGAGTTCAAGCAGTTCAAGGAGTTATTGCAAATCCACAAAAGACAGTCAATAATGCTAAACAGAGTATAGATGACTTTTCAAAACTATTTGCAAACACAAACTTTGCAGATCCTACTGCCCCTGCAAGAAATATTCAAATTAAAGGTGTAAACAATCAAGCCATTCAAAATGACGCATTTGCTTTCTTAACACAACCTTTCGGATAGGGATTTAGATTAACATGGCAAAACAACTTAATGCAAGTGAACTTAGGAGTCTGATTTAACATGGGTTCATCACGAGGATTAACAGCAAACGAACAAAAAATCTTAGAAGATTTTAGAGCAAAACAAGCTCAACGAACAGCAAGTGCTGTAACCAAAAGCGGTGTAGATCCTAATGAAAGACTTAGACTTGCTAGACGAAGACAAGCAGAGCAAGATAATGCACAAAGAGAAAGTCAGTCAATTAGTGCAAGACAAAATCTAATTGCAAGACAACAAGCAGATCAAAATAGAAAAAATGTAGAGATAGCTAGAAAAGAGGCAGAGGCAGACCGCCAAAGAATTGCACAACAACAATCCCAAGAACAAGCACAAAAACAAAGAGAGGCTCAAGCATTTGCAGACAAACAAAGATCATTCTTAACACCAAACACAGGATTTAAACCAACAGCTAAACAAGCACAATTATCTAAAGATGTAACAAAATTTCTTGCAGAAAGAAAACAAAAAGAACAACAAACACAGCAAGTTAAACAAGTTGAACAAACAAGAAATACAAAACGAACTGTTTTCACAAATAATTCTAACGTGAGTATTGCAAATGCAATACAATTAGCAAAAAGTAACTTGCCTGATAAACCCACCATCAGACCACTAACAGACGCACAAAAAGTAGCACCACAATTCTTAGACGGTAGTGTAAAGAGATTCTTGACCGAAGATCCAAAAAAAGATAGAAATAACTTTTCTTTTATTCCATCTATTCCAGAAGCAAGTGCCGAAGAATTCCCACAATCACAAAATGTATCTAGACAGGGATTTGCAGAAAAACAACAAGCCCCAAGACCTACAACTCGAAGTTTAGGTGAGGGTGAATCATTCAGATCAATTATTCCAAATCCAAATGCAGGACAAGTAATCAGAGTAAATGAAGACGGTAGTAAAGAAGTTCAAGGTTCATTTTCAGTATTAAGCGGTGTAACTGGAAGTCAATCTAAACCAGAAAGACCACCTATTTCAAAAAACTTTGTAGAGGGATTCTTTGCAGGATCTAAACAAGAACTTGTAAACTTTAGTAATATTGCGGACATAGCTACTGGTAAAGAGGGAACAATAGGCAGAGCAATCGGACTATCGGCAGAAGAATCAAAAACTAAAAAAGAAGTAGGATCATCTATTGTAGATTTACCTTTTGCAGTAGGTGAATCATTACTGTTTAACGAAGAGGGTGGATTTAATCCAAACTTAGATAGAGCCTTTGAAAGAAGTGGTGCAGAACAAAAATTTATTGCAGATGAATTTGAAAGAGATCCTGCTAGAGCAATAGGATCAACAGTAACCGCATTGGGAACAGAAGTTGCATTAATTATTGGAACTGCGGGAACAGCTACCGTAGCAAGAAAAGGAATTGTAAAGACTGCTCAATTTGTAGCAAAGTCGAAGAACGCAAAACAAGCTTTGAAGATTGCACGAAAATTGGATATTCAACTTGGAGAAAAGAATGTGCCATTTATTGTAGAAGAAATTGTAGGAAGCAAGGGAACACAGTTTGAAATAATCAGAGGTATTGAGGCATTGGGAAAGAAAGGTGTCAAGGTATTCAGAGGAACTGATCAGGGAATAGTCCAATCAATAGGTGCTAAAGGTGAATTGATACTGACAAAGATTCCAAAAATATATGGTGTTGGTAAAAAAGGATTAATAAAAAAAGGTGGTAGCAGACAAAGACTGGATACAAGCAAGGCAGTAATTACAAGTCAGGAGAATAGTTCTGATATTCCATTAACCATAGTAAAACTTGGCGGTAAGAAAAATGAAATAATTACATTCACAAAGGAAATTCCAAAACGAACTAACGTACAAACTAGGGGAACAGTTGTCTTAGAGGGTGTTACAGGTGAGGAAGTAACTGCTTCAAGAAATATTGGACAGCAAATAGCAACTGGATTAAAACCATTTGAATCAGAAGTACGAGTAGGTGTAAATAAAAACATACAAGGTAATGTTAAAAATGTAGTAGGGGAATCAACACAACTAACGAGACAGTTTACAGCAGAGGGAGTTGAAGTTGGCGGTCAGGGTGTAGAGGACACATTAAGATTGATTGGAAAACCCACAAAATTAACTAACAAAAAATTAGATGAATTATCTGATACAGGATTCATTCAGGAAGTGGCAAGAGGAACAAGATTTGGATTAGATGATTTCATAAAAAATCCTAAAGCAATTACTAAAATTGCAAGAACTGGAAAGACGATAGAACAAGAATTACCAAAATCATCTAAGGAATTCAAAACTGCAAGAGCCTTTGAGAGAGTTCCAGTTTCAGAAGCAAGAGTAACTACATTTGAAATATTTTCAACCAAAGCAGAGGGTCAAGCAGGAAAAATAAAAGGCTTGCCAAAAGTAGGTAAAGAGACAGAGTTCGTCAAAGGAAAGAAATTTGACTTTGGTTCTTCTGGTTCAAAATCTACTGGAATAAAAGTAGAAAGTAATCTCGGTAAGGGTAGCAGATCAGTAACAAAGACTGCACCTGAACAGGATATTGGAAGAATAAGATCTACATTCAAAGATGTTGCCAAGTCAAAATCCAAACAACAGACAAGAGCAGACAGACTAAAAATAATAAAAAACAAAAGACTTGATTCGATAGCTTCTGCCACTAGAACTGGCGGTATTGTGGGAACTAGTTTGGGATTTGGTTCGGCATTTGAAACTCCACAGACACAGAAAGGCGGACAGAAAGGTAGCACTAGAACGGAGTTTGGAAGTATCTTGATTCCATTATCTGATACTGGACTGATCAATGAAGAGAAAGAAACAACTGTATTCCCAAGACCTACAAAAATCAGACCAGATGTAATTCAAAAACAAGATGAGGCATTAATTATAACTCCGATTACTGAAACAATCCCAATAATTGATACACCGACAATCCCCGTAATTGATACGCCAACCAAACCAATCCCAACAACCACTACAATCCCTACACCATTTGGATTACCAAGAAATAACTTTGCGTCAGTAAATAAAAGAGACGCAAGCAGACGAAAATCTGGACAAGGCAAGAGATTGTTTGATGTTGCAGAAACACCATTTGGAGAAGTAACGGTAGGACTTGGTTTCTTTATTGAACAAAAAGGCGATGAAACGATCGCAGAATCAATAGGTGTTCCTGAACGAAAAAAAGTAGTAAAGAAAAAGAAAACAGCAAACCCAGTTGACTCTGTATTTGGTGTTCAATCAGGTCAATTCGACACTACTTTCGACTTTTAATTTAATCAAGCATGAATTTATATCAGAATTTCAATACATAATTCATGGGAAAATACTTTTGTCCTAAATGTGACTTACTCACATATTCATTAAGATATATTTTCGGTGAGAAATGGGAGAAACCAATCGGTGAACCGCAATACTGTAAAAAATGTAAAAAGACATTTGCTAAAAAAGACTGTAAGGCAGGGGGATTGAACAAATGAGAGTTTACTATTCATGTACTTTGTATGAAGACATTGATGGCGATACTGTTCCAGTAGATAAGGCAAGAATAATTGCAAACAAGTTAGACGATATTGGAATCGCAAAATTTGAGATTATCATTCAACAAGAGCCACAACCACCCGCAAATCAGCAATACGAGGATTAATAATTGTCTGGTGGCGGGTTTATTACAAACCCAGATGATGATGATAAAGATGAAGACATTGATGACAATAGTTCAGTTCCTTTAGATGAATCCGAAGAGGATAGTGAAAAACATGATCCCGCAGATGATGTATCTAAAGATCCAGTTGATGTGTCAATACGTAATAGAGTTCTAGAACTATATCTACCGCCACACAATAAAAAAATCAAAGAAATTGCATTACTGCTAAATCGTTCTCGCTCATTCATCTATTATAGAATACAGGAACTTGTCGTACTTGGCATGTTAAAGAAAAATGAAGAGACAGGGCATATTGTTAGAGAATTACCAGAGTCACAAATTGACGGTTATGCAGATGTAATGAAGACAGAGTTCAACAAATACAAATCAGTTGAAAGATGGGTGACAAAAATGAAGAGAGACAAGATAAAGAACTGGGCTTATCAGGTAACTGATCTGTTTAAGATATGTAAAACACTAGAAAGAAATCCTGATCATTTCCTTGCACCATTGGAAATTGTAGAACAAATGATGGAAGACTTTGAAGAGAAGTTTAGAAATGGTGAGGCATATTATATTGACAAACAACATAAATCCATTGATAAAAACAGGGCAGATGTTTCTATTGGTCACTTTGTAAAAGCAGTTAGAAGTTTCAGACAAAGACTAGGACACCCAGTTCCAAAGAACGTAGGTGGAATACTATCTGTGACAGAAGATACTGGTAACTATGCTAGATTAAAAATGACTGACAGTCAGATTGCAAAAGGAATCCTATACATGTATGCTGTTTCACAAGTTATCGGAGATCTATTTGTGATACACCATGAAACAGGTGTTAGGACAGATACTCTATTCAATATGATACTGACGTTCAGACATAAGATCATTGAGGTGTTAAATCCAAAGTCGGGTGAAAGAAAACCTTGTGAACTTTACATTTTAGAAGTACATGAAAAGAAAACAGAGGGAGATTACTCTAAAATAATTATTTCGCCACCCGCACGTAAGGTAATCAAAAGACTGAAACAAGGTCAGACTTTGGTTGAGAAAGGTGATTGGAAATCAAAGAAAGAATACAACCAACATCTAAAGAATTTCTACAAATCTATTGGTCTTGTAGTTGGCGAAGAAACACCGAAGAAAGGAACGCAGGAATACTATCTCAATGAATATCCGTCACACTTTATCCGACATTCATGGTCACATTGGTTAATGAGATGTACTGGATTCAATGCAACAGTAGTCTCAAAATTTGCATGGGAAGATACAAAGACTTTGACAAAGATTTACTCTAAACAATCCATAGATGAAATTCTAAGTATTGGTGACTGTCAGTTCTGCCGACCATCAAAATATAGAAAGCCTGATGATGATCTATACTTTTGTTGTCTGCAACATGCTATTGCATACTTTAACGAACAACTGCCACCTGAATTGTCTGACGACAAGACTGATGTTCAACCACCAACAACACCAGAAGCAGATGGTGTTAGCCCAGAAAATAATATCAACAATGATGTGGTAGTAAAAGAATGAGTGAACTGATTATTGCGTTAGCGATCGGACTAGGTGGAATCATTCCCGCAATATACTTTGGAAACCATGATTAAATAACCAAAGAGCTGACAGTAAGACATGGAATTAACGCCAAGAGAGAAATGGGTTGCAATTACAGCTATTATGAAAACATCACAAGCCTCAAAGATGTTGACAAAGGATCAACGTGACCAGTTATTCTTATATTTACACAGAAATCACGCCCCAGAACTTGATAATCCTGAAATATTACAAATCGAAAAAGATGTTGTAGATATGGGAAAGCAAATTACAGATGGTATGATGGGAGAGGCTTTGAAAATGATGGGAACACAAGACAAGAAAGAGATCTTTGAACAAGCAGAAGAACAAGTAGGAAAAGAAAACGCTGATATTATTAAAAATAAAATTCAAGAGTCGGAAGACAACAAACTTGTCTAGCCCAACCGAACTTAACGCAATCTTTATAAGATAACTATTCTGTTATGATATTAAGATGGTAGATAATCTAAAAAGCGGTGTACGACTAACTCTCGTACTAGCCAATGATGTTCACAAAGCATTGAGGAAACAACAAACAAAGAGAATAATGAAGACCAACGGAACAGTATCATTCTCAAGAGTTGTTAATGACGAACTAAGGAAACAACTAAAGTTATGAGTCTAACAGTCAAGACATATCAGTTGACCCATAACAAAATAGCTGTATTACTTGGCAAAGGCTACCGAAAAATAATGTGCAGTAGGTGTAATGACCCGATTTTAATAGGAGAGACTTGTTGTTCAAAACAAAGTGGCATTAGAAAGAAATTTTACCATGAAACATGTGCGGAGATTGTGAATTTACTATGAATGAATTTTTAGCAGATCAATTAAGATCAAAGGCAAAGACAGATGAGGATAAGGTGTTTGTCGAACAAGCAATTAAACAAATGTATGATTTAGATATAAAATTAAAAGCAATAAGCGGACATACTGACCCGATAAATTCCTATGAGACAATGATTAGTAAATTTGATCTTTATCCAGAGGCAATAGCAAAACTCTTTGAAACAAACTCCATACCTGACATTCAACAAATTATGACGACACTATTACATTTCATAGGACTATCAGGAGAAGTAGGAGAACTCGGAGAGAAAATAAAGAAATCAATCAGAGACAGATCTATTCTTCAACAAAGAGATACAGCAATAGCAAAAGAAATGGGTGATATAGAATGGTATATCACAAGATTAGAGTCTGACTTTGGCTATGCCAAGAATGAAATTTTAAGAATGAACTATGATAAACTTTCTACTAGATTGGAGAAAGGCAAACTTCATGGTGAGGGAGATGATAGAGAAGTATGAGTGAAGAAAGTTCCCTAAAATGTGATACAAACTCATGGCATTTCAAAACCATAAACGAAACATGGAAAAATTATCATTGGACACCAGTTCCAAGAAACTTTTGCCCATACATGAGAAAATTAGTTGTATCATTAATTGTATTACCATTTGTGTTACTTTGGAGACAATTCCCAGAATCAATTAGAAATTATCAGGATATTGCAATAACTCTATTCAGTTATTTTGTAATAGTTCATACTGTGTATGCGTTACTCTTTGTTCTATCAGGCGGTGTATGGTATGACCGAGAATGGGAAAATGGCAACGTCATAAACGAAACCGTAAAACAATTTGAATGGTGGTGGGGAACTGCTTTCTACTTAGGATCAATAGCAGTAGTAGGTGCAGTAATTGGTTTGGTAATGGTGGTATGTGATTATTTAGATGAACGAAAACGAAAACAAAGAGAACAAGGTGTTTACAGTAAAAATAAATCTGTAAGCTTGTTCAAAGATTACATGCACGCCAAACATAACAAGATCTGCCCATTCATGGATTTCTACAACAGTAAAGAGGAAAAGAAAGATGACTGAATTAAAAGATGAAAACTTTGTTGTTGAGACAATTCAACCGTTCATTACATGTGATGAAGAGACAAAAAGAAAAATCCTAAAAGATCAGGAACGATTAAGAAAACTAAAGCAAATTCTAGATATAGATACGGTTGGTTGGGCTAGTCCTAAAGTATTGATTGACACAATAAAAAGAGAGGTAATTTACACATGAATAAAAACAAAAGCCACTTTGAATTAGTAAAAATAGAATCAAATATGAAACAACTAAATGAAATTTGTGAAAAACATGAGATAATCAAATGGGAAAAGACTGGTAGTAAAACTATGGTAGGACATGAATTAATTTTAGTAGAATATAGAGAAATGGAGTACATAGAATGAGTCTTTCAACCAAGTACATACCGTTCCCAAAAGGAAAGAATAACGTAATTCTTGCAGATCCTAGTTGGGATTACAAAGACAAAGCCAATGCAGGAAAACGTGGTTCAAGTTACAAATACCCTACAATGGATCTAGTAGAAATTGCATTATTACCAGTAGAGGAAATCTCGAGTAAGAATTCAATTTGTTTCCTATGGGCTACCGCACCTATGATTCAAGAGGCTATGGTTGTAATGAGATCATGGGGATTCAAATACAAAACATTTGGATTCGTTTGGGTAAAGAAAACAAGTAAAGGAACTAACAAAATTGGAATGGGTAATTACACAAGAGCCAATGCAGAAATTGTATTGATTGGTGTGAAAGGAAGACCCAAAGTAAGATCACATTCAGTAAGACAAATAATAGAATCTATTGCAGGCGAACATTCACAGAAACCAGAAGAGATCTATGAACGCATTGAACAATTAATGGGTGAGAAATCTAAAAAGATTGAACTCTTCGCAAGAAGTAGAAGACAAGGTTGGAAGTCATGGGGTCTTGAAGTTGATTCTAGAGTTACAAAACATGTGAGAAAGAGACATTGAGAAATGGTTAGTTACAATTCTGACAGAAATAAGTTTCCATTAAGACTGCATAAATGGAATACTTTTGTTCTTTCATTTCATAACAATTCATTTTGTTATAGTGGACATTGTAATTGCTGTGATCAAGATTTTGATGGAAAGAAAATGCCATACGAATTACTTTCAGGATCAGTAGCAGAACATATCAGTAAAATAACATTAGAGGGTGTGGAATATCAGAAAATGAAGCACATATTCCCACCATATTTGAGGAAAAAATAATGTGTGACCTAAAGAAACTAGTTCCAAAAGAATCATTCAGATTAGGTAGTGCATTTGGTATCTTTGGAATTGGATTATTAGTTTCAGTCCTATTGTCAGAGATAAAATTAGTTGATGATTTCACTATTATTCCTGCAATAATTGGGGGTATTGGTGGATTTGTATGGTTACAGTATGAATGGCACTTGATAAAAAAACACAAGTTGGGGTATGACTACTAATGGAAGATATTTCAAGACTAGATGTTAATCGAATTATAGCCTTGTTGAAAGAGAATACTGCAACTAGTAATACAAAAGAGAAAAATGATCTCGCAGAGAAACTAGAAAAAGCCGATATTATTCCAAACCTAATGATTGCCACATACGTAAAGGCAATAAACAGAACCATCAAGACAGTAGAAGTAAAACAAGATGATGAAACTGACGGTCAGACAATTACTGCTTTGAATACTGAAAACAGATCACTAAACATTGATCATATCAACTATTCCAAATCCAAACTAGAAGCGGTGAAAGTAATGTTCCAGTATGCAGAAGATCGTAAAGGAATGATATGTGACTTTGATGATTCAAGACACCCTAGAACAATTACTGGCAGTTGTATGTATGAAAATCATTACGAAGACATGGACATAAATTCACTACTCACAGATGAAGAACAGTTAGAATTTGAAAAGATCAATGATGAAGAGAATTGGTTTGTAGCCTGTGAGAAATTCAAAGACAAACTAAACCCAGACAATCAGGAACTAACCATAACATTAACCATAGATGATGATCAAAAGAAATATGATGATGGTGACGCAGAATATGTCTGTAAAAGTTGTATGGAAGAGGTAATGGAAAACTGTGAGGGCTACGCAAGCTGTGATATGGAAGAATGACCGAAGATAAAGTAATTTGGCATAATGAGGGTGATAGGTTAATCATTAAATCTGATGTTACAGAATTACCAATCATAATATGCTTTGTAGCAAAAACAAAAGAGGGTGAGGGCAGAGATGTTGAATACGTTTATGAACGAACTAAGGAGAAAGTTTTTCATTGAAACTCTGTACTAATTGTGGAACAGCAAATAATGGAAACCGTAAACATTGTTCATTGTGTGATGTAAGAGGGGGATTGGTAACATTAAGATCTTAATTTTACCTGACATTCATACAAACTTTGTAGGTGCAGAATCTATAATCATAAAAGAAAATCCTGATAACATTGTTTTTCTTGGGGATTACTTTGACACATTCTATGAAAGTATTGAAGACACAGACAATACAGCACATTGGTTAAAGGAATCTATAAAGAAAGAAAACAGAATCCACTTACTCGGAAATCACGAAATGAATTACATTACAGAAAACAAGGCATTGAAGTGCGGTGGATATACTAGAGACAAATACAATATCATAAAACAATACGACATAGACTGGAATAAAATGCCTCTATACTGTTGGGTCGGTGATTGGCTTTGCACACATGCAGGATTGTCACATAATTTTGTCAAAGAGGAAAATATGGAAAGACTTGCACTAAATGACATACTGGACAATGCCACAGACTGTTTGAAAACAATTCACGATCCTACGGAAGCCAATTCATTTCTGCAAGCGGGCAAATCAAGAGGTGGTGAACTAGAATACGGTGGAATACTATGGGGAGATTATTCTGAATTCGTTGATATGGCAAATGTAAAACAAATCTTTGGACATACGCCAAACACAAAGGTTAGACATGTAAAGACTGATCTTTCAGAACACTATTGTATTGATACACAAGGGAGACATTATGCAGTTTACAATTCAAAGACTGATCGAATGATGGTAAAGGTAGTATGAATCTCTGCAAGAACGTATGTTTGAGATTGGATAGAGCCTCTAAACATGATGTTGACACAAAGTTTTGTGGCAAATGTAATTACCATATCTTCACAGATAAACTACTATGTCCATGTTGCAGGGCAAAATACAGAACATCAAAGAGATGGAAAAACAGAAATCAAGCTAAGGTCTTCTGCAAGGTGAAGACAAGATAATGGCATTTGGAATTGAATCTGCAATCGATCCAGAATTATTAAGACAGTTACAGGTAGGCGTATCTGGGTTTGTACTCATAATGGTGATGATCATGTTTCATAATGTGACTAGCAAATTAGAAAAAGGTGAAAAGAGTCCAGAAACACCGTCAAAGAAAGAAATTGCAGAAAACCTTAGAAAAGCAAAACTTACCGCAAGACACGACTGAATCTTATATCTTAAATAAGTCTGACAGTCAGTTTATGTTAATGTGCCTAACTGACGTTAACAGCTTACTGTTTAGTTTAACTATTGGTTCTAGTGTTGCCCTTGCTTTAGCAGGAATTGTATTTTTCAAACGTACTAAAAAACCAGAAAAACTTGAGGTAGAATCTTGAGTGCTAACGGATTCAATATCCCAAATATTTTTGGAGAGGGAAAATCAGCAAATATAAATTTAAAATCAAAATCCAATGTCAAAAAAAAGGCAAAATGTAAAACTAAAGATTGCTTTGAAAGAATGGAACAAGATTCTATTGTCCAATCTAAAGGAATGGGAATAGATCAACCAAGAAAAGATTTAGGAATTGAAACATTTAGTCAAGATGTAAGAAATGCAAAAAATCCACTAAACGCAGGATTACAAATTGAAGCAGGATTTTCAATGGCTAAAGTTCAACCACAACAACAACGTAATCCTTTGAATGTTGGATTACAAGTAGGTAATTTAGGAATTGACTCTTTTGATACAAAGAAACCCGCATTTTCTGATAGGGTTTTAGATCAAGGTATAGGTGCAACACCTGTTCCAAGAAGTGCTTTAGGTGGTGCTTCTAACTTGGGTGGTGATTTCATTACACAAGTAACTGGAAAGAAAGATGGTAAGAAAGTAAAGGGAACTGGATTTGGTGGAAGTGGCGAAGATGATTTCTTGAGAGTATCTGGAAGATCATTTGCAGGAGTTCCACAAATTGCAGGAAGAGAACCAACAGTTGCAGGAGCTAGAGCAAGTGCTAGAGGTCAACAACAAAGTAATGATGTTAGAGATTTAGATATTGCAGGCGGATTAGATTCCTTAGCAGGCGGATTGGGTAGAAGTGCAAATGCCGTTTTACTTAGAGAAAAAGGACAAAAGAAATTTAGAAAACAAACTCTCAAAGCATTTGAAGAAAGCAAAGGAATTAGAATAATTAAATCAAAGATTCCAACAGAAGATCCTATCCTTAGTGGCATTGGTAAAATTAGAAAGCAAAGACAAGCAAAACAATTTGCAGAGCGAGGTCTTAACGAAGATGAGGCAAGAGAGGAACAAGAACTTAGAGAAGCAATCCAAAAACGTGCTAACGAACAGGGTAGAGCAAGAATGTCTGCCGAAGAAGACAGACTTAGAAGAGAACTTGCAAAGAGAAAAGCATTGACTCAAACCGCAGGAACATTGGGTAATCAACAATCACGAGTTGCATTAACTGAAATTGATATGAGTAAAAGAGTAACCGTAGGTAGAACCCAACCACAAAATCAATTCAACCAACCACTAAATCCAAAACCACAACCTAACATTAACACATTTGAGGTAGAGAAACAAAAACTTAACAGAAAACCATTTAGTAGTGATTTCGACAAAGACGGTGACGGTAAAATTGATACTATTGGAACTATTGGAGACTCATTACCTAAAGGATTGTTTGGAAATAAAAGAATACAACCTAACATTCCACAGAGAAAAGATCTAAGATTTGGTGAGCAAGTTGATGTAACTAACAAACCAGACGCAGGAGCTTTCGGAAGTAAAAAAGAAAAACAAAAATCAAAAAAGAAAATAAAAAAGGGGGCTAAGTAGAAATGGGTGGCGTATTTGATAATGTAATTAGAAAAGGAGATCTAGGTGGATTCGGATTAGAGAATATCGGTAATGTTTCTAAACTAAATGGAACTGTCAAACTAGCAGAAAGTTTCACTCCAAGCGAATTATCTGGACAAAGACAAAGACAAGTCAGAGACGAAGAGTTTGAAGATGATGAAGAATTTGAAGAACGACAACCACAACCAGAACCTCAACGAAAGTTTTTCGGTGATGTGAATGAAAACAGTTCTCCTGATTTCTTTGGTAAAATTCCTACACAAAAAAAACAAGCACCTGAAAAGATACCAAATTTCTTTCCACCACAAAACAAAGCAACTGGTGGAATACCATCACAAACTAATTTCTTTGGACAGTTAAAAAAACCAAACCCCAAGACTCCATTGATAGGTAATCTAAAAGAGGGTGTTGATTTCTTTGACTCATCATTTACAAGAGGCGGTCAGAAACCACCACTAAAGAGAGGAACTGGATTTGATAATTTCGTTGGAACAATTAACATTGATAGATTATCTGGGGGTGAACCTGACTCTGCTGTTCCTCTACGTGGCGTATTTGCAGATAAAAGAAAAGGAGTTGATACTCACGTACAATTCTCTAACAGACCTGTTGATCTTTCACAAATGAATAGAGGTGGATCTAGGGTATTGCCAAACCCAGAGGGATTTGATAATAACATTAATGTTGAAGAATCAGTAGAGGCATTTAATGAAGTTCCAACAACAAATAACAAAAAAGCAGGCAGACCAAAAGGATCTTTAGGTAAAAAGAAACGTATTGCAAAGAAAATAACAAAAACTAGTAACAAGGTTGCAACTAAAGGTAAAAGAAAAAAGAAATCTGAATTATCAAGGGCAAGGAAATCATTACTTGAAGAACAAAGTAGATTGAATAGTGGTGGAGCTCCACGAAGTTCATTACAAGCTAACAGATTCAGTTCAGAAGATAATTCATTCTCGGGGTTGTTTTCATAATGCCTTTTGATAGAGTCAAAGACAATTCAGAACAACCTATGGCATGTACTGGTTGTGGAAATGTTTTCAAAGCTAAAACTACTGACTTGGATAGTGGAAAAATAAACCCATTTACCCTCTGTAAAGACTGTAAATCAAAGCAATCGAGGTTTAACTTTTGACAAACTATGTCTTAAATAACTCTAAGGTGTGGATTGTTTAGATGGCAGGCAAAAAAGAAACTAAAGACAGTATTTCTGAATTTGATATAGCAAATTTTCTTCACAGTAAACGTTCAGCAAAAGCAATAGCAGTTGACAATGGAACTAAAGCACGAGTAACTAAGAATATTGGATTATGGGTAGCAGAACCTAAC
>Ga0307378_10005077_pt1 | contig 18469 bp, 22 predicted proteins | sample UN1MG_FD_202238 | JGI IMG/M metagenome (GOLD analysis project Ga0307378, IMG submission 202238) | Soil microbial communities from Risofladan, Vaasa, Finland - UN-1 | ecosystem: Environmental > Terrestrial > Soil > Coastal area > Acid sulfate soil | place: Finland: Risofladan, Vaasa | collected... | reverse complement strand
CGTGACGCTCGATCTCGACGACCTCTCTGTTCTTCCGATAGAAGAGCCACAACACCAGGAAGCTGACGACGGCGCCGAGTTCGACGAAGAAGAAGATGCTCAACCGGCCGCGGTAGATGAAGAAATCGTTGAAGGTCATCTGCTGGCTTCCGGCGAGGATCATGCTGGGGGGGTCGCCGATGAGGGTGGCGGTGCCCTGGAGGTTCGAGGAGACGGCGACACCGACGAGCAGCATGATGGGTGAGACCTTGAGCTTGCGTGCGGTCTCGACGGCGAGCGGGGCGATGAGGAGCACGGTGGCGACGTTCTCGGCGAACATGCTGATGACGCTCGACAGACCGCAGATGACGAGCATGGCCACGCACGCGTTGGGCGACCTTTCAACCAGACGCTCGGCCAGCACGGCGGGCATGTTCGACTTCATCAGGAGGTCGGCGAGCACGAGCATCCCGAAGAAGACGCCCATCACGTTCCAGTGGATGAAGCCGAAGGCGTCGGCCGGCTTCACGGCGCTCACCAGCAGCAGAATGAGCACGGAGCCGGTGACGGCGGTGACGGACCTGCGACGCGGAAAGATGACGAAAAACGCGTAGGCGAGGATGAAGACGGCCAGGCTGACTGCTTTGTCGAAGTCCACCGGCGGTTGCTCTCGGTAGAAGAAGCGTAAGCCATGCGCGCACAGATGGTAACGGAACGCCGACGAAGGTCAACCCAAAAAGGACGGGACGTTCAGGCCCGCATGCCGGGTCGGCTGGTCTTCTCGGGGGCGCCGGTCACCTGCTCCCAGGGCAGGACGCCCACGCGTTCGGCCCACTCGTCGTACATCCGCGCCAGCCTGTCGACCGTCGCGGCGTTTCCGGGGGCGAGGTCGTTGAGTTCGGTGCGGTCCTCGTTCATGTCGTAGAGTTCCCACCCGCCGGGGTACTTGCTGACGAGCTTCCAGTGGCCGAGCCGGACGGCGCGGTTGCCCTCGTGCTCCCAGAAGATGGGTCTCTCGCGCGACCACGCGTCACTGCCAAGCGCCGGAAGGAGGCTTTCACCTTCCAGGGGCGTGACGGGCTGCCCGTTGTGCTCTTCGGGATAGCGCGCGCCCGCCGCGTCCAGACACGTGGCCATCACGTCGATGAAATGCACCGGCTGGTGCCGGATGCCGCCGCGCGTCGCCGCCTTCGGCCAGTGGACGACGAACGGCGTCGCGATGCCGCCCTCGTGCACCCAGTGCTTGTAGAGCCGGAACGGGGTGTTGGACGCGTTGGCCCATGGCAGGTCGTAACTCATGAAGGTGTCGTCGGGTCCGGGGCGGAGTGCGGGCGTGTTGCCCACGTGCATCGGTCGGCCGTCGCGCGTGGGGATGTTGTACCGGTGCGGCTGCGGACGCCCGACGTCTTCGGCCAGGAACTCCGCGCACCCGCCGTTGTCCGACATGAACATGACGAGCGTGTCGTCCTCGATGCCCAGTTCCCGCAGCCTGGCGCAGATGCGTCCGACGCCCTGGTCCATGCGATCGATCTGCGCGGCGTAGACGGCCATCCGCAGGTTCTGCCACGTCTTCAGCTTCGGCGGCACGTCGGACCAGTCAGGCGCCTGCTCGTCCCGCGGGGAGATGTTCCACTTCGGATTCAGGATGCCCATCCCCTTGAGTTCTTCGTGTCTTGCGGTGCGGACGGCGTCCCACCCGCCGCCGTATTTCCCTTCGTAGCGGGCGATGTCCTCGGGCAGCGCATGCAGCGGCCAGTGCGGGGCGGTGTACCCGACGTAGAGGAAGAACGGCGCGTCGCCCCTGCCGGCCTCTCCGATCATCCGAACGGCGTTGTCGCTGATGGCATCGGTGAAGTAGTAGTCCTCATCGCCTGGAATGACGACCCGTATGTCGTTGTGGTGGAGGGAAGGGGGATCGAAGTAGCTTCCGCCGCCCCCGAGCATGCCGTAGTGCTCTTCGAACCCGCGCTGAATGGGCGTCGGGTGTCCCTCGTCGCCCGGGCGCCAGGTGTCCGGCTGGTTCGGGGGATAGTATCCGCCGACGTGCCACTTTCCGGACATGAACGTGCGGTAACCCGCACGGGCGAGCACCTCGGCGATCGTGACGCAGTTCTGTTGAAGGAACCCGCGGTAGCCGTCGAGTCCCGAGTCCCCGACCATGTGGCCGACACCCGCCTGGTGGGGATAAAGCCCCGTCAGGAGTGACGCCCGCGACGGACAGCACCGGGCGCAGTTGTACATCTGCGTGAACCGGATCCCCTCCGCCGCCAGGCGATCCACGTTCGGCGTCCGAATCTCCGACCCGTAGCAGCCGATGTCGGAATACCCCATGTCGTCAACGAGGATGAGGACAATGTTCGGGCGGCTTCCCCGCCCGGGCATGTCTGCGGACGCGTTCGCTGGGTCACTCATGGCATCTCCAGAAAGCAACCGGTTTTCAGGACGTACATGAATACAGCGGCGCTTCTATTGTTAAGCGCCGCCGCAAGTCCTGTCAACGACTAAGCTCAAACCTCGAGGAACTCGGGATAAATCTCATACCCGAGGAAGCGCCGCCCGAGGGCCCTTGCGACGCGCGCCGTGGTCCCGCTGCCCATGAAGGGATCGAGCACGATGTCTCCCTTGCGGGTCGCGAGCCTGATGAAGAACTCGGCAAGCTCGTCGGGCATCCGTGCCGGGTGTGGGTTCGGACCACAGGCGACGTTGCAGCAGATGACGTTGCCCGGGTCGGCCCATCCGCGTCTCTGGGTGGCGGCGTCGCTCATCCGTCGGCCGCTCGTGCGCCACTCCACTCTCTTTCGTCTTGCGCGCGGGCCCCGCCTCTGCGCGTAGGGCACCCCCACGCTCGCGAGGTTGAACCTGACGTCGGTGGTCTTCCCGAACCAGAAGACGTACTCGAACGCATCCTTCGGCCGAGCGCCGTAGCGTCCGGGCATCGCATTGGGCTTCCGCCAGATGTAGGTTTCGATGAGCGGCAGGCCCACGATCTCGACGAGCGCCACCACCAGCTTGAAGACGTAGGGGTGTCGCGACTTCCTGACGCAGCGGTCGTTGATGTTCAGCACGAAGGACCCGCGCCGCTTCAGGACGCGCTTGATCTCGTACGCCACGGGCAGGAACCACCCGACGTAGTCGTCCGGCCGAATGCGGGCGTAGTCGCGCAGGTCCGCATAGGGCGGCGAGGTGAAGACGAGATCGACGAAACCGTCGGGGAGCTTGCGCATGCCTTGCAGGCAGTCTTCGCTGCGAACCGTGTTGAGACGAGGAAGTCTCATGGCGGGGTTCTCTCATAGCGGCGACATGGGGTAGCGGAAACAGTCGGTGTGATGGGGTGCTGCGGCGATGCGGACAGCGGTAGGATTTTGGAGTGCAGGCGGCGGTCCGGACGTCACGGCACGCGGATCACCGTAATCCCGGCGCGTTTCAGTGTTTCTCCGGTGACGCCGTCGCGGTCACAAGCGGGACTGCCGCCTTTGAGGTATGCCCGTTCCGCGCCGACGGTACGGGCGATTTCCAGCGTGTATTCCGATCCCTTGAGGTAGAACTCGGTAACATCGCAACCTGTCTCCGGCGCAACGATGCGCAGACGGCCGTCGAGGACGTCTGCACCGGTGCCGCCCTTCAGCGTTTCGCCGGTTCGCGGCGTAGGCATGCCTCCAAGCTGCTCGGGACACACCGGCACGAGCACGTACTTCTTCCGGAGCCGTGCGATAAGCGCATCGCGTCGCTTCGAACGACGTCCGTGCCACCGACACGGAATGCCCAGGAGACAGGCACTGATCAGGACCGGCTTCATCGCGGACGACTCCCCCAACCCGGGAAAGAGGACACCGGTCTTCTCTCTGCTCTTCTTGTCTGTCATTGTCACTCCTGTCCAGCGACTGAACCGGTCGGCAGGAACCTTCCGACGTGTGATTAGAGGACACAGTTGCACCGGCCGATCTGGTGCGTCAGCCCCACAGCTTGCCAGATGTCGCGCTCCTCAAGACAGAGCGCCAACGGCAGGTTCGGCATAACGCTCTGTTCCGATGTCCACTTGATGAGTCTCCCTTTACTGCCCGTCAGCGTTTCCCAGCGTCTTATGATGAGGTTACAGTACTCCGGGACGCGTTCCAAGAGGAATGCGCTCCTGCCGGTCTCCTCGGCAGCCATGCTCGACGTGTAACACGGATACGTCCTCCTTTCATACGCGGAGAGAGAGACATGGCGGAAGTTCGCTTCGGAGCAGACGGCACGGCTAGCAGTCGGTGTGCGGGGCCGCCTTCGGGACATCCCTGCCTGAGCCGGGCACTGGTGATCGCGTCAGTCTGCAGGCGGATCCTCGTTCGCGAGCTTCTGCTCGAGGAGGTCGTAGAGTTCGGCGAGGTGATCGTCCCAGAGCAGCCAGCCGTCGTGCGGCGCGGGATCACCCTTCGTCAGGTGGACGATCTCGTCGCTCTGGTGCAGATACGTCACGTCGCGTGCGCAGCCTGTCACGAGCACGAGCAAGCAGACGACTGACAGCATCCTCATCACGCCGGGCGACCGCCCGGCGGAACGCCTGCTGCTTCTCCTCCCTTTCATGGTCGATCCTCTGATTCAGTTCGCGCTTCAGGCGCTCCGGGTCGTAGCGGTGGCGCAGCACCAGAAGCACCACCTCGATGAGCAGGCGAATGATGGGTCCGATGCCGCCCATTCACTCCCTTCCCGCGCTGACGCCGGCGGACGTGCCGAAGATGCCGGCGATGAGCGCCCCGAGCACGTCGACGATCTGCGTCTCGTCGAACCCGAGGAGATGATTCACCACGACGGCCGCCACGCCTGCAACCGCCACCCAGAACCGCTTCTTCCTCAACAACTCTTTCATCGCGCAACCCTCCAGCAAGAGGACCCAACGTGAGAGAATGGGGGTCTCCGCATCACAGGCAGGAACCCCCTCAACTGAGAACGACAAATCCAAGCGGCGCCGGCCCCCCGGTCAGCACGGCATCGAGCGTCAATTCCTTCGGGGCGTCGTAACCGTGGTCCCAATCGAAGCGGACCTCCCAGCCGCAGATGACGTCATACCCGTTCCACGTGTCGAGATCCGCCGTCTTCGCCATCAGCCACGTCGGGAAGTAGAGGTCGAAGTCTATCTGCGCCTCCCGCGGGTTGACGTGCCACCTGCTGGTCACCTCGGAGCCGAGGTACCCCTCATCCCCCTGCGTCGCCGAGTCGAAAAGTCCCTTTCCGCTGCCCTCGTAGTCCGCGTATGCCTGGTTCCAGGTCAGCGTCGCCGGGTCGAAGTCGACGAGGATCGGCCGGGCCTCGATATAGATCCAGCAGTCGCCGATCGGCGGGGTGAAGTCGAAGTCGGCGTGCGCATCGTTGTCGCCAATCGCAACATCGAGCAGCCATCGCTCGATCTGCCGGTTCTTTCCGTAGACGTGATCCGAGTGGACCACGGTCCGCTTCTCGTCCCCGTTCGCCGGATCGAGGTGGAGGCCGAACTCGTTCTGGTGGGCGGCCGCCGGCGCCGACTCGTACAGCGTCGCGAAATTGCCCGCCGCCGATGCATACTCCTCATACCGGTTGAAATCCGAGGCGTACAGGATGTGGTCGCCGAGCTTGCCCTTGCGCAAACCCATGGCGTGCTCCTTTCTGTCGGAATGCGGCCGGACGACGAGCGGAGAGTGAAAAGTGGGAACCCGGGCGGCAGGAGACAGCAGCACGGACCTCTCAGCGGACGACCAGTCCCGTCAGGCTCGCGGGCTGGCCGGGCGCTTGGGCGTCGGCCGTGACCTGAACGAACTCGATGCCGTCATCCTCGACGTCCGCCGTCGTGGTCGCCCGGACGGCAAACAGGTAGGTCTGCCCGTCGGTGAGTGCACCGGAGAGATAGGCGTAGTGGCTGACCATGCCTTCGAGCTTGTCGATCGCGCCAACGGGAGTGGTGTAGTCCACCTCTCCGGAGCCGGCGTCGTGATAGACGTGAAAGTGGGTGCACTCGGCCTCTTCGCCGGTCGCGTTGTAGGCGAAAGTGAGTTCCACCTTGCCGTCCGCGGCGGGCGTCGCCTTGAGTCCGGTCGGCCGATTCGGCCGTGCGGGCGCCCCCTGACCCGATTCAAGAAGGGCCACCTCCTCCACAACGTCGACGTTCTTCTCCTCGCCGTGGGCGTTCTCGGCGCGCACGCCGAATCGCCAGGAGGCCGGATACGAAAGCACGCCGGACATCCAGCTCGTCTGGGCGTCACAGGTCACCCCTTTGACGGTGTTATAATCGATGGGGCCGACGCCGTCGTTGTCGTAGATGTTGAACCACCCGACGGGATAGATGCGCTCCGTGGCCACGGCACAGTGGTCGTAGTGGAGTTCCAGACTCTTGCCGGAAAGATTGTAGTTGCGCGGGCAGGCGAAGCTGACCACGGTGCGGGTGTCGTTGTCGATGTCCGTTTTCTCATCGACCAGCTCCCCGTCAAGCCAGAGACGCAGGACGCCGTCGTTCGTCCCGGGGGCCGTCGCGGCGCGCCACTCGACTTCGAGGCACACCACCTCGTTCAGCGCGAAGACACGGGAGTAGTCGGTGTAGTGGTAGGTGCCGGCGTCGTCACGAATCCACGCCCTGACGTGGAACCCCGACCCATAGGGTTCCGCGTAGAGGATCATGTTGTTGTCGGCGTAATACTCCATGATGCGGATCTCACCGCTCCAACTGTCGGCCGCCGCAACGCGGAAGTAGAAGCGGCTGTAGAGCACCGCCCGGGTGCCGATGTTCCGGAGGACGTAGGTGAGCTTTCCGCCCCCGCCTGCACCCGTGGCAATGACGCGGCAGCCGTAATCGCCGTGGGTGTGGGCCGCTTCGGCCACCTCGAGCGTGATGTCCGCCGACGCGCCCGAACTGTCCCACGCACTGAGATCGCCGCTCTCAAAGCCGTCACTGAAGATCGTCGTCACGGTCTACTCCTCGCTTGGGTTGTTCAGCGTTTCGTGCCAGTCGTCCGGAATGGTGCCGGCACTGGCGATGACCTCTTCCACGTTGCCGTCACCGTCGGCGATGGTTCGGATGTTGAACGCATCGTCGCCGTTCGACACCGTCATGGCGTACTCGGACAGCCCGCCCGGCAGATCGCGCAGCTTCTCGCTGTCCGTCAACACGACGGTCGTCCCCACGGCAAATCCCAGAAGCATCCTGCCGCCTGCACACCCGACGGCGTTCAGAAACAGTTTTCCGGACATGGTTACCTCCCCGGGCACTCGGTCTTTGACGGCTTCATGCTTTCCCTGATGAGTGCCTGTAGTGAATGGATGGCCTCGGTCAGCTGCTGACGTGCCTCGATCTCGTGTCGCATGTGATTCGCGACGATTCTCGAGAACTCCCTTGCGATCTCGTTATGCTCCGAGCGGCAGGCGTCGCAGACCTTCCGCTCCGCCTTCAGGTGGCCCAGGAACAGCTTGACCACGAACACCACCGCGCCCGCGATACCCAGATTGAGCCAGAATGCTGAATCCATGGTTCTACTCCCAAGGGACAGGCCCGTTGCCTTCGAGCTTCGGGTCCTGCGCTGTGACTGTGTTACTCCCAGTTCTCCGGCGCCGACCAGATGAGGGTGACTTTGTGTGAGGTGTCGTTGTAGGTGTGGGCAAGGTCCGTCGGCGGGTCGGGAACGGGCGTGAGGGTCACCTCGATTTCGCGCGCGGGCGTGGTGGTCACGTTGCCCGCGGCGTCCACGGTGCGCAGGCCGAACTTCCACGTCCCGGCGCGCAGTTCATCCGAGGTCCAGCTGTAGCTCTCGAGCGCGATGCCGCCCGGCTTCGCGTCCACCTCGTCAATCACGGTCTCGTAGTCCACCGTCCCGGTCCGGCCGTCGTGGTAGATGCGGTAGACGGCGACGTCGTCAGAGCCGCTGGCCGGCCAGGTGAGCTTCACCCGTCGGCCGAGACTCTTCTCAAGCACGTTCGACTGGTCCACGCCCATCAGGTGCGTGGCGACGCCGATCAGCTCGAACCAGTCGAGTTCGTCGTCCGAGACCGGCACCACCGCCTGCGTCTCCGTGGTGGCGCAGCAGAACGCCCCCGCGGTGTAGACCTGGAAGCTGATCCCCGGATGGACGCCCAGCGGCATGCCCAGGGGATACCCCAGTTCGAAGCGTCCGCCTTTCCACGCGATGAGCCGACTGTGCCCGAAGAGGGCGTCGTCGAAGAGTTCGGGCTCTTCGATCCGCACCTCCCCGAGCCAGTCGGAAATCAGTCCACCGGTTCGCATTGTGAGTCTCCTTGTGTCTTTGGGAAATGAAACGGCGGCACGAGTCAGTTTCAGTCAGCTTTCAGCGGAGTTCTGCTTGGGGGCATCGCAGGTGACGCGGTCGTCGGACTGGACGATGGCCGTGATGCGGACGTGGGTGAGGTCCATAAGCGCCTGGGGCGGGCCGTCCTCGATCACGACACGCGTGTTCGTGCCGTCCACGTCGGTCATGTCGAAATAGATGCCGCAGCGGTCGCTCAGGAAGCGGATCGTTGCCGAGCCCACACGGTGCCAGTCGGGGCCAGGCCTACCGCCAGGTGCCAAAGCGTGCCAACAGCCAACCAACGAAGATGAACGCCGCGAAGAGATACATCAAAGCGAACCCAATGCACAGCAGAATTTTCCTTGGCAGAGAATGGCTCTTGCCGGTGATGAGTCGGATGCAAGAGGCCAGCCAGAGACAGAGCGGCATGGCCAGGAGCCACCCGGCCCCAATCTTCAGCCACGCGGGAGTTCCGCTGGGGTCGGGATAGCCCAGCACGTAGAAGACGCAGAATGCCGACGCCGCCGTCAGAATTCCGTACACAACGAACTCCAACCACGGACCCGAATCAGCCTCTCTTGGCTCCATAGGACCACTCACTGAAAGGACACAAGCACCTCAATCGCCCGAATTACGCGCTTCTCACGTCTTCTCAGCTCAAACGCCGTACTCTCCACCCTCCGCTTGAGGGCCTCAATATACTCCCGGTTAGCTTCCTTCTGCGCCTTGTCAAATCCCTTGCGGGCACGGTACTCAATAAGAGCCGCTACACCCACAGCCACGACCGTGAAGAAGGCAACCCAGATTCCCCAACGGCCTGCCCGGGAGGCGTGAGTCGCCCCCTTTCTCAAAGCCTCAAGCGTCAGAGCCAGCCCACCGCCGACGAGTCCTGTCCCGCGCTGCACGGCATCGAGGCCACGTCCATGGCGAATAGCGTCATGAAGACCATGGAGGTCAAAGCTCATTCCCGCCAGTGTGAAGTAGACCCCCACTCGAGCGATCCCCTCCAGCCTGGGGGCATGAATCCCAAAGAGCTTCGCGACTTTCGGAACCGACAAGGCAGCACATCCCAAAGCAAGGACGCCGCTCCCCTTTTCTGCGACCTCCCTGACAACAGACGACAACGACTGGAGGGCCTCCTCGCCCCCGACGCGAGCGATCGACTCAAGGTCCGTCCAGAACCGCAGGAAGCTTTCACCGTAGCCCCGGATATCGGCCAGCAAGGGCAACGTCCAGCGAGACACGTCGATGGCAGTGCCAACAGACATCTTCTCTGGATCGCCGCCGTACCCAAACTGGCACCAGTTCGCCCCACTTCCAGTCAGGACCTCTGCTAGTTCCCAGAGTGTCGCGTCTTCGAGAGCCACAGCCGTCCGCGCGTCTTCACTGAGCCGCCAGCCTATTTTCCTCATCGGGCCGACTCTTGCCCGCAACTGACGCAACTCCTGCTCAAGCCTCTGCCGCCGGGCTTCTGCATCCCCCCTGATCTTCCGCCTCTGAAGCCACCCTCTGGACGGTATGCGGTTGGTTACGTACGCTTCGCTGAGATAGCCGTCCAATTCCTTGAGAGTAATCAGCCCCGCTCTCATGAACTCTGTCAGCCGGCTCGCCACCTTCTGGGTGAACTCCGGGTCCTCGGGGTCAAAGTACTCCCACGGAACACCCCGAAGCCGCGATGAGTCGACGCTCGCACTGGTATCCCAGGGCTCCGCTGTCACCGGCTCGTCGACAGACGTCTCCTTGTCCCACGAAGGCGGCATGACCCAGTCAACCGCAGCTTGCCAAGGTGTCCTTGAAGCCCATCGTCTCTCATCCTCCTGCATCTTCCGCTCCGCCTGCTCAAAGATGCTCGGCTGCTGGCGTTCCCTCGAATCGTCTCCCTCAACCACGAACGGCGAACGACGCTGGGCCTCATCCTCTTGGTACTCACCCGCCCTTCGGTCGTCCCAGTAGGGCAAGTGATCCAGAGGCTTCGTGAAACGGTCATCCCAGTAGGGAAGCCACCCATGCTTCTCTTCTATCCATCCCATTATATCGCTCCGCCAGACCGGTGTCCATGCCCCGAGACCGGTGTTCGCATCCGCCTTCCCTGGAACTAGCGCCGTTTCCGTGCTGACCGAAGCCAGAGCCCACTCCGCTGCGCCCGAAAGTCATACGTCACCCGCGAGACCATCGGAAATGACGGCTCGTCTCCCGGTTTCGTGGGAAGCTCGATGTCTCTGCCGCTGAGTCCCGTCACCCGGTCGCCCACCCGGCAGGTGAAGTCCAGCCAAGGTATCGTGAAGCTCACCCCGGAACCCATGGACTCCGTGCGCCCCCGGAGTTTGGATGCTGCCTCCTGCATGGGGCCGTTCTCGTCGGAATCATCTCGCACGACCTCCGTGCCTGAAGCGTAGGCGCTCGAAGAATGACGTTTCACCCAACGGAACTTCGTCTTCCTGGCAGTGCGCGTGATGCTCTGCGACGACGCGGCGGAGTCCTGTTTGGGGGCGTCGTAGGTGACGCGGTCGTCGGACTGGACGATGGCCGTGATGCGGACGTGGGTGAGGTCCTTCAAGGCCTGCGGCGGGCCGTCCTCGATCACGACACGCGTGTTCGTGCCGTCCACGTCGGTCATGTCGAAGTAGATGCCGCAGCGGTCGCGAGGCAATCAGCGATCAGCTTCCCCGAGGGCCCGCTCTTTCAGCGGGATGGGATTGCTCCCGGTTCCTTCGCGACGCCACTCGAAAAGCCAAGCGTCTTGCCACATCTCCCAGAGCGTGTTTTCGTCGATGATCTCGACACCCCAAGTGGGATAATCGGCTCCAGCCTCATAGACCTCCAACACCGCAATCACATCCCTCTCCGTCCCGGCGCCGTGATAATCGCTGAGCCTCCGACGCCAAGGTGCCGCGACATCGCCTTCGGTGAGTGCCGGATAATACCGGATCTTGTATGTGGGATTCCGGATGACAACACGCCGCCACACAAACACCTCCGGTAGAATGGCGTCCTCCTCGCCAAGCCGCTCCCTCGCCCAGGCCTCGGGCTCCTCGGGCGGCAACACAAAGCACCAAGCGTAGTCCCTTGTGACATACTTGCCGAACAACTGATCGACCCGGAGGGCAGCTCCCTTTTCATCCTGAGAAGTCACCGCCGGGTGCCCCTCGGAGTCAGCGAGATGCTCATGACGTCTTGAGCACCCAGGACCCAGGAACACGATAAGCGCACACAAGAACGCCAAGTCGACTCGCCAATGACCGCGCACTGTGGTCTCCACTAGTGGTCCCTCCTGTAGTCGCCCTTGGTGAACATTTCCCATTCATCTGCTCTTCGGTTGATGAGGCCTTCATTCACCTCCTTATTCAACTTCTTGTACGCCTTCCAAGCAGATTCCAGGTCTTTGAATTCCGAGGACCTATACTCCGGGTCATTGATCATCTTGAGAACCGTTGATCCGGCAAGCCCTTTGGAGCCGTAGCCAATGTTAAACGCAAGTGCAACGAGCGCATCGAACTGATGTTGTTTCAGGTCTACTTTGACTAGACCATTTACTCGCGCTGCAAACCGCGAGATATCCCTATCGAAGAGCCTGTTCGCCTCCTCTTCCGAGACGCCGTCCTTGAACTTCGGCCAAACCTCTTCCGGAAACTCGTGTCCGTACCCGATGGTGGCGCCCTTTATCCATCTGGTTATGCGCTTGCCCGTCCGACCGTGATACGGCTGGAGTCGGAGTTCCTCCCAGTCCTTTATGAACTGCTCGCCCTTGGCGCTCAGTCTCAGCTCGCCGGCCTTCCGCTTGACAGGCTCTCCAGCCGCCTTTCTCAGCAGCGGCATGATGTTCACAGTATCTCCAGGCTTCAATCTCGTGGCCTTGCGCTCAAACCTAAGCAATTCATAGTCATTCCCATCTCCCGTGATGGCCCAGGCAAGCCACCAAAGCGTCGCTCCCGGGAGGGCCGTGGCCTCATTCGTCTCTTTGTTCACGATCCACTGCTTGCTCCTTGCCCTCGCAATCTGCTCCGGCGTGGCAACAAGACGCGCTTCCACGGGCCTTCCAGCAGACTCTGCGGCCCGCCGAAGCCGCGCCAGAATGCCGTGTTTTGAAATGCCCGGCAGTTCGTGCTCAATCCGCTCGGCCTCCTCCAGGATGCCATATCTCGGAATCCCTGACAACCCACGCTCGATCCGCTGCCCCTGTGCCAGGATGCCCCGATCCCTGGGAAGGCCCGGCAATCCGCGCATGATGCGGTCCGCCTGCGCGAGGATGCCGTATTTCGGAATCCCCGGCCCCCCGCGCTCGATCCGCCGGACCTGCTCCAGAATGCCCGGCTCCTCCTCTTCGCGGTCCGCGTAGTCGTCCCGACCCAAGCCCTCCCGTTCTTCGCCATCGATCCGTCCCATCCTATCGCTCCACGGTAACGAAGTCCATTCGCAAACGGAACCAGGAACTTGCGGGCCTCACGTCACCTCCCTCTGTGCGCGCGTCTCAGCCAAACGGCCGTATCTTGGGCACGGAAATCATACGTCACTCGGGATACCATGGGAAAACAGGGGTGCTCTCCGGGCTTCGTGGGAAGCTCGATGTCCCGGCCGCTGAGTCCTGTCACCCGATCGCCCACACGGCAAGTGAAGTCCAGCCAAGGCACCGTGAAGCTCACCCCGGACCCCAGCGACTCCGAGCGATCTCTCAACTCCGACGCTGCTTCGTCCATGGGACCGCCGCTCTCCGAATCATCTCTCACGAGCTGCGTGTCTCCCGATGCATAGGCACTGGACGAGTGACGCTTGACCCAGCGGAACCGCTTGCTGCGAAGCGTCCGCGTGATCGTCTGAGACGACGCGGCGGTGTCTTGTCTGGGGGCGTCACAGGTGACGCGGTCGTCGGACTGGACGATCGCGGTGATGCGGACGTGGGTGAGGTCCTTCAACTGTCACTCGGGACCGTCGAGACGTCCGTCGTTGGGCTGGCTGCAGAGCCTCTTGATCACTTCGATCGGGTCAACAATCGGCTTCTTCCGCTTCTCAATGATCGGGTCTATGTCGCCCGGGAGCTCCGTGTACAGACAATACTCCGAGCATATCGCGATAACCCGGAACCAAGGCTGGTCAAGATCTGCGCTTGTCGGGAGAACGTAGAACCAACGCGCCGCCACATCGGTGCGCTTGATGAAGGTTGTAACGATGAGATTGTCAATTCTCTCCGTGCCCACAGGCCTGAGCCCCTCACGCATGGCGTGGGTGCGCAGTTTTGCCGGCCACTCATCCCAGGGGAGAAAAGGAATCGCAGCTTGCTGTTCTTCTCGGCGGTCACTGGTTTCCTTCGCGTGGAACGCCGCCAAGGCGAGCTGCTCCGCATCCAGGTGCCACAGCCGCCACATGAGCCTCGTCTTTCGATCCCGCCGCGCCTCGTCGCGATCCGAAAGATACAGCACTGCGAGCACGGCGAGAAGCGCTGTCCCATAGACAATCACCCGCCAGCGCATCGTTTGACCTCCTCGGAATCAGATCACATTAGCCAGAACCATCCTTACTCCCGCTGAATGCCGCACTTCGCCAGAGCCGCTCCCCAACGATTGCTCAGCCGTGTCGCTTCTGTCCCGGGCAGGAGCGGCGTTCGCCTCATTATGTTCCACACATACCGCATCGCCCTTCCGATTGCCTCCTGCCAACTCCCCTTTCCGCGACAACGCGTCAACCGCCCGACCATATGCGCAGATTTCCCAGAACCCTAACAACAACGAGTATAAGCACGAAGATCCCCACCAATATTACCGCCCCTAATACCAAGACCGATTCCACCGCGGAGCCTTCTTGACGCGTTATGCTCCGCCAGCCCAAGGCCAGCCACAGTCCCATCGCCGGAAGCAGCAATACAGCCATCCAAATCATGAAGGCAAGGTCACGTGCGTCAAGGTGGTCCTCCACAAGGACCGATAACAGGCCCAGCGTCGGAACGGCAGTCAGGACCACCAGGGCCGCAAGAGCAACTTTCTTGTCGAGAGTCCCCTTTTCTGCGCCCATGAAGGCACCTCAATGAAATGAAGCAAGTATCTTGATGGCACGTAAGACACGTCTTTCACGATCTCTGAGATCCGCTGCCGTCTTTTCGACCTTCATGGCGAGGGCCCGGACATATTCTCGGTTGGCCTCTATCTGCGCCCGTTTGAACCCTCTCCTGGCGTGGCGTTCAATGGCGGCCGACCCGGTTGCTGCCGCGAATGTCGCGATAGCGAGCAGGAGTCCTCCATACTTGCCGAGCCAGCCCGTACCCGCCCTCTTGAATCCTTCGAAGAGCAGGCTGAGTCCTCCGCCGAGGAGTCCGGAACTTCGCTGAATGGTGTCCAGAGGACGACGCTCACGAATAGCATCAGTGAGAGCGCGAAAGTCAAAGCTCATTCCAAGCAACGTGGTGTACAAGCCTACGGCTGCGACATATTTCAAAACCCCACGAGGTACGCGCGTGAGCTGAGCAGCCCTTTCAACCGACAAGACAGCGCACCCGAATGCGACCGTATTACTTCCTTTCTCAGCGACCTCCAACACGAGGACCGGTAACGAGCGAACTGCTTCCTCGTCCCCGTTTCTGAGGATGGAAGCGATGTCCTGCAGGTAACTCTCGAAATCCTGAACATACTTCCGGACGTCCTCCGCAAGCGGACGCACCCATCGGGAAACATCGATCCTAGTGCCAACAGACATCTTCTCTGGATCGCCCCGGTATCCAAACTGGCGCCAGTTCGCCCCGCTTCCAGTCAGGCCCTCTGCTAGTTCCCAGAGCGTTGCGTCTTCGAGAGCCACAGCCGTCCGCGTGTCTTCGCTGAGGCGCCAGTTTATCTTCTTCATCGGGCCAACCTTTGCCCGTAACCGACGCAACTCCTGCTCAAACCTCTGCCGCCGGGCTTGTGCATCGCGCCTGATCTTCCGCCTCTGAAGCCACGCTCTGGACGGTATGCGGCTGGTTACGTACGCTTCGCTCAGATAGTCGTCCAATTCCTTTAGAGTAATCAGCCCCGCTTCCATGAACTCTGTCAGCCAGCTCGCCACCTTCTGGGTGAATTCCGGGTCTTCGGGGTCAAAGTATTCCCACGGAACACCGCGAAACCCCGATGAATCAACGCTTGCACTGGCATCCCAGCAGTCCTCTATCACCGGTTCATCAGCAGACGTCTCCTTGTCCCACGCGGGCGGCATGACCCAGTCGACTGCGCTTTGCGAACGCGTCCTTGGGGTCCATCGTCTCTCATCCTCACGCATCTTTCCCTCGGCCTGCTCAAAGATGCTCGGTTCCTCCCTTTCCTCGTAATGATCACCCTCGAGGATAAACGGCGAATGACGCTGCGCTTCATCCTCTCCATCACTGCCAGTCCTTCGGTCGTCCCAGTATGGCAAGTGGTCCAGAGGTTTCCTGAAACGGTCGTCCCAATACGGAAGCCACCCGGATTTCTCTTGTATCCATCCCATTATATCACTCCACCAGGCCGATGTCCATGCAACGACACGGGCGTTCGCCTCTCGGCACCCCCAGAGACTATCCCCGCTTCGACGATGACCGCAGCCAGAGCCCCGTCCGCTGGGCACGAAAGTCATAGGTCACCCGGGACACTATCGGAAACGAGGGCTCCTCTCCCGGTCTGGTGGGAAGCTCGATATCTCGGCCCCTCAGTCCCGTCACGCGGTCGCCGGCACGGCAGGTGAAGTCGAGCCAGGGCATGGCAAGACTCACCCCCGTGCCTACCGACTCCGAACGCTCGCGCAGTTTCGCGGCGACTTCTTCCATCGCCCCCCCCGCCGCTGCATCGTTACGGATCTCCCCGGTGCCTTCGTCACTGTAGGCACTCGACGAATCGCGTTTCACCCAACGGAAGGTCGTCTTCCTGGCGGTGCGCGTGATTGTCCGGGAAGACGCGGCGGAGTCCTGCTTGGGGGCATCGTAGATGACGCGGTCGTCGGACTGGACAGTCGCCGTGATGCGGACGTGGGTGAGGTCCTTCAAGGCCTGAGGCGGGCCGTCCTCGATCACGACGCGGGCATTCGTGCCGTCCACGTCCGTCATGTCGAAGTAGATGCCGCAGCGGTCGCTCAGGAAACGGATGGTCGCCGAGCCGACACGGTGCCAGTTGTTATCCAGCTCGGTGTTCTTCACTTCAACGATGCATTTCCTCGGCTCGTCATCCGTCTCGGCGTAGGGATGAAGAAACCGTCGGCGCTTCCGCGTCCAGGTGCCTTCACCATCGAAGAATGTCTTGAAGTCGAAGGGCTCGCCGCGTTCCGACCAGTGCCCGTCCTCATTGAGACCCCACTGACGGTAGACGTGATCTTTGTCAACTTCGTAATCCTCGTGCGCGCGGCTGCCCTTGTCCGGGTCGCCCGAGACCGTCCCTTCCTGCTGATCGGTCCAGAGCTTGACCAGGTTGAAGCACGCCTCGTATTCCTTGAAGTCCCCATCGATGCGCCAGTGGTTGGTGCTGAAGCGGGTGGAGAACGACATGCTCCCGGCGTTGACGTTGGAGGCGTCCTTCGAGAAGTCGTCGCCCGGCTCCTGGAGTCGGACGGATTTCAAGGGCGCGGCGTCGGGGGAGACGATGCGGAAGCAGGGGAGCGGGGGCTCGCCGAAGACCGACCAGCGGTTCACGATGACGAAGGGGTCGGCCCACCATTCGAGCCCGTAGGCGCCGAGCACCTGGCTGATGGCCTCAGAGGGCCGCATGCCGTCCACGTCGGTGGGGGGAAGCACCGCTTCGTCGTCGTCGTGGAGTTCGGGGACGCTCTCGGCCGAAGGCAGCCGGCTGTCGCCGCCCGGGGCGAAGTTGCCGACGACGTAGCGCCAGAAATCCCCCAGGTGCCAGTGGTTGGCGTAGGCGTCGCCGCCGTCGCCGGGCTCGACGGGGTCGCCGAAGAGCGGCTGACCCTCCGTCTCGGAGCCGGCGGCGTCGTAGTTGCCCAGGTTGTCCGGGTTGAAGACGAGCGGCTGGTCGGTGGTCATGACGCCGCCCGAGGGGTCGGCGAACCTGGCACCGCGGAGGTCCCGATTGTCGAGGGCCTGGCGCGGCCCGAGCGCGGTGATCGTGACCCCCTCGCCCGACTCGCTGAACGAGACGTCGATCGAGGTGATGCGTCCGCGGAAGATGACCAGCACCCGGCCGCCGCCGAGGGGGATGGCGACAATGACCACGTCGTCGAGTCCGACGCTCAACGTCCCGGGCGGAATCGCCTGCTCCATCGAGAGCACCCCGTCGTGGACGTTGCCGTCCCCGTCCTTCCAGCGGTGATAGCTGTCGAGCACCACGGTGAACTCGGCGCGCGAGGGCTCCTCGCCGAGGGTGTGGACGACGCGCTCCACGCGGACGTCCGAGAGTTCGTGAAAGCCCACGTCGTAGACCTTCGGCAGGAAGGCTTCCGTCAGCGGGCTGCCGCTCGACGTGGATCGCTTGTAGCTGATGAGCACAGCAGGTCCTCCCGGAAGGGACAACGTTGCGCACGGACGAGAACGCGGCGAGACGGCTCAGGTGACGACGGCATAGTCGAAGGTTTCGGAGCCAGCGGCGTCGCCGTGGGTCAGCACGAACGACCCCGAGTTGACCGCCGAGACGTAGGGGATGGGGTCGAGGCCCTGGAACGCGGACGAGGTGGCCTGCACCAGCACCACCGAACTCGTGGTGACGTCGGCGTCGGTGACGGTGGTGGCGGTCGAGGTGCCGAGGGTGCCGCTGCCGGTCTTCGCCTCCTTGCGTGCCTCGAGCTGGGCGATCTTGTAGTCGTGGCTCGAGGGGCTCGCGTCGCCGTCCACGCCCACCTTGGCCGCGACTGCGACGATCTCAGCCTTCACCTGGTTGGCGTCGGTGCCGTCCCAGTGCCCGGTGTCTCCCACGTCGTTCGCGGTGGACTTGTCGGTGTAAACGGTCGGCGCCGTCGTCGGAAATTTCGCTGCCATGTCTGTCTCCCTGAAAGGGTCACTGTCTGTGTAGTCCGGGCCCCTTGTGGCCCGGCGGTTCGTCGGGGGCGCCCCACAAGGGGGGCGCACTACATCTGTCTTTCCACGTTACGCAATCGAACTGAGCGCCTGGCGGTATGCCACCGTGTAATCGACGTAGTGATTGCCCTGGGGGTCCACCCGGCGGCTGCCGTCGAAGGTGACGCTGAGCATCGTGCAGTTGGCGTAGGTGAATCCGAAGTCGTCGACAAGCGTGCCGCGCGTGCCCACCTGCGAGCGCAGGTTGTTGATGAGCGTCATCAGTGCGGCGGCACTCGCGGCGATGAGTGTGCCT
>Ga0307378_10005076_pt1 | contig 18470 bp, 14 predicted proteins | sample UN1MG_FD_202238 | JGI IMG/M metagenome (GOLD analysis project Ga0307378, IMG submission 202238) | Soil microbial communities from Risofladan, Vaasa, Finland - UN-1 | ecosystem: Environmental > Terrestrial > Soil > Coastal area > Acid sulfate soil | place: Finland: Risofladan, Vaasa | collected... | reverse complement strand
ACCGCCGGGAATTCTTTCAGCGCCGCCACGACGGCTTTGATGAAGAACGGCAGGTAGGTCACATTCACGCCGGCGTGTTGCCGCCACTGTTCCTTGCGCGCGTCGCGTACTCGCACCAGATCGGTCAGGTCGACTTCGTCCATCGTCATCACGTGGGGCGAGGTATGCTTGCTCTTGACCATGTGTTCGGCGATGAGACGGCGGACACCGGCCAGCGGTTGCGTTTCGACCGTTTCCTCGCCTCTGATCGGGGCGCTCTCATACGCAGGTGACGGGGGTAGTGGTGCCGGTGTGGTCGGCGCGGCGACACCCGCGCCGGGGGCGGTCGCGGGCTTGTGAGTCCGGACATAGCCGAGCACGTCTTCTTTGGTGACCCGTCCTCCGGCGCCGGTGGCGGGAATCTGTTCGAGTGTCAGATTATGCTCGCGCAGAAGCCGCCGCACGACCGGTGAGGATTTCTTGCGCCGATCCGATTCCGGGGCAGGTGCCGGCGGAGCTTCGGCGACCGCGGTTGTGGCGGGCGGCATGGAGTAGTCGGGTTCGTCATCGCTCGACTCCGACGCCGCGGCTGCGACCGCCGGTTTGGCGGTCACCGGCCCGGACGGGAGCGATTCGCCGGGGCCGAGGATGATGCCGATTTCGGTCCCGACCGAAACGACCGTTCCCTCGGGCACCAGGATCTTCCCCAGGGTGCCGCCGTCGATCGCCGGGAGTTCGACATTGACCTTGTCGGTCATGATCTCGACGACCGTTTCATCCTTCTGAATCGGGTCGCCCTCCGATTTCAGCCAGCGGCCGACGGTTCCTTCGACCACGCTCTCACCCATCTGCGGTACGACAATCGGAAACGGCATAAATCAATCCTCGCGCGAATCTGTTATCCGGGTCTCAATCAGCGTTCATTCGACTTACAGGTGTTAGTACGCAGCCAAAGTCCGTGCCTTGGCGACGATTTTCCGCGTATCGGGCATATAGAACTCTTCCATCGCCGGCGCAAAGGGGATCGGCGGCACATCGGGGCCGGTCAGCCGTTGCACCGGAGCATCAAGATACTCAAATGCCTCTTCGGTAATCACGGCGGCGATTTCACCCCCGACGCCGCCGGTCAGCGGCGATTCGTGGACAATCAGGGCTTTGCCGGTTTTGCGGACCGAATCGAGCACGGTCTCCTTATCCCAGGGCCGCAAGGACCGCAGATCGACCACTTCGGCGTCGATCCCGCTCTTAGCCAGAATATCGGCTGCCTCCAGCACGCGATGCAGCATGAGCTGGTAGGCGATGATCGTCAGTGTCGTTCCCGGACGTTTGATATCGGCGCGTCCCATCGGGACGGTGAAATCATCTTCCGGGATATCGGCGCGGACCCAGCGGTAGAGCTTCTTGTGTTCGAGGAAGATGACCGGATCGTCGCCGCGGATCGCCGATTTTAGGAGGCCCTTGGCGTCATACGGGGTCGATGGGGCCAACACCACCAGACCGGGTGTGCCGAAAAACCAGTTCTCGTTCGTCTGCGAGTGGTAGAGCCCGCCGCCGATCTCCCCGCCGCAGCAGATGCGGATCACCATCGGGCAGGTCCAGCCGCCGCCCGAGCGGTAACGCAGTCTGGCCGCCTGCTCCACGATCGGGTCAAATCCGCAGGAGGCGAAATCGGAGAACTGGATCTCGGAGATCGGGCGCATCCCCATCGCCGCCGCCCCGACCCCGGCGCCGACGATCAATTCTTCGGAGATCGGAGTATCGATCACACGTTCGCCGCCGAATTCGTCGTGGAGTCCCTTGGTCGCCTTGAAGACGCCGCCGTAGGCGCCGACGTCCTCGCCCATCACGAAGACCCGTTGGTCGCGGCGCATTTCCTCGGCCATCGCCTCGGTGATCGCTTCGAGGAAGGTGACGTTTTTCATGTCAGCCCTCCCGGCGGCGTTGGCTGCGCGCGGGCGGGGAAATTCGCTGCGGGGGAGAATGAGTAAACGTCGTCGAGCGCCTCCTTGGCCTCGGGATGCGGCGAGGCTTCGGCGAGAGTGATCGCCTCCTCGATTTCGGCGTCGACTTGGGTGATGATTTTCTCCCGCTCGGCCTGGGACATGATCCCGGTTTCGTCGAGATGACGCTCGTACAGCGCGACCGGGTCGCGCTTCTTCCATGATTCGAGTTCGTCGGCACTACGGTAGTTGGCCGGGTCGATTTCGGAGTGACCGTACCAACGGTAGGTCAGGCATTCGATCAACGTCGGGCCGCTGCCCGCCCGGGCCCGCTCAATCGCCTCCCGTACCGTCTGATAGACCGTCAGGAGGTCGTTGCCGTCGATGGTGAACCCCGCGAAACCGTAGGCTTTGGCGCGATCGGAGAACTTCGTGATGCGGCTCTGCCGATACGCGGGGACCGACTCGGCCCAGAGATTGTTGAGGCAGACATAGATGATCGGGAGATCGTGGATACCGGCGAAATTGAGCGCCTCGTGGAAGGCGCCGCGCGAAGTGCCGCCCTCGCCGATGAACGCGAGGACCACGTTTGGTTTCTTCTGCATCCGCAGGGCGAGCGCCATGCCGGTGCCGACCACGACCTGTGCCGTCATGGTTGAGGCGGGGGTGAGGAGGTTGATCTCCGGGTAGCCGAAGTGGCAGGGATGGGATTTGCCCTTGTCGGGCGAATCGGCGCGGGCGAAAAGCTGGCGCATGAGGGCTGCGAGCGGCATGCCCTTGGTGATATAGGCGCCGAGTTCGCGATGGGACGGGGCGATCACATCATCAGGGCCGAGCCCAAAGGCGGCGCCGACCGCCGCGGCCTCCTGGCCGACCGCCGAGAAATAGGTCCCTGGGAAGCGCCCCTGCTTGAAGAGGCGGCGACAACGCTCATCGAAGCGCCGGGCCCGGATCAGGTGATAATAGAGGGCTTTTTGGTCTTCTTTGGAGGCCGACATGCCGGGATCGGTCTGTCTTTTCGCCTTTGCTTCCGCCATAACCTACCGGTGTCCGAGGTTACACCCGTGTAATGAAAGACGCACCACAAAAGGCCCGTCGTATCCCGAAGTCAAGCCGATTGCCCCGCGACACTGACGGAACCACCTGACCGCTGGATTCATGCATCCGCCGAACGGCCCTGTTGGTGCTCGCCACCCCGCTATCGCGCCCCGTCCCGATACCGGGCCGGGATCGGGAGGATCTTCGACCCGACCCGGGGGCTGAGATGTATAACACTACACCTCACGCATTGTTTTCTGGAGAAATGCCGATATCTTGCAGCGTGTCCGGGAGGGTGCCATGCAGGAATTGATCGCAAAGCTGAAGCACGAGATTGAGGAGCTGGAACGGCAGATTGCGGCGCGGCCGTTCAGCGGGCTATTGGACCGCAAGCAGTCTGACCAGTGGTATCACCGGTTGAAGAAGAAGCGCAAAGAACTGGCGCGCGCCGAAGCGGAGGCCGCGGGCACGCCACTGTCCCTGCCCCCGAAGCCGGCAGTGAAAGCCGAGTCTGTGAGCCCCAAGCCCAAGGGTGGCAGCAAGAAGACGAAGGCGGTGGCGAAGAAACCGGCCGCCGCCAAATCGAAGTCGAAGGCGGCCACCACGCGGAAACCGGCGAGCGGGACCAAAAAGCCGGCCGTCAAGAAGAAGACTACGACGGCCAAGACCAAAGGCGTGACCGCGAAGGCCAAGAGCCCCGCGTCGAAGTCCCGTACTACGGCGGCGAAGACGAAGAAGCCCGTGACGGGGCGCAAGAAGAAGTAGGGGCGCGACGGCACCAATCCCGGGCGTATTGACTTGCCCGGTCCGCCGGGATACATTTGCGTCCGATGACCGCCCCGCGGCGGTCATTTAGCCCTTCTGGGGGATCGTCCAACGGCAGGACATGCGGCTCTGGACCGTAGAATCGGGGTTCGAATCCCTGTCCCCCAGCTTGAGTCCTCTCCTCTCACACAAGAGCCCCGCTTCAGACTCAGCGAGGGGCAGTGGAACTCTCGTTGGGCATCAGATGTAGTGACGTAGGGGTGCGCGGTGACGTCACCGGCGTGTCAGATCTGTGTCATGATGACAACTGGGGGCTGAGAAATCCGTTGACGCACATGAGCTTTGAGTTATTGTGAAGGTGAACCCTCATTCTGCGGGGTTACCGATGTTCCGACTTGAGTCTGAAATGCACGCTCCTGCCAGAAGATGGCTTGAGGGGCAGGGGTTTGCGGTCAAGAGTGAATTCGTTACTCCGTGGGGGATCTGCGACTTGGTTGCAGTCCGTCTCGACCAGGCCAAGGTAGAGGAACGATCTGCTTTGGAGCAGAAGACTCGCATCGGACCCCTGTCGAGAGTGGTACTCTTGGACAGTATCCCTGATGTTGAGGAAGGAACATCCGTATCCCGTCGGAGGCTTCAGCGCGAGTTCTCCGACTTCTGGTCTTCTGATGAGCTTGACCGGCAACTTCAGGTGCTGATCTCCCGGAAATTCGTCACCTGTCCCCGGCGGGATCTCTTCCAGCGGCGCAATGGCTGGGCGCCTCTGCACGAGAAGGTGATTGCCATCGAGTTGAAGCTAAGCCGCGTGGAAGAAGTGTTCTGGCAGGCAAGGAACCATGTAAGGATTGCCGATGAGTCCTACATTGGGCTGCCGTACGAAAACGCGGAGAGGCTTGTAGCAAGTAGGCGGGCCGAGCAATTTCACGATAGTGGAATCGGCGTTGTCGCGGTTCACCAGGACTGGTGTAGGGTTCTCCTGCCAGCTAACACACTGGCGAGCGAGGTTGATGCAGTTCTGCAGATGCACTGCGTGGAGCAGTTCTGGGGGTCATGACTAGAGGCAGTGTAGCATAAGCTGCCGAGCCACCTGCTCAGGTCGTCTGGCAGTAGTCTCCGCCGCTGGTAGCGCCCCGAGCATTTTGCCGAGGACGTACGCTGCCGAGAGGTCCTGAAACAGGGCCAAGGCACGACCCTCGACGGGCACTTCTTCTACTCTCTGATACCAAGACCTGTAAAACTCTGCAACTTGGCTTCGATCTCGATCTCCTGATGCATAGGAGTCTATGTTCCTTGCCAGTCTCTTGAACTCCTCACGGGCTGGATTGCTTCGTGGCAGTCTTGTAGAAGAGGTTTCCAACCAGGTCTTCAGAGTGGCACCGTAGTAAGCATATCTGCGAAGAGAGGGAAAGGCAACGCGGGCTCTGCCCTTCTTCATTGGCGCGCCCGGAATGAAATACTGATACCCCCGCCCAAGGCCGATTGCGGGGTGAGTTGCGAGTCCGCGCGCCCAGAGCAACAAGTTCAACCCCCAGTGAGGGCCTGCCACAATGATGGATATACCTGGAATTTCCTGTCTGAGCTCTTTGTGAAAGTCGATCATGCCGCGGAACCTCCGTTCATACGTGGTAGACGCCTTGTGATCGTCAAGGGAGCTTTCAACTACCCAGACTCCTTGCGCGTGCGCCAGATCGTAACACCTGTGAATCTGCTGTAACTTGGCCTTTCTGGCGGTCTTTCCGTTTGTTTGATTCTGCTTTGTGAACACCACTGGCAGAATTAAGCGCCCTCTGAATTTATACTGTGCTTTCCAGCTTGCTGCTGCTTTGGCCAAGTAGCGATTGAGCTTGTTTCGCTCTGATCCAGATACGATTGGCAGTTGTGGTACACTTATCCATGTTGGATTGAATCTCTCTATACATTCGCCCATGCAAGCAGATACAAGCTCAGAGATTCGACTTTCATCCCGTGATGATGTTGTTGCGCCGGGTAAGAGGGACTTGTGGCCTGAGAGCTGAACGTAGAATGACTGCAACTCGGTCCTATCCTCCTCGCGCTCAGGCAGCTGTCGGGGCCAGTTGTGAAAGGCGTCGATAGCAGGGTCTGCCCAGAGAGGGGTATTGGAAGGGAGTAACTCGACGGCCTTTCTCCGCAGGGCCATTGTTACTCGTGCGCATGGCGCATCGCTGTACCAAGTGTTCAAAAGGGTGGCGTCCTTCTCACTGTTCACGAACGGAATATAATCCGGCATAGTCCTACTCCAGTCCTTCTCGGCGCTTCAAGTGACGACAGGCGTGTTCCAGCTCTGGGAACAGTGTCATTTCGTCGACTCCGATGCGTTCCAGTTCCCTTTGCAAACCAGCCTTGACATCCCGGAGAATTGGGATTCCGACGAGCGAAGGTGCCTGACTCTCGTCAAGCTCAAACTGTCGTGAGCCGTGGAGCGTGAAGACTCCGCGTTGCATCATCAGTCTCTCGGAATTCCACACCGGTCTGATCGCGATGGTTGGGAGGGCCTGCTTGCCTCTATCAAGAGCCCCGCCCAGTTCGAAGTAATCTTGGATCAATGTCTCATCCAAGTGTGCATCGAGGGACGTGATGAGTTGCTCACCGTGAGTATGATGTCGGCGCACCTTGAGTGAAATCAAGTCCTCAGGGTTTAGGAGAAACACGATTCCATCCTGATCCCGAGCGCTGGATGTCTCACAGGCGAAGAATAGCGCAAAGGTTGCGCTCTCCGTCCAATCGAGCAAGCGCGTTGGTATTCCATAGTGTTGGGCAAGCTGCATCCACTTCAGTTCCTGACCGGTGGACTCCGGGGGCCTGTCTACTTTGATTTCAGCGATACGCTTGAATTCTCTGAGGAGCCTCAGCCCACTGTCCCTCAACTGAACACTCTCGGGTCTTAACGCGTATGGAGTGAGTGTCCAGCGCACGTCTCGGTGACCTCTAAACCAAAACGGCTTACCTGCCTTGAGATGGGCACCAATGAGCGAGATGTAATCAGCAAGGTTCTCGACCTTCTTTGTTATCCGCTGACACCCTACGGGACAGCGCGACAGTCTCCGCCTCTCTTGCTTCGTGAGCTCCTTCATCGAGGGAACCTTATCGCATCCAGTGCGTCAACCCGGCGATAGCTTCTAAGGCCTTGCTCTCATCCTGGACGTTCATTATACAATGCCATGGATCGAAACGCCACCATCTTGTCAATCGACCGGAGAGTGCCTCTGTGCGTCCTTTGACAACCGCTGTGATGATGTGGATGGCGGTCTGTGTAACCCCGCTCGCGCAATCCGAAGGTCCGCCCCCCCACGCCGGCGAGATCGCTCTCAGCTTCGATGATGTGCCGTTGGGGGATGGGGCGTTTCTGACCGGGATGGAGCGCACCGAGATGCTGGTGCGCAAGCTCGACTCGCTCGGGATCGATGAGGTGGTCTTCTTCTGCACGACCGAGAAGTTCTACGGTCCGGATCGCGAAAAACGGCTGCGCATCTATGGCGAGGCGGGGCACCGGATTGGCAACCATTCGTATTCGCATCCACATCCGCATCAGGCGGGGGTGCAGAAGTACATCGCCGACCTCGACCGGGCCCATGATTACCTGGTGGAGGTCCTCGGGTTCGTGCGCTGGTTTCGCTATCCTTTTCTCGATGAGGGTATAAGCCGTCCCCTGCGCGACAGTGTCCGTACGGCGCTCGCCGAGCGCGGGTACCGCAACGCGTATGTCACAATCGACAACTACGACTGGTACATGGACCGGCTGACACGTTATGCGGCGGACAGCGGTTGGAGCATCGACGTCGACCGTCTGCGCGACACCTACGTCGAAGTCCTCTGGGACGGAATCCTCTTCTACGATCGCATCGGGCAGGATGTGCTCGGGCGCTCGCCGCGGCATGTGCTGCTTCTCCACGAAAACGACCTCGCAGCACTGTTCCTCGACACGCTGGTCGCGCATATCCGTGGGCAGGGGTGGACCGTCATCTCGCCGACCGCGGCATACGCCGATCCGATTGCCGATTCGATTCCCGATGTGCTGATGAACGGCCAAGGGCGGGTGGCGGCGATTGCGAAGGCGCGCGGGTACGCCGGGCGGGATTTGGTGCATCGTTTCGAGGATACCGAATACCTCGATAGTCTTTTTGCGGCGCGGGGGATTATTCGGCGGTAGTCTGCCTCGCGTTATTGGTCGGGAACGGGTATGTCTGCCCTCTCGCGGAGAGGGTGCCTGTACCCGGGATCGAAAAGCAGATTCCTCGTTCCTCTCGGAATGACTCAGTGTTGGCATGTGTGGCAGCGATCTGTGATCGCTGTCTGCCGGAGGCAGACCAGGACTGTCAGCGGAACGCACGGCTGTTGTGAGCCGCAATCATCTGCTTAGGGCGGACGGCCGCACGGCAATCAGTCACGCGGTAGTGCGGCGGATGCATGGACTCGACAGTCGAGTGATTTCAGCAGTGTCGCAGATCAGGCGGCTGTGCGGGGTCAACGTACCGGAGCATCCGCCCTACGAGGTTGTTTCTGTGTGGGGTCGCATTGCGATGTTGATCACCGCGAAGGCGAGGGCGATTACGAACCAGAAGTAGGGGTCGAAGCGGTCGCCCCAGGTGATGTACTGTGCGCTCATGGCGGCGATGCCCGCCGTTAATCCCAAGAGCGGAAAGTACCATTCGTTGCGGCGCAGGTGACGGAGACCGGCGGCGAGCCGTCGGGCGATCGCCGCGAAGAGGCCGAGGAGGACGATGAGTCCGATCGCGCCGCCTTCGACCCAGTGCGCGGCCCAGACGCTGTGGGCCGACAGTAACACATTCAATCCGAGCGCCGAGGCGCCGGCGATCGCGTAGTTGCCGAGGCCGATTCCCCAGATCGGGCTTGAGAGGGCGGTTTCCGAGAGGACCTGAATATAGATGATGCGCGGGTCGATGAGGAGGTACTCGGGGGACAACCGGCCTGCGATCAGGCCGGCGGTTGATAGCGAACTCTCGAAGATCGGCAGGTGCGCTAACAGACTGAAGACGGCGTACGCGACGCCCACACCCGCAGCGAAGACGATCCAGGTCCGGACCCGTCGCGACAAGAGCAGAACGAGTGAGATGGCCACGACTGCCGCCGCCCAACTGGAACGCGAGAAAGTCAGCAGCAAAACCAGCCCCAGAAGCAGGCTCAGGGTGCGCCAGGGCCAGTGACGCCACCGTTCCGGCAGCGAGGTGCGTCCCAGCCAGCACGCCAGACACAACGGGAATATCCCCGCGAGGTAGGCGCCGAAATGCAACGACTCGGCGAAGGTCGCACGCGGGGCGAACGACGTGACCACACCGGAGTAGTGACGGGTCTCGCCGTAGTTGGTGATCGCCGAGTTGCCGATCCCGACGCCCCAGGTGATGTCGGACAGCGGCAGGCCGAGTGAAACGGCGAACGACTGGTAGATTCCATAGAGACACACGACAGCAGTAATCGCGAGCAGTCCCTTGACCGTGTGCGACAGGCGAGTCTCCGTGTCGACCGCCAGCGTGACGACGGGAAAGACCGCCAGCGCCACTGTGGCGGTGAACAGTTGCACTAAGGGACGGATCGCCGACGCACGCTGGGCCATGGCCTCGGGGATGACGCTCGTGATTTCAGGCGGGTGCCAGATCGCCCACCAGGTCGCAAATGCCAGCGACAGGAGATAGAGCAAGAGCCAGCCGCGCAGGGGAATACGGCGGACGTCGACACGCGCGCCCAACAGCCAGACGAACAGGATCGCGAGAACGACCATCTGCGTGGGACGGATCGACCACCCGGCTTCGATCACCCCGAAAGCGACCAGGGGAAGGCTGATGGCCAGAAGTGTCGCCGCCCCCTGACGCGCTCGTGCGACGATCAGGAGAACGAGCGTCACGACAGTGAACACCGCCACCAAGGGGATAAAGATCCGCTCGCCGAGAAAGTGAAGACCGCCCCGCCAGACGAACGCCGCCGCGACAATCGCTATGCCGGCCAGCACGTTGCGCCACGAGAGAATGTTTTGCAGCGCACCGGCAATCCGGGGCGGTCGGTGGATCATCGCACCGGCCGGCGCATTGGGTGGTCCGTAGTCTGACGTACAAGGTCGATTCGCGGGCATACTGCGCCCCCCCGATCCTGACACAATATCAACGCCCGTGCCGAACGGCGGCGGCGGATGACGTTTTCGTAAGGTACTGGTCCCGTATGCGTTACGCGCCCGCTGCCCGGCCGACACGGCGGCGTGGCGCCGGTGTGTGCATCGGGAAGGAAGCCGTGACGAGAGAATCGGAACTTTTTTCCTTCGGATAGGATATTTTCTGCTGGGCATCAACCTGTCATCGATGCCATGTTCCCGGTGTCATGAGTGCGATCCCGCGATATCCGCGTCTGGCCCTGGCGGCCCTGGTCGCCGTGCTCGCGTTCACGGCGATGCCGCTGCATGGGCACGCCGACGGTCATCATCACGACTGTCTTCTCTGTCTCGTGTCGGCGCAGCCGGCGACTGCTCCGGCTCTGGCCTGGAGCATTGCTCTTTTCTGGTTTATCCTGTCGATTCTCATCGTGTCGGCCGTCCGTCACGACCGCGTCTGGCATTCGGCTCTCCCGCCGACACGCGCGCCGCCGTTCTGATCCGCACCGCACAGTTCACGGAAGACAATTGAGCCTGCTCATCGCTGCTTGAGCGATTCTGCGGGAGGCTATTACACGGCCGGATCACCAGGCCCGCTGCCGCCTGTCGGCAGGTCGTACCTGCTATCCGGGTGTCGTGAGCCAGCCGGGCCGGGCATCGTAACCGGTTGCGTGATCGATTCATCGTCGTTCTCATCCAGGGCGGCGGAGAGGAGTGCGATATGCGAGTGAAGATGCTGTTGTTCCTGGCGGTGCTGTTCGCCGCATCCATGCTCGCACCGCCGGGGAGTGCGCAGCAAGAGGTGCCGGGGAGCGGAGAGTTGCAGGAGTTGAGGTTGCAGTTGCAGGATGTCTTGGAGCGGATGGATGCACTTGAGGAGGGGCGCTCAACCGAGGCGGTCGCGGCTGCATCCAAAGAACGACCGGCGACGAACGATGATCTTAACGCGTTGCGTCGTGCCGCCGCGGATGAAGCAGACAAGGAAACAGCGGCGGAGGATCAGCTCGAGGAGACGACCTTCAAGTCCGGGAACCTGGGTCTCCAGGCGCTCAACCCGGAGATCAGTGTCACCGGTGACATGCTTGAGTTCATGCGTGAGGGTGATGATGTCGAGACAACGTCGGATGTCGTGTTTCGCGGACTGGGTTTCCATCTCGAGGCATACCTGGACCCGTACTCGCGGTTCAAGGCGGCGGTCCCCGTCGATGAGGGCGGCGCCGAGCTGGGGGAGGCGTACTTCACGCGTTACGGGATTCTGCCCGGTATCAATGTCACGCTGGGCAAGTTCCGTCAGCAATTCGGTGTGGTCAACCGGTGGCACAAGCACGCGCTCGACTGGTTCGATTTCCCCCTTGCACTCCGCATGGTTTTCGGGCCGGGGGGATTGAACCAGACAGGGCTCTCGCTCGATTGGAACGGCGGGATCGGCGGGACAGTACACGAACTCATCGTTCAGGCAACCGACGGTGACAACCCCCGCATTCTGGGTCAGAATACGAAGAATCGACCCAGTGTGCTCGCGCACTACAAGGCCTACCGCGATCTCAGTGCCGGCACCTATGTGGAGATCGGGGGGACTGGTTTCGTCGGCTGGAACGACGCCTGGCAGCTAAGCGATGCAACAACAATCAGCGAAACGCTGGTCTCTCTTGTCTACGGGATCGACTTGACTGTCGCCTGGGAACCGCTCGACCGGATGCGCTATCGGAATGTCGAGTGGCGCAGCGAGGTGTACATCGTGGATATGGATATCCAGGCGCCTGACGGTTCCGGCAGGGATCGGCTCCATCCCTGGGGGCTGTACACGTCATTGCAGTCCCGGATGACGCGGACGATCGACATCGGCTTGCGTTTCGACTACTACCAGCCGGAGACGAGGCTGTACGCGGCGGTGCCGGGATTGCCGCTGTCGCAGGTGGTCGCGACGGACCAGGCCTACCGGCAGCAGTCGGCGGCTTTCCTGACCTGGTCTCAGAGTCCGTTCGTCAAGTTCAGGGTGGGGTATTCCTATGCCAGCGGTCGCGGCACGGGCGCCGACGAGCATACCGTGGGATTGCAGATCGTCTTCGCCGCCGGGCCCCACAAGCACGAACGCTACTAATCTCGGAGGAGATAGCGCGATGAAGATAACATCACTCTTGATGATGATCGCAATGACGGCGGGTGCGGTCGGCGCGTCGGCATCGGAGCCTTCCCGGCTCAACGTGGTGACCACTCTGCCGGACTACGCATATCTCGCCGGCCGCATCGGCGGCGATCGGGTTTCGGTTCAGATGATTGTCCGCGGTAACCAGGACGCGCACTTTATCCGGCCCAAACCCTCATTCGTCAACATGGTTCGGAACGCCGACGTTCTCATATCGACCGGGCTCGACCTCGAACTGTGGCTGCCGACGGTCGTCGACAAGAGCGGCAACACCCACGTACGGAGCGGGGAGGCCGGTTATGTCGCCGCATCCCACGGGATGACACTGCTCGAGAAACCGACGGTGCTCTCCCGTTCCGAAGGCGGCGTGCATATCTACGGCAATCCGCACGTGAACCCGAGCCCGATTAATATGAAAGTCGCGGCACGCAACATCGCGACCGGGTTCTTGAAGAACGATCCCGACGGCAGGGGGACATACGAGGCGAACCTGAAGGCGCTTCTGGATGAGTTCGATGTCCGCCTGTTCGGCGCGGAGCTGGTCGGGATCCTCGGCGGTGAGACGCTCTGTAGACTCACGGAGAAGGGAGCATTGATTGCGTTTCTCGAAGAGCAGACCTACGAAGGCAGGAAGTTGATCGAATACCTCGGTGGTTGGATGGCGCGGATGATGCCACTGCGCGGCAAGAGCATCGTCACCTACCACAAGAACTGGGCGTATTTCCTTCACATTTTCGGGATCGAAGAAGCCGGCACGGTCGAACCGAAGCCCGGTATTCCACCCTCGGCCCGGCACGTGAACGAACTCGCCGACCGGATGCGGACGCGGGGGATCCGTATCATCCTGGCGGCGAACTACTTTGACGAACAGAAGATCCGGACGGTGGCCGAGAGGGTGGACGCCGAACCGGTCATCGTGCCCCTGTATGTCGGCGGCGGCGAGGGCGCCGACGACTACTTTCAGCTCGTTGACCTCTGGGTGAATCGGTTGTTGGCGGCGGCCGAGAAAAAGGGTCTTGTGGAGGTCAGTACCGTATCCGGGGACTTGCCATGAGTGAAGGGTGGAGTTTTTTCACGGTTCAGATCACGCTGATCGCGGTGGTTCTGATTCTCCACACGTACATGGGCCTCCACGTCATCCGGCGGACGATCATCTTCTGCGATTTGGTTCTGGATCAGCTCGCCGCGCTCGGGATGTTGGGCAGTATTGCCGTCGGCACTCAGTACGCGACCGGCAGTTCGTACGTGCTGCCCACGCTCGCGGTCTTCGTCGGCGCGTTTCTGCTCGCCGTGATCAATCCGCGCACGCCGTTGATCCCGCGCGAGGCGGTCATCGGCATCATGTTTGCTATGGCGCTCGTTGCCACGCTGCTTCTCGGCGACAAACTCTCCGGCGGTGATGCCTATGTGACGAAGACGCTATCCGGTGCGATGCTTTGGGCGAACTGGCAGCTCGTCGCCGTCACCGCGGCTGTCTACGTTGTGCTCTTACTCATTCACTACCGGTTCCGTCGCCAGTTCATCGCACTCACCGATAACCCGGAATCGTTGCGGCATCGGAAGTACTGGGACTTTCTATTCTTCGCGACGCAGGGCGTCATTACGGTTCTGATCGTGCCGATCGCCGGTGTGCTCTTGGCCTACGCATTCCTGATGATACCCGCCGCCATCGCCGCCATGTTCTCGAAAGGATGGTTGCGGGCGGTCGTACTTGGCTGGAGTATCGGTTTCGCGGCGTGCGTGGTGGGATTGGTTCTGTCTTATAATGCGGATCTACCGTACGGGCCGACGCTCGTTCTGGCCTTGGGTGTGTGTTTCGGGGGTGCGATCCTCATCCGATCGGCGACAGCCGCATCGGTGGGGCCCCGAATGAGAAGGAGATTGTCATGAGCACAATCTCGCTTCTGGGCCTGCCCTTTGTCGTGGCCCTGGAAATGATCGCGATTCTCGGCTACCTGGGCATTCACGTGCTCAAGCGTGAGATTATCTTCATCGACATCGCGCTGGCGCAGGTTGCCGCCGCCGGCGCCATCGTGGCCCACCTTGCGTTCGCCGCCCACGGGGATTCGGTGATCGGATACGCGTGTGCCCTTGGTGCGACACTCATCGCCGCGGCTTTCTATGCGCTTGTTCGGCAACGGGCGATCCGGATCCCGTTGGAGGCGGTCATCGGCGTCACCTATGCGGTCGCGGCGGCACTGGCGCTCTTTCTGGTGGGCATCGCGCCGGGTGGACACATCCACATCCAGCAGATGCTTGCCGGCAGTATTCTGTGGGCAACGCCGAAGGACGTTGTCGTGTGCGCCGTGGTATTTGCCGCTGCGGGTCTTTGTCTCTGCGTGTTTCGAAAACCACTGGCCGCGATATCGGATGATTACGAAGGGGCGGTTCGCGAGGGGATGAACAGCGCCGCGTGGGATTTTCTTTTCTACGCGTTGGTTGGGGTCGTCATTACGGTGGCTGTCCGCATAGCGGGTGTCGTCATTGTGTTCGCTTTTCTCATCATCCCCGCGACACTCTCTGCGATTTTCGCCAGGGGTTGGGGAATGCGGTTGGTCATTACGTGGATCGCCGGTGCCGTAGCGACAGGATTGGGCCTGCTGTTTGCCGAGCGATTCGATTTCTCCGTCGGGCCGTCCATCGCCCTGTTCCTGGGGGCAGGCCTCGTCTTTGCCGGTTCACTCCGGCAGCTGCGGGTGACGAAAGTTGCGACCGCGGCGGGCGCTTTGGTGGTTGTGGTGGCGCTCTTTGTCTGGTTACTACGGCCGTTGTGACTTCGGGTCCACGTGTTGCTGACCGGCTGCCGGGGGAACTCCTCGTAGCACGGCACGTCGGGCGTGGTGAAACTCTGATCGACCGCGTTCGTATGTAGCCTGTCGGTCGCCGGACGGGTCACACCGACCCGGCCGACGATTGAAGCGGCTGAGGGGCTCAATACCGGGTCGCCATTGCCGTGCTCGCAGACTCAGACATGATTGAGATCGAAAAGGAGGCCATCCATGCGCTGCCGCGTACTGTGTGTCTGCATCCTATTCGCCGTTTTCGGTGAGGCGGCGGCCGGGAATCCATACCCGCGCGTCGAGCGATACGAACTCGACGTGCGGTTCGTCCCACTGGAATCGTCGATGACCGGCAAGGCGGTCGTCCATTTCGCTCCGGATGAGGTGATCGGCGACGAGGTCGTGTTCTATCTGCACGCCGAACTGGATGTCGACAGTGTGCTGATTGCGGGGCAGGTTGTCAGTGTTTCCGTTGGGCAGGTGTACTACGATTGCAACTACGCCCTTATTGCCGACGAATTGATGGTCTCGGTCGCCGGACGCGACCTGAGCGGTGGGCTGACCGTGTACTATTCCGGGTATTTCCATCCCTCAGCGGCGCGGTCGGCGTCGGATTACATGCGCATTGACGATGACGGCGTCTTCCTGCGCGCCTACGGATACTCGCTGTGGTTCCCGGTCTTCCTGCCCGACGAGGGCGACGCGTACGCGGTGATGTTTGCCGATGTCATAATCCGCACGCCGGCAGAGTACCATTCGGTTTTCCTCGGGACCAAAAAGGACGAGTACACCGATGGCGGTGAGCGTGTCACGGCATGGTCGGCATCGGGGGCGTCGTTGTACAACGCGCAGTGTACCGCGCAGCGCTACACCGCGGCCTCCGAGGGCAACTGCTTCGTATACCGCTATGCCGACGCGGCTTCAGAGGAGGCCGGTCGGGACATCCTGACGTTCACCAACCGCATCACCGGGCTGTTCCAGACGCGTTACCGTCGCTCGGCGGAGATGGACGAGTGCTATGTCATCGAAATGCCGCGCTACGGCGACATCTCCAGCGGGAACGTTACCGGGCTGATGGCGTCCACCTGGCGGGAATTTCGTAAGGATGCGGTCGCCAGGCGACATCTGGCGCATGAACTGGTGCATCCGTTCGTGCGGGTGCCGGTGGCCCGCGCCGATTCGCTCTGGTCGCTGGCGATCGAGGGATTCCCGACTTATTTCCACCTGCCGATACTGGCGGAGATCTTAGGGTGGGAATTCTACGATGGATTCATACAACAGCGAGAGAAGATGTATCTCGAGAAGCGGCGCACCGGGAAGACGCGTCGCGGCGCCGACCTGCCGCCCGAAATCCCACTTCTGGCCATTGCCGCCGATGAGATGTCCACGTACAAGGACGAATTCGTCCTGCCTGACCGGGCCGTCTTGTTTCTGAACTACCTCTACCAGCGGATGGGGCGCGAGGCCTTCTTTGCGTTTACATCCGATCTCTTCAACCGCGACGTCTTGACAGCCGGTACGTTCCGAGCGGTTATCGAGAAGTATTTACCGGGCTCACGTGCCGACGTTGAAATCTGGCTGTCGACGACCGAGTATCCGGAGCGGTTCCGTCTGGCGCAGTTCGGAACAAGCGGGAAGTAGCCGCTGTCCGAGTGGGTTGGCCTGTGCCGATCGGGCGCGGGATTGGTGCCTGCCGTCACGTTCGGTCCCGCCGGGTCCGGGGCGATTGACGATTCTGGAATAATCCCGCCATCGGTGGGTATATATTACTGCGGACCCGGTTACATTGTCTGGAGACGCGCTTCTCCGTTCGGGCAAATGCCTATGACGATCACGTTCCCACGTATCCGTGTTCCAACCACTGTGGCGGCGTCTCTCCCGGCTGCCTTGCTTGTCGGTCTGCTTGCATCGATTCCGGCACAGGGTCATGCAGCCGGGGGGACAATCGCTGGCTTGGTCCGTAGTGCGGTGACGCAGGCGGGTCTTCCGGGAGCCAGCGTCACGCTGGCGGGCACGACGATCGGCGTCTCGGCCGATAGTGTTGGGCACTACCGGATCACGGATATTCCTCCCGGCGTCTACACGGTGTCGTTTCAGAGCCTCGGCTACGAGCGGCTGACGACGCCTGACATCGCGGTTGACGGGGACAGAGTGATCCAACTCGACGCCGAACTGCAGCCGATCGCGATTGAGACGGCGCCGGTGCTGGTGATGGGCACCTATTTCCGGAAGGCGCCCGACGCCCCGACCAGCGTGTTTCAGCTCGATGCCGACGAGGTGCGTCGGCTGCCGGGTTCAGCGGGTGATCTCAGCCGGATACTGAGCGTCCTGCCGAGCACCGCGCGCGTGTCGGACCGCCTGAACGACCTGGTGGTGCGGGGTGGGAGTCCGTTCGAGAACGGTTTCAACGTCGACGGTATCCACATCCCCAACATCAACCACTTCCCGGTCCAGGGTTCGTCGGCGGGGCCGATCGGTCTGCTCAACACGGAATTGGTCGAGGATGTTCGTTTCTACAGCGGCGGTTTTCCGGTCGAGTTCGGGGACCGGCTGTCGTCGATCACCGACATTCGATTGCGTGAGGGGCGTCGCGACGGGTTCGCCGCGCAGACGGATGTCAGCGTGGCCGGGTTCGGTGCGACGCTGGAAGGTCCGCTGTCTTCCCGGGGTGCCTGGCTGATATCGGGGCGGCGCAGCTTCTTTGAGGTTATCGAGAAGCCGCTCGATCTCGAGGCGGTGCCGGAATTCGAGGACATTCACGCGAAGATCAGTTTCGATGCAAACCAGCAGAACCGATTTGTCCTTCTGAATATCTACGCGTCGAGCGCCACGGAATGGTCCGAGGAGGTTTCCGAGGATCGCGGCTGGGCGCAGTACGGTGACATGGCGGCGCGGCAGAATACGGCGGGGCTGGTGTGGCGGCGGCTGTGGGGCCCGACCGCGCACACGGAGACATCGGTGTCGTACGCGTCCATCAAGTATGAGGATGAGTGGTTATTCACCAGGGGTGACGACACCTCCCGCTCAAACAACAGCCTGGAGGCCGCGCTACGCGTTCAGAGCACGAGCACGATCCGCCCGAACGACCGGCATGCCGTCACGGTCGGGGGAGAGTTCACCCGCCGGATCGACGATCTGGAATATCACTACGACCGCATTGTCGGCATCATCGCCCGGCCGATCCCCGAGACGCGGATCGATCGGCGCTTTCACACTACCACCGCGGCGCTGTTCGCGAGTCACACCTGGAGTCCGTCGCCCCGCGTCAGTGCCACCGCCGGCCTGCGGGCCGATCACTTCTGCCTGACCGATCGTGTGCTCTGGGCACCGAGAGTGTCGGCGCGCGTCGAGCCGGCGCCGCGTCTCGCGGTGAACGCCGCGTTCGGTGTCTTCCATCAGAATCTGCCGATGTTCATCCTGGCGCAGTCCGACCGCAATCGCAATCTGCGCGCGCCGACTGCGATTCACAGTGTGCTCGGCTTCGACTACGCGCTGAGCGACGCGGCGTCGCTGACGGTCGAGTTCTACGACAAGGAGTACCACCATTTCCCCCTCGAACCGAAGAACCCGCGGCGGTTTGTGATCGACGACGCGGTGACACTGGAGGGATTCGTACCCTATGAGGATCTGGTCGACAACGGTCGTGCCTGGGCGCGCGGCGTGGAGATGCTCTTGCAGAAACGGTCGGGGCGGGGGCTCAACTACCT
>Ga0307378_10005075_pt1 | contig 18470 bp, 16 predicted proteins | sample UN1MG_FD_202238 | JGI IMG/M metagenome (GOLD analysis project Ga0307378, IMG submission 202238) | Soil microbial communities from Risofladan, Vaasa, Finland - UN-1 | ecosystem: Environmental > Terrestrial > Soil > Coastal area > Acid sulfate soil | place: Finland: Risofladan, Vaasa | collected... | reverse complement strand
AATGCCGGGGGATGTCCCCGCCCATTGGGCGGGGCTTTAATGGGGGCGCGACTGATGCCCACCTACGTCGTCACCGGCGGCGCCGGCTTCATCGGCTCGAACTTCGTGCGCCGGGCTCTCGAGGACCGCCCGGACCTCCGGATTGTCAACATTGACCTCCTGACCTACGCCGGGAACCTTGAAAACCTGGCGGGCCTCCCCCAGGACCGGCACACCTTCGTCCGGGCCGACGTCGCCGACCCGGAGGCGATGGGCCGGGTGGTCCCCGAGGGGGCCGACGCCCTCATCCACTTTGCCGCCGAGACCCACGTGGACCGGTCCATCCTCGAGCCGCTCCCGTTCGTCCGCACCAACGTTCTCGGCACGCAGGTCCTCCTGGACGTAGCCCGCGAAAGGCACGTCCGCCGGTTCCTCCAGATTTCGACCGACGAGGTTTACGGGTCGCTCGAACCCGACGACGTGCCGTTCGCCGAGGAGTTTCCGCTCGAGCCCTCCAGCCCCTATGCCGCCAGCAAGGCCGCCGCCGACCTCCTGGTCCTTGCGGCGAACCGCACCTACGGCCAGGACGTGGTCATCACGCGGTGCTCGAACAATTACGGGCCGTACCAGTTCCCCGAGAAACTTGTCCCCCTCGTGATCACGAGCGCCCTCGAGGACAAGCCCATCCCGGTCTATGGCGACGGGCGGCAGGTCCGCGACTGGATTTACACCGACGACCATTCGCGCGCGGTCCTGGCGGCCGTCGAACGGGGCCAATCCGGCGCCATCTATAATATCGGCGCCCGAAACGAGCGGCGCAACCTCGACGTGGTCCGCGAGATCCTGCGGCAACTCGGGAAGCCCGAGTCCCTCATCCAGTTCGTCAAGGATCGCCCCGGCCACGACCGCCGCTATGCCATGGACCCGGCCCGGATCGAGACCGAACTCGGCTGGCGGCCGCAGGTCCCCTTTGACGTGGGCCTCGCGCGGACGATCCGCTGGTATGGGGAACACGTCGATTGGTGGCGGCGCGTGAAGGACGGCTCGTATCGCGAGTTCTATGAGAAGTGGTACGGCGGCCGCTAGCGCGGCCAATGTCTAAAGCCTAATGTCTAATGCCCAATTTTGGAGATGGGCGAGTGCACGTATCATTGGTGATTGCTGTTTGTCGTTTGATTAGAAATTAGTCATTAGACATTAGTCATTGCGTGTTACCCTATGCCTCTCGAACCGCCGCTATTTACGGAAGGCCTCGCGACGCCGCCTGTCCGGCGGTACGCCGGTCCCATTGTGGACGCCCACGTTCACCTGGATGCCGTGGACGACGCGCGGCCGCTCGTCCGGGTGGCGGCGGATTACGGCGTCAAATTTCTCTGCGGGGTCGTCCGCCTGGAGGCGATCGAGGCCCTTCAAGGGGCGTTCGGGCCGTCCTTCCGGCCCATCGTTCAGATTGACCAGGACCTCCTGGCCGACGCGGATCGGTTCACGGCGGAGAACGTCCGACGGGTTCGCGCGGCGCGGGTGCTCGGGGCCGTCGGCGCGAAGTTCTGGTTCGGCCCGCGATTTGTCGCCGAGACGGGTTTTCGCTTCAACCATCCGGCGCTCGGCCCGGTCTTCGAGACGCTCGCGGAACTGGGGATGGTCGCCCTCGTTCACATCGCCGACCCCGACTGCTGGTTCGCCACCGCGTATGCCGACCGCGCGCGCTACGGCTCGAAGGCCGACCACTACGAGCCGCTGGAACACACGCTGGCCGCCTATCCAAACCTGAAAGTGCAGGGGGCCCACTTCGGCGGCGACCCGGAACATCTCGACCACCTGCGCCGCCTGCTCGCGCGGTATCCGAACTTCTGCATTGATTCGAGCGCCACGAAGTGGATCGCCCGGGAACTTTCGATCCAGCCCGACGCGGCCCGTGCCTTCATCATCGAGCAGGCCGACCGCATCCTCTTCGGCACGGACCTCGTGGCATTCCGCGGCGCCAAGGCCGAGGACTACTCCTCCCGCTATTGGGTCCACCGGTGGCTCTGGGAAGGCGAAGGCGTGCGGCCGTCGCCGATTCCCGACCCGTGCGCGACCTGGCCCGACTGGCCGCGGGTCCACGGCCTCGCGCTGCCGGACGACGTGCTCTCCCGCCTCTACCACGACAATGCCTGCCGCTGGTTCGGCATAGAATTCTGACGCGCCCGGCCGTCGTCTGCCTCCGCAACGCCGCCAATGACCTTGACCCTGCGGGTCGCCTGGGGCATAATGGCGCACTCGGCCACGGTTGCGTTTCAGCGGCCTGTGCTTGGCCGAGAGACTGCGCTTCGGGCGGTGGACGTAGATCAGTTGGATAGAGCAGGCGTACGCCGGGTCGGGGGCCAAAGATTAGCGGGTGATGGGTCCAGGCAATTTGGACGGTGGGCGTAGCTCAGTTGGATAGAGCATCGGGTTGTGGTCCCGAGGGTCGGGGGTTCGAATCCCCTCGTCCACCCCATTTCTGACGGCAGGGGGCGGTTCATGGCGACCGACCGGCAAGCCGAATACCTCATCGTGGCGCCTCACCCGGACGATGCCGAACTCGGAATGGGCGGCACGATTGTCAAACTCATCCGGGCTGGCCGCAGCGCCGCCCAAGCCCAAGACCCGCTACCGCACGAGGTTCGCCTTCGGCGACGCCCTGGGCCGATTCGGGCAAGCCCGCGCCAGTTGACGACAACAACCCGCCCGGCTCGGCGGGGCATCCCGGCGCGACGAATCGCGTTGGGCACCCCGACCTACCGCCGGGCACAATAGAAAGGATGCAGCCATGACAACGAAGAAGATCAGCAAGAAGCAAATCAACAGCACCGAGAAGCGCCCGGCGAAGCGGAGGAAGATCGTCTCCCTGGCCGAGTACGAGGCCGACCGGACGGCGAGCGGAACGGCCGCGCCCCCGGCCGCCGACGTTGGCCCAGGTTCGAAGAAGTCCGTCAAGGCCGGCAAGTCGGCCAAGGAACGCAAGCCCGCCGCCCCACGAAAAAGCCTGGCCAGCGCAAAGTGAACTCTCTCAAGGATCGCCTCACTGACTGATAGGAAATTTGATCCCGCCCGGGCGGCGGCACGGCCCGGGGGCGGGGGGTTTACTCGTGCCCTTTATATTTGAATTTCGCACAGCCGCATTGTGGACATATCTGTTCTTTGATCGCAATGACCCGGCCGCATCGCGCGCACCGCCAAGGAGAGGCGGGATTGCTTGACGGTGGTGTTTCCCGTTCGCCTAACCCGCCGCTGTCGTCTTTCTCTTTCTTGAGCCTTTCTATCTTCTTCCTGCTTACCCGCGTCTTCTCCTGATATATCGTTATCGCCCTGTCAATATAACCCCTTCTTTCCGCCAGTCTGGCGGCTTTTTCATAAAGCATTTGGGCTTGATTGTAAAAATAACTTCCCTCATCGCCATAAACCAAATCGGACTGCTTCATCTGGCTGTCGCCGCACCACACCAGCAAATCAATAAGCTTGTGATTCAAGTGATCGACTTTGGCGCCGTTCTCGGCCGATTCTGCCGCCTTAATCGCCTTTTCCAGCGCATCACATGCCACCGAAGCGTCTCCGCCGCGGCCTGTTTCAAGCGCTTCTCGATGATCGTCGCTGGCTTTTTCATAATACTCAATTGCCCTGTCAGGATGGCTCAGCTGTTTATGTATTTCAGCAACATCGAAAAACTGTCCGTGCTGAATCCACCAGGCAAGAATCGCATTTCCTCTTTCAGCATCGCCGGTGCGGAAGCTGGATCTCGCCTCCCTGTTCCAGTAAAAGGGATCATAATCGTTCCCGATTTTATGGATCTCCTTCTGCTCCGATTCCAATTTATGCTTTTTTGCCAGCTTCAGCGCTTCACTGCGCCATAGCTGAAAAAGACTGAGGTGCTTCTGAGTCACAGTTTCCGGAGCATAACCCAGTTCGGCGTACGCGCGATCCAGCTCTCTGCCGCCCTCTTTTATCGCTTTTTCGCTCTGTTTTAGCGCTTTGATATACCATCTGGCCTTTCGCAGGTTTTTGCCGGGCCTCCGGGACGCCGGCCTCACATTTTCTGAGAATTTACTGGCTTTCTTTGGCCGCCCTGAATTTCTGCGTGAGCCTATGGTGCACGTGAACGGCACTTAATTCCGTAAGTCGTTGTCGGACAACGTATTACCCTTTGAAAAACCTGCGAAAGGCCAGTATACCATCCCAGCGCGTCTCTATATTGTTGCCCTTCTACGGCCTTTGCTGCTTGTTTCGCATACTGCCGTGCCTCAGTTAATATGTCTTTGAGCTGTGACATAACGCTCTCCGTCCGTGCTAACATATGACGGAACTGACTGATAGGAAATTTGATCCCGCCCGGGCGGCGGCACGGCCCGGGGGCGGGGGGTTTGGGGGGAGGGGGACTCGGCTCAACACGGGCGCAATCCTCTCAGAAACGGGCCGCGTTTGCTCTCGGCGGGCGGTTCCGTGTGCGACCCACCCGTCGCAACTTCGCTCGTTTCCTCAGCTCACCAGTCAGAGGACATAGTACCCCCGTTCTCGGCGTTGTCAACTGCCGAAATCGCAGTCTGTCAGTCGTCCCAAGGGGGCTGCGGCTGGGCCCCATCGATCTCTTCCCGCCGCAGGTGCTCGGCAAAGTCCGGATTGGGCTCGCGAGTCAAACCCGAATCGGGATCCAAGAGCGGGGCGCCGGTCTGGGGTTTGGGAAAGAGATCGAGGATTGGAGGCGGGGCGCGAGTGGGCGAGTCTTGCCACAGGCAGCAGTGCTGGAGAATTTTGCGGATGACGTCGCCCTGGCGGGCCTCGATGAAGGAGATGATCTTCATGGTGCCGCCGCAAACGGGGCAAAGGAGCTGGTCGGCCTGGTAGACGTGCTTGATGACCTGGTAGACGTGCTTGATGAGCATGGCCCAACGGCGGCGTGCGAGGGCCTGCGGCCGGCTCAAGTCTTGAGCGTTATCGCTGCACACGGTCGCCACGGGCGCGGGCGAGACGCCCCCGACACGCAAGGGCGGGATGCCCTCGCCACGTCGAGTTCCGCGGGCCTTGTTGGAGTAGTATCCGTAGTAGCGGATGAGGTGCTCGCCCTTGTTGGGGATGTGCTGGAAGAGTTCGCCCAGAAAGTCGAGGGGCTGGAAGACCAGGAAGTTACGGCGGACGTCCGCGAGCCGGTCGGCGATTGAGCAGGGCCGCCGCGAGAGGGATGCAGCGGCCGTCCTGGCCGCCCTCGAGGCCGGCGCTCCCAAGATGTCCCCCGTGGCGGTCCTGAAGGCGCTCGACGCCGTGGCGGCGAAGTTCCCTGCGACGAAGGCCGGACAGGCCGCCGCCGACAAGGCCAAGGCCATGCGGGCCGACTCCGCCTTGATGGGCAAGATCCAGGCCGACGCCGCCGACAAGGAGTGCAAGGGCTGGCTCTCGATGGCCCGCAGTTTCATCAAGGCCGGCATGCCCGACAAGGCCAAGCCGTACCTGGATCAGGTCCTCCAGAAGTACCCCGGCACGACCTATGCCCAGGAGGCGAAGGAACTGCTGGGGAAGACCAAGGAATAAGGACCACGGCCTGGGCGACGCGAAGCAGGCCATGGCCAAACACACGCGGGAGGGAGCGGACGGATGCTGAAATGTCCGTCGTGCCAGGTGCCGCTCTGTCGCATGGAGTACGAAGGCGTGCCGATCCACGTCTGCCCGGATTGCCGGGGGTCGCTTGTGGATGCCCAGCGGTTCCGGGCCATCGAGCGCCGCCGCGAACGGACGTGGACGGACGAGGCGAAGCGCGGGATCGCGGCGTCTGTTGCCCGCACGGGACCGCCCCGGTCGGTTCGGTGCCCCGGGTGCCTGGCGAAGATGGTCCACCTCTCGGTTCCGATGGGAGGCAGCGCGTTCCGGATCGGATTCTGCGGACCGTGCAACCTCCTATGGTTCGACCGGGGTGAAATGGACCTCGCGCAGATCCTTTATGAGAAGGAGCAGGACAGCCTGACGGCCGAGGAGCGAGAACGTCTGGCGGGCGCGGCGCTGCGCCGGTTGCCCGTTCGCGAGGAGCGGCCCACCCTTCCGCCGCCGATGTATTCCCCGACGGTGCCGCCGACCTGTGTTTATTTCGGAGAGGACCTCGAGGCGTTGGGCTACGCCGAATTCGTGGTGGAACTGCTCATCGCCTCCGGCCTGCATATCCCACTCAGGTGATTGGGACCTGCTTGGCAGAACGACCGGCCGGCGCAGGAAACGACCGGCGGTTTCGGGCCGCCGGTCGCATGGCTTTCGTCCGGTGCGCCGCTATCTCGTGGTGGTGGGGACCTTCTCGGTCTTGGCCCTGTCCCATATCCCCTGTGTCTGCGTCTTCAGCGACTGGATCCACGTCAGAATGGTCTGGTAAACCGGGTCGGCGGCCCCGCGCGTAAAGACGATCTCTGGATGGCCGCCGTCCTTGCCCTTGAGGGGCATCGAGAGGAGGCGGCTGTTGGCGGCATCCTCGCCGCGAGCGACGAATCGGTTGATGGTGCGGAAGTTCTCGGCGATGGTCTTGCGGTTGTTGAGGTTGCGGCGGATGAGGGACCACTTGGCGGTGGCATTTCCGCCGCCGTGGCACTTGGCCGCCCCGCACGTCTGGATCAGGCGGGCTTGAATCTTGTTGCGGAAAACGGTCATCTTGTCATCGCCCTCGTTCTTATAGATGGTCTCGACCTCGGCGTCGGTGATGGTGGCCTCGATCTCCGTGCCGCCGGTTTCCGTGGCGATAACCGTGCCGCCTTCGCCTGCGAGGACGTAAAGTAGATACTTGGCGCGGACGTCGTCGGGGGCTTTCTGGAGGGTCTCGACGGCCAGGGCCTTGGCCTCGCCCGTCAACTCGTTCTGGAAGCACCAGCGGGCCAGCCGGTACAGGTCGTCGGCCTTGCTGCGATCAATCTTCTTGAGTTGCAGCTCGTATTGCTGCTGGCGGGAACCGGTGGTGGCCATTTGTGCCGCCGCGACGATCGCCAAGCCGAGGACGCCCGCCAGGCCCAGCCCGACCGCCAGACGCACTTGCCGCCTTCGAGCCATCGGATCACCGCCTTTCGGTATCCCTGGTCGCCTTCAGCGACCTTGCCGCCACTGGGAATCTACCTTACGGCCGCCGCCCGATGCAAGGCAAATCGGGGTTACTCTATTGCCCCAGGTATTCGCGGACGGCCCGGGCGAGCGTCTCGAAGGTCCAGCGGCGCTTCGCGTCGTCGCATTCCAGGAGCGTCACGCGGAACCCGTCGCGCTTGCAGCAGAAGCCCGAGAGCGGCACGACGCAGATGCCCGTCGCGCCGAGGAGGTAGTAGACGAACCGCGTGTCGTTCGAGACCTTTTTGACCAGGCCCTCGACCATCTGGCGGACCTTCGGGTTCTCGATGCGGAGGGTCTGGCGGCCACTCAGGACGCCGTCCTCGAACATGATCGTGACGTAGAACGCGCCGGACGGGCAGTTCACGAGGACGCCCGGAATGCCTTTCAGGATGTCGTGGGCCTCGTGGGCGCGGGCCTCGAAGGTGGCGGCCCGCCGCTTCAGGTGCTCCGGATAGCGCGGATCGCCGAGGATCCGCGGGATGCACATCTGGGGGGCGGTGGTCGAGCAGACCTCCAGGCGCTTGGACGCCAGCAGGGAGTTGACGTAGGTGTTGAACACGTCGTCGCGGCCGCGGTTCAGGACCTCGATCCAGCCGCAGCGCGATCCCGGCCACGGGACCTCCTTCGAGATGCCGCGCATCACGATGCCGCACACGTCGCCGATCACTTCCGAGAGGTGCAGGGTGCGGTTGCCGTTGTAGACGATGTGCGTATAGATCTCGTCGGCGATCAGGAAAAGGTCGAACTCGCGAGCGATCTCGGCCATTTCCTGGAGGACCTCGCGCGGATAGACCGCCCCGGTGGGGTTGTCGGGGTTGATGAGGAGGATGGCCGCGATGGACGGGTTGTACCGGACCTTCATCCGGAGGTCGTCCAGGTCGGGCATCCACTTGTTGTACGGGTCGAGTTCGTACGTGAGGTGCTCGTAGCCGCTGTGGGCCGCCTCGGCGGAAGAGTGCGTGCTGTAGGCCGGCGTCGGGCCGATGACGCGGGCCTCGCGCCGGAGGAACCCATAGACCTTGGCGACGGCGTCGCCGATGCCGTTGAAGAAGATGATGTCGTCGGGCGTGACGCGCGCCCCGCCGCGCCGGTTGACGTGCTCGGCCAGGAACTCGCGCGTTTCCGGGACGCCCGCCGAATCGCAGTAGGCCCATGAGGCGTCCTGGTCCACCACCTCGTGCAGGATCTCGCGGATCCAGGGGGTGACGGCCTCGCCCTTCTGGATGGGGTCTCCGATGTTCTCCCAGGTCATCGCGAGGCCGAGGTCGCGCATCCGGTAGCCGACCGGGACGATCTCCCGGATGGCGTAGGTGAGTGACGCGGCCCCCGAATGGACAATGTTCCTTCGCATCTTTCTGTTCCTTACCCTGTCAGACATGCCGGCCGCGCGCGGCTGCGGCAGAAAAGTATATCGGCAAACTGGCGTAAATTCATCCCTGCATCATCGGATTTCGCGGAGGCGGTACTCAGAGGTTCCCAGGCCGACCGCCTCCATCCGCGCGATCTGGACGTAGGGGTCCTTGGCGTGGACCCGCTCGAACAGGTGCCGCCCCGGCACCGGTTCGCGGTCCTTCGGGAGGCTCCCCGGCAGGGGCTGGCCGTCGCGCGTCAGGTCCAGGCTGGCCTTGTCCACCGCGACGAGGTCCTCGGAGGCCAGGATGCCGACGTCCGGAATGAGCGGCCGCGTCGAGAAGCCCCAGCAGTCGCACAGCATGGTAATCTGCGTGAGGATGTTGATGTGGAGGACTCTCGCCGGGTCGAACGTCCGCAGGACCTCCTTGGCGGCCAGGGCCAGGCCGTGCATGAACGGCACGAAGCCGCCGCCGGAAATCTTGAACGCGCCTTTCGGACACACGAGGACGCAGTGCCGGCAGTAGACGCAGTTGTGGAAGAAGATCGTGAGGCGTTTCTCGGCATCGTCCCAGTGGGCGGCGTTATGGCGGCAGGCCTCGACGCACCGCTTGCAGGCGATGCACCGCTTGCGGTCCCACACGAGGCCGCCTTCCAGGTAATGCAGGGCCCCGCGCGTGCCGCCCGAAACGCCGCCCATCGCCAGGTTTTTGCAGGCCCCGCCGTAGCCGCAGGCCCCGTGGCCCTTGAAATGGCTGAAGTTGATGAGGGCCTCGGCGTCCACGAGGTTGCCGCAGATCTGGAGTTCCCGCAGCGTTTTGTACCGGACCTTCCGTTTGTAGAAATACTTGTCGCCGGCTCCGGCCGCGCCGATGATCGGCGCGCCGAGGACCTCGGCCGTGTATCCCCGCGCCACGGCGCTCGCCGCCGACCCCACGCCGTCGGTCACGAAGATGCTCCGGGCGCCCGCGTCCTTGATCTTCTGGACGAGTATCCGGACAAAGAGCGGCGGAATGGTGGTGTACCCCAGGTGACCGCCGAGGTGCATCTTCAGCGCGACGGTGGTGCCCTTGCACACCCGCTCCATCGGGAGTTGCTTCAGCAATCGCTCGAACTTGGCCGGCAGCGTGGCATTGGCTTCGAGGCGCTCAACGTCGGCCGAGGCGAACAGGACCTCGGCGGGCCGTCGCCGCTTGGCTCCGGCAGCGGTCTTCGATGGCGTCTTCTTCGGCCTGGCCATGGGCATCCTCCTTCCAGAGTCTAAGGCGAGGTACTTTACGCGCCGGCGGCGCGATTTGCAAGCGCGGGATGCCCCGACCTGCCTGCCGGCAGGCAGGTCGGGGCGTTTGACAGGAGCCGGTGCGGGGCTTAGCATAGGCGCATCGGCGAAAGGAGGGACGGACTCGATGCGGATTCTCGTCACGAATGATGACGGCATCATGGCGCCGGGCCTCCTGGCGCTCCGGCGGGCCCTCATGGAACTCGGCGACGTGACGGTCGTCGCCCCGACGACGCCCCAGTCGGCCGTCGGTCACGCCATCACCCTCACGGACCCGGTCCGCGTCCACCGCGTCAGCCTCGGCGACGGGACCGTCGGATGGGCCGTCGAGGGCAGCCCCGCCGATTGCGTCAAGATGGCCCTCTATGAACTGATGCCCGAGCGCCCGGACCTTGTCGCGAGCGGCATCAACCTCGGCGCCAACGTCGGCATCAATGTCCTATACTCTGGGACGGTGGCGGCGGCCATCGAGGCGGCGTTCATCGGCCTCCCGGCGATGTCCGTCAGCATCGAGCCCGCCGAGACCGTGGATTTCGACGGGGCCGCGAGGATCGCCCGGCGCCTCATTGACCAGACGATCGCGCGGGACCCCTCGCGGCCGGCGCTCCTCAACGTCAACGTCCCGGACCTCTCGAAAGGTCCCCCCAAGGGCGTCAAGGTCGTCCCGCAGAGCCTGAAAGGCTGGCGCGAATCGTGGGAGCGGCGGACCCATCCTCGCGGCGGGACCTACTACTGGATGGTCGGCGAGATGCGGACCGAGGAGGAAGGCGCCGAGACCGACGTGGCGGCCCTCGCGGACCGCTACGTCACCGTGACGCCCCTGCGGTTCGACCTGACGGACCACGGCCGCCTGGACGACGTGCGCGGCTGGGGCCTGCGGCTGGACTAGGAATCTATCTCAGAACGAAGGGTGCCACCCCCAAACGAAGTTTGGGGGTGCCGTATCCACCAGCCCTTGCACCCCCAAGCGACATCGCTTGGGGGTGGCACCCGAGAGCGGTAGTTCTGAGATAGTTTCTAAAATGGAACAAGTGCCGTCACCGCCCCTTGGGCAGGTACTTGACGGCCTCTTCGGGTCGGATGCGCTGCGGCTGGGTGGCGATGGCCGACCGCAGCCGCCACTGGCCGTCGTCGTCCGGGGCGAACTTGCCTTCCCAGGTGACATCCACGCGTGCGGTGTCGAGGGCCATTCGCATTCCCGGCGCGGGCGCGAGGCGATACTCCTGCGTGACGGTGGCCTCGCCCTCGCCCATCTGGATGACGGGCGACTGAGGCATCGCCCGGATGTACCTGAGGGCCAGCCGCGCGACGGCCGATAGTTCCGGTTTGCCGTAGGGGCCGTTCTGGTACTTCGGCGAGAGGCGCTCGATGAGGGTATCGGCGTTGCCGGCCTCGGCCGCGTTGGCGATGGTCGTGACGCTCCTCACCACTTTTTCATAGTCCGTCTCGACGGCCCAGGCGAGGATGGCCACCAGCGCCGCCGCGACCGCGAACAAGACGGCGGCGATCATCGCGCGGCCGGACTTATTGCGCTGCCAGGCGACCACGGCGATGATGGCGGCAATCCCGAAAACGACCAGCAGGGTGGTCGGGTCTTCGAAGACGAGATGGCGAAGGATATCCATGTCCATCTCCCGAAAGTGCCGTCGCTTATGCTATCACGCCGCGTCCCCAGTTGCCAGTCTTTAACGCGAGCCGACGCATCGGTTTTGGATTGCATCGGCCTGCCCGGTCAGTATAATCACCGCGCTCTTTCGGGGGGTAACGGACGTTCTGCTTGTCGCACGTCTGATGCAAGGAAAGGGAGGCTATGTTCAAGCAGCGGCTGTTCACGCCCGGACCCACGCCGGTGCCTGAGGAAGTGCTCCTGGAACTGGCGCGGCCCATCTTCCACCATCGCACCAACGAGTATCGCAAGATGCTCGAACAGGTCACGACGGACATGAAGTACGTGATGGGCACGTCCGAGGACGTGTACACGATCACGGGCTCCGGGTCGGCGGCAATGGAAGCGGCGGTGGCGTGCGTGGTGGCCCCCGGCGAGAAGATGATCGCTGTGCGCGGCGGCAAGTTCGGCGAACGCTGGTCCGAACTCGGCGCGGCGTTCGGCGCCAAGGTCATCAACATGGACATCGAGTGGGGCGACGCCGCGACTCCGCGCGAGATCGCCGACGCCCTCAAGGCCAACCCCGACACCGTGGCGGTCTACATCACGCAGTGCGAGACCTCGACGGCCACGGTCTCCGACGTGGAGGCCATCGCGAAGGTCGTCGCCGGGACGCCGGCCCTCCTGGTCGTGGACGGCATCTCCTCGATCGGCGCCATTCCGTTCAAGATGGACGCCTGGGGCGTGGACATCGCGGTCACGGGGAGCCAGAAGGCGCTCATGCTCCCGCCGGGCCTGGGGTTCATCGCCTGCTCCAAGAAAGCATGGAAAAAAATTGATGCGACGAAGGGCCACGCCTACTACGTGGACCTGAAGGCCTACCGGAAGGCCCTCGCGCCTCCCGAATGGGACAACCCCTACACGCCGGCCAACCTGATGGTCCGGGCCGCCATGAAGGCCCTGGCCATGATCCGGGCCGAAGGCATCGAGAAGATCTGGGCCGAGACGCATCGCAAGGCCGAGGCGATCCGGGCCGCCGCCAAGGCCCTCGGCCTGAAGGTTTATTCCTCCGCGCCTTCCGACAGCGTGACGGCCATCCTCGTGCCCGAGGGCGTGGATGGCGAGGCTCTCGTCAAGACGATGGTCAAGGACTACGGCGTCCGTCCGGCCGGCGGTCAGGGCAAACTCAAGGGCAAGGTCGCCCGGTTCACCACGATGGGTTACACCGATGCGTGGGACATCCTGGCGGCCGTCGGCGCTCTGGAATTGACCCTGGCGAAACTCGGATACAAGGTCCAGATCGGGGCCGGCGTGGCCGCCGCCATGAAGGTCTTTGCGTCGTAGCCCTAGGCGCTTTCGGCGGCGTGAGCCGCCGGGGTTCGGCCATTACCGGCGGCTGCCGCCCCCACTCGAATCCTTTTTTCACATGAGGGGACGATGATGAAGATACTCGTATCGGACAAACTGGCGGAGGAGGGGATCGCCATTCTCAAGGCCGAGCCCGGCGTCGAGGTGGACGTCAAGGTCGGCCTGAAGCCCGAGGAACTCAAGGCCATCATCGGCCAGTACGACGGCATCTGCGTCCGCTCCGAAACCAAGTTGACGGCCGACGTCCTCGCCAACCCGGGGAAACTCCGGGCCATCGCCCGGGCCGGCGTCGGCGTGGATAACGTGGACCTGCCGACCGCCACGCGCCACGGCATCGTTGTCATGAACGCCCCCGACGGCAACACCCTCTCGACGGCGGAACTGACGCTCGCCCTGATCCTGGCCGTCAGCCGCCACATCGCCCCCGCCTGCGCCACCTTCAAGGCCGGCAAGTGGGAGAAGAAGTCTTTCATGGGGAACCTCCTGGCCGGCAAGACCGTGGGCATCGTCGGCCTGGGGCGCATCGGCAAGGCCGTCGCCCGGCGGTGCCTGGCGTTCGACATGAAGGTCATCGGCTACGACCCGTTCCTGGCGGGCGCGCCGCCCGACCTCGCGAACCAGATATGCCTCGTGAGCAAACTCGATGAACTCCTGCCGGCGGCGGACTACCTGACGGTCCACACGCCGCTGACGGACGAGACGCGCGGCATCATCGGCCGGCGCGAACTCGAGACGCTGCCGAAGGGGGCGTTCGTGATCAACACCGCCCGCGGCGGCATCATTGACGAGAAGGCGCTCCTGGAGGTCCTCAACTCCGGCCACCTCGGCGGCGCCGCCCTCGATGTCTATACCAAGGAACCGCCCGAAGACCGGGCGCTCGTGGACCACCCCAAGGTCCTCTGCCTGCCGCACCTCGGAGCCTCCAGTCTCGAGGCCCAGCGCAACGTCTCCATTGACGCCTGCCACAACCTCATGGATTACCTCGCGGGGCGCGAACTGCGCGGCGCCGTGAACGTGCCGGCCATCGACTTCGCCGCCGTCGGGGCCTTGAGGCCCTACGCCGAACTCGGCCACCGCATGGGGGCGATCCTCGCGGGCCTCATGCGCGGACGCCTCCGCCGCCTCGTCATCACCTATGCCGGCGACATCGCCAAGGACCCCTACAACCAGGTCACTATCAGCGTCGTCATGGGCCTCCTTCAGCGCGTCGTCTCGACGCCCTTGAACATGGTCAACGCCCTCCTCGTGGCTCGCGAGAACGGCCTGGAGATCTCCGAACGCACGAGCACCGACCCGCGCGGGTACGTCTCGAGCGTCCGCGTCGTCGCCGAGGGCGACAAGGAATCGCATTCGGTCTACGGCACGGTCTTTCAGGCCCACTATCCGCGCATCACCGCGCTGGACGACTTCTACATGGACCTCAGGCCCGAAGGCGACCTGGTCATCACCTTCAACGAGGACCGCCCGGGTGTCATCGGCGAGGTCGGCATGATCTTCGGCAAGCACCGCATCAACATCGCCAGCATGACCTTCGGCCGCAAGATGGAGACGCAGGAGGCGTGCCTGGTGCTGACGCTCGATGCGGTGCCCCCCGCCGCGGTGTTGGAGGAAATGCGCGGCAAGCCGTTCATGAAGCGGGTGCATCACGTGAGCCTGCCGCCGCTGGTGAGCGAGAGTGCTTAGTGCGTTTTAATGTTGGGTACGCACAGGGTTTGCGCGGTGGGTCTCCGTACCCACCGCGCCGAATGCGGATGCGCGGCGGGTGCGGAGACCCGCCGCGCGTGGTGATTCTCGTGGCGGTTTTCTCCGTGGCGGCGGCGCTGGCCGCGGCGCTCGGCGCAGGCTGCGAGCCGACCGCCAAGGACGCGCGGCCGACGCTCCTCTTCTCGGCCGACGCCCAGGGCGTCCTGGCGGCCTGCGGATGTCCGTCGAACCCGAGCGGCGGCCTCGCCAAGCGCCAGGCCCTCATCGAGGTGTATCGCCGCTCGCGCGCCTACGTCTGCGTCGTGGATGCCGGCGACGTCATGCCCGAGCCGGGCCGCCCGAACGAGATCAAGATGAAGTACCTGGTCGAGGTGCTGGCCCGCGCCAAGTACGACGCCATCGGCCTGGGCGACCAGGAATTTGTCCAGGGCGCCGAAACGCTCCGGAAACTCGCCCGCGAACACAACCTGCCCTTCATTTGCGCCAACGTCCGCGACGAGGCCGGCCAACCGGTCGTGCCGCCCCACGTCATCCGCGAAGTGGGGGGCCTCCGGGTCGGCATCTTCGCGGTCATCGCCGACCGCGCCTATGGGTTTCCGCCGCTGGAATGGCGGACGGGCCTCAAGGTCGAGCCGCCGATCGAGGCGGCCCGGCGCGAGGTCAAGGAACTGGCCGGCTGCGACGTCGTCGTCGCCCTGTCGCACCAGACGATCGCCGAGACGCGCGACCTGGCCTCATCGGTCCCCGGCATCCACGTCATCGTCAGCGGCCACGACCCGACGGTCCTCCCGAAGCCCGAGACGGTGGGAGGGGCGCTCATCGTGGCCAGCGGCGACGAGGGCCGCATCCTCGGCGCCCTGGCGATCCGCCGCGGCGCGGGCGGCCGGCCCGAATTCACCTGCGAGATGACCGAACTTTCCGCCCAGGTCCCCGACGCCAAGTGGGTCATGGACCTGTACTGGCAGTACGTCAAGGAAGCCAAGGACCAGCCGGCGCCCGACTGGAACCTGACGCCCGTTCCGGCGGCCTACGAGCCGGCCGAGGCCTGCGGCAAGTGTCACGCCGAGGAGTACCACCAGTGGCTCACGACGGCCCACGCCCACTCCTACGCGTCCATCAAGCGGGCCGGTCGCCAGGACGACCCGGAGTGCGTCCTCTGCCACACGATGGGCCTCGGACGCAAGGGCGGATTCGTCTCGAGCGAAAAGACGCCCGACCTCGGGCGAGTCACGTGCCAGGCCTGCCACATCGTCACCAGCGGGCACGGCGCCAAGGGCGCCGCCAACGATGAAATGCTGGACCCGCGTATCTACATCAACTCGCGACTGTGCATGTCCTGCCACGGCCCGATCCAGAGCCCCAACTTCGACTACTACGTCTACAAGCCGAAGATCGTCCATCGTCCTCCGGAAACGGGTAAACAATAGCCCGCGGGGGGCGTACTTTAGAATGGCGGAGGGATGCGGCCGCGCGGCGGATCGCCCGGCCATACGGCTCGCGCGCCGCCCGAGTCGCCCGTGGCGACCCGTAGGGGCGGCCTGAACCGGAAACCGAGTTTCGCATGTACGCCTATGTGATTCTGAGTCTTATTCTGGCGATGGTCTCGCTGGATGTGACCGGCGACTGGCCGCGTCCACCTCTGGCATGGGCCCTGGCCTGGCTGGTTGTCGTCGCGGCCGTGGTCTCACTGGCCGGCCTGGCGATCAGTGTCTACATCATCTGGAACCGTGCCGGGCTGGACCAGGACGAACAGCGGTTCCTGGGCAAGGTCGGGGTGCTGGGCAAAGCCTATCGCCTCTTCATCGTCGGGGCCTACGCGTTCGTCCTCTTCGTCGCGGGATGGGCCCCGCTGGGCGCGGAGATCGCCGAGGGGGTGGAGTCCGACGCGCTGACCATGGCGGTGGTCCTGATCCCGCTGGTGGTCCTCCTGGTCGTGGGATGGATGGCGCTCTTCTGGGCGGACCGGGCGCTTCGAATGGCGCTCTTCGCGCGGGCCGGGGCGGCCGCGGCGGCCGTCGCCCGCCAGTGGTCCCTTCTGCGGTACCTGGAGTTCATGCTTCGCCAGTACCTGCTGGTCCTGGTGGTCCCGCTCCTCGTGCTGCTCGCGGTCAGCGACGGGCTGATTCGCCTCTTCGGGTCGTCGGCCGAAAGTTCCGTTTCGGCGGTCGTCCTTTTTGCCGCCGTCCTGGCGGCGGTGGTGCTGGCGGGGCCTTGGCTGCGCTTCTGCTGGCGCACCGAGCCGCTGCCGCAGGGTGAACTGCGCGACCGCCTCTACGCCCTGGCCAACCGGGCCCACGTTCACGTCGGCGAGGTCCTCGTGTGGCGGACGAACCTCTCGATCGCCAACGGGGCCATGATCGGCATCCTGGCGCCGGTCCGCTACATCCTGATCACCGACGCCCTGTTGCTCGCGATGTCGCCGATCCCTGAGGAAGTGGAGTCCGTCTTCGCCCACGAGGTGGCCCACGTCAAGTATCATCACACGCTGCTCTATGTGGCGATGGCGGTCGGCGGCATGAGCCTGGCGATGCTGGCCGGCGAGGTGGCCGCCGCCGCCACCGCTTCTTCCTGGTTCGTGAACGCCTCCGTCGTGGCCTGCGTGGTGATCTACTGGTGGCTGGGCTTCGGATTCGTGTCTCGCCGGTGCGAACTGGAAGCGGACCTCTATGCCTGCCGCGCGACCACCTGCCCGGCGGGCTGTTCACCGCCGGACCCGGGTCGCAACGCAGCCCCCGGCATGGCCGGAGAAAATCAAGCCCCCGGCCTGGTCGGGGGAAACAGCCTTTGCCCCCATCGCGTGCAGGCCTTCGTCAGCGCGCTAGAGCGGATTTCGCGCCTGAACGGATTGCCCGAGAACCGGCGCGGATGGCGGCACTTCAGCGTGGCCCGGCGCAGCGCCTTCCTGGCGTGGGTTCTGGGAGACCCTTCGCGGGTGACTCAGGTGGAGCGGTCGTTCCGCCGGCTCAAGATGGCCGCGGTGGCCATCGCCTTTGCTGCCACCCTGGCCGCCGCCCTCATGGCCTACGCCCTGGGGCTCTCAGCAGCGCACCACCCACACCACCGGACACGCCCACAGAACATCGGTTCGGAGGACGAGATTTGGGTCATGGGCTTCGTTGATCGGGATGAGGTGAACGCGGTCGCCTTCGGGTCGCCACAACTTGATCGTCAATCCGATGCGGCCGCGGATCTTGACGACGGCCGTCTGGCCCGGACGGGGCTCCGCGCCGCGGCGGCAGACGACGATGTCGCCGTCGAGGATCCGTGGGGCCATGCTGTCGCCGTCCACGCGCAGGGCAAACGTGCCCGGCTCCATCGGCCCGGCCCCGGGCAGGTCCAGGAACTCGACGATCCCGTCCGGCGTCGGCTCGGATAACTGGACCAGGAGCGCCGTCGAGTCGCGCGGGGCGTCGGTCCGGCCCGGCGCGTCGGCCGCTTGCAATGCCGCTCCCCGTTCTCGTGCCGCCCTTGTCTCCACGCGCCCGATGAGGCGTTCCATCACGTCGGGACCGCCCTCGCCGGCAAAGTATTTTTCCCACGATGCGAGGAGGCCTGCGGCCGTCCGGCCCACGATGGGGATCGCCGTCGGCTTGAGCGGCGCCGTCGCCGGGCGCCACGCGTCCTTGGACGGCGGAAACACCTTCTCCATCCGCGCCAGGATGGTCCTGAGCGCCGCCCGCGCTGCACCTGGGTCGGCGGCCGCGCTCAGGTCGGCGGACAGGCGGCCGAGCATCTCTCTGGCCTGCGGTGTCAGCGCTATGTCACCGGCTCCCGTTGGGGTTTCGGGGAAGGGCTGCCCGTCGCCGGTCATGAGCCATTTCAGGTCCGCTCCCGTGCACTGGGCGGCCTTGGCGAGAAGGTCGGCCGGGGGCGGGCGGCCTTTTTCATAATAGTTGTAGGTAGAAGGACTTATGCCGAGGGCCCGCGAAAATGCGGCCCGGCCGCGCGGCCCGAAAACGGTCTGGCGAAGACGGGCCAGACGCCGAGATAAGCCCGACGTGGTTTCCTCTGACACCATGACCCTAGACCACTCCGAAAGAGGCAATTTCGTTCGCGTATACGAATTTTCCATTGCACATCATTCGCATAAGCGTATACTGA
>Ga0307378_10005074_pt1 | contig 18471 bp, 23 predicted proteins | sample UN1MG_FD_202238 | JGI IMG/M metagenome (GOLD analysis project Ga0307378, IMG submission 202238) | Soil microbial communities from Risofladan, Vaasa, Finland - UN-1 | ecosystem: Environmental > Terrestrial > Soil > Coastal area > Acid sulfate soil | place: Finland: Risofladan, Vaasa | collected... | reverse complement strand
TTGAATGAAATGATGCCATGAGTATACACTATAAATGCTATAGTATCAATAAAATTATAATAAAATATAATAATTTAAAATAAATCAAATATAAAAGAAGGATTTGGGCAACAGCCTGTTAATTATTAAGTTTCTCGTCTGAATAATTAATATCTAAGATGCGACCCCCTTGTTCACGATCTCCAGATCGACCCGCCAGCTTCAAATAGGGATGGTCAAAGATTTTTCCTTCGGGGTCTGATAAGACGAACCGGGGGCAGTCCAGACTCATGACATGTACTTTGCATCAGGAATTAACAGACTTTTGCTTTTCAGGTTAGAGATATGGTGCCGTTTTAGTGCCACGGGCACTGAGCTCGGCGTTTGTTTATATTAAGAAGGATACTTCCTTTCTCCCTTTGATTTTCTCAAGCATCTTTTGACGCCTTTTCTCTTTAGAGATGCCTTCAACCGATTGGTTAGGTTTCGTTTCTTCATACCCACTCCCTTTCTAAGCGCCTTGGAAATCCTCCGACGATTTGAAATACCATATTCTCTGGGAACAATCCATTTCTGCCTCTCATTGCAATGACGGAATGTTGCGATCCCGGGGTATTCGATATTATTTTCCCTATAAACCTCAATGCAGTTCTGATCTGCCTCAGAAAAGCCATTGCCTCCCTCAGCATTAAGACCCTAAGGAGGACAGTCACCAGTTGGTAAAAGGCCAAAACTGGAAATGTCCCAAGGGTGGGTACCCTCTTCAAGGCAGCATAAAAGGTCAACCCGGGATTCCCCTCTGCCCTTGCCTTTTGGAGATATTTCAGTGTCTCACGGCACAGGAAGTGACGGAGGTCAATGGCAAGAACCGCCTTTCTGGGGTAGAGATCAGAGAATCGGAAAAATCTCGACCTGAGAGACGGAATATAAGGAGAAACGACCTTCGTTGTCAACGAAAAAGTGGCAATAACATATCCGGCTCTTGGGTGAGGCTGTGGGATTGGGGTCACATTAATTTGGAGTCGGGCCAAGCTATGTGGTTGATTATTCTTCATAAACGTTTCCAATAGTAGACGTTTTCAAGCCCAATACCTTCGTTTTTGACCCCGATATGCTCACCGTAGGGCACTAAGGGCTCTCGAAGCTGATAGCTCTCTCCTGTCTCTTTAGAATTCCTTCCTTTGGCAAGAACGCCGAGTGTAGACTTTACATTCTCAACAAACCCTTTGCTGCCAACAGCGATACTCTTAGTCCACTTGTCATCACGGCGGTAATTTCCATTTTGTAAATACTCCTCCACCCACTCACGGTGATAGTGTTTAACGAGATCGTAAGATTCAGCACCAACCAATTCTCTCAACGTATCATAGGTGATGAGCACGTTCTTTTTTCTGGGTTCCTGGATCTCTTTATAGCCACAGAAAGGCCATTGCGATTCTTTCTTTTATTGTATTCCTGTCCGGTTCTACCCGCGACAAGTTGTATGGATCTCGGAATGACATCCCGGCCCCCCATCATCCACGATTAGGAGGTGGATATGGTTTGATGTGACCATGTAATTCAGAATCGTCAGGCCGTAGCGCTTTTTGGCTTCATAGAGCCACTGAAGCCATCGGTGGGTGACCTGCCCCGTTAAATGCAAAGCCTATTTAACTGGGGTATGCGAGATCTGTCCCGGAATATAGTGTCTTTTCGCTCTTGCCATGGATTCGAGTCAATAATGTCTTTTTTGGTCACAAAACGATGATATAGCCCCGAAATCGGACTCTATTATTTCCATAGTTTAAAGCATTTCAATCACTTAATTCGGCCCGACCCCTTTTTACCAATATAAGAGCCAATAGAGATATCAAGTATTCTTATTCACGTTAGGCACTTTAGCTCACTTTAGGCATTTTAGGCACTTAAGTCCTCAGAAGCTAACTCGTCGGTTTGAGGCGAAGCTTCGCTAGTAACTGGTACACAACTTCCGTGCTTGATTTAAGATCACCGGACAGCACTGGGCATTTATTTCTTCTTTTCTTTTTTCAATTTTCGTTTTTCCTTTGGATTGAGCTGGGCCTTTTTCTGTTCTTCCCTTTTGCCTTTATCTTTTTTCCCCTTATCACCCATATCTGTTTCTCCTTGCTTGAAAATGACTTGCGCCGGACTGTGGCGGCGAAACCCCGTCTCCGGTCGTAGAGGTTAGCAGATGAGATCGTTTGTCGTCACCGCCAAACGCCTCCAACATGCCCGGAACTTCATCATAGAACCCTTCAGCCGCTTCGTCAGCCGGATTCGAAACAGACTGGCACAGCTTGTTGGCGGTGTCCAGACTGGTGCCGTCACGCTCGCCGATTTCTCATCCGTCCCCTAGCACTACCTGGCATGCGGCCCAACGTTGGGGATGACATGCCAGTAAGACCGCAAGCCTTACTGGGCACCGTCGATCCCCTGGTTCGGCCCATGGCAACCAGTGCGATGCTACCTATCTGGCATTTCAAGGGCTGATACTCGATCGGCCCAATGGCCGTTATGGAACGTGACAACTCTTGATGATGAAGCCACCCGACTTCTCTTCACGTTCCAGTTCAAGGATCCCGTGTGCTTCCGCCTCCTCCAGTAGCTGGCCGAAAGACCGGAAGCCGTAGTAGGATTCGCTGAAGCCAGGTTTGCGACGCTTCAGGGTCTGCTTGATCATGGAACCCCAGATCTTCTCCCCCTCCCCGCGTTCTTCAACCAAAGCCTCGTAGGTCTCGACAATCAGATCCCATGCCTCCTGCTTCTTATCTCCGGCGGGCTTGGCGGCTTTGGCAGTCAAGCCCCGTGCCGGCTTGCGGCTCACCTCTCTGCCGCCAGCCTTCTTGCGGGGCGGCTGACGGCGTACGAGGTCGTCGTAATAGATAAACTCATCGCAGTTTGCGATCAACAAGTCCGACGTCGAATTCTTGACGCCAACACCGATTACGATTTTGTTGTTCTCCCGTAGCTTGCTAACGAGCGGGGAGAAATCAGAGTCACCACTGATGATGACGAAGGTGTCCACGTGTTCTTTCGTGTAACAAAGGTCGAGCGCGTCTACAACCATGCGAATATCGGCGGAGTTCTTGCCCGACTGGCGTACGTGAGGAATCTCGATCAACTCAAAGGACGCTTCGTGCATCGCTGACTTGAATTCTTTGTAGCGGGCCCAGTCGCAGTAAGCCTTCTTGACCACGATATTCCCTTTGAGCAGGAGCCGCTCGGTAACCTTGTCAATGTCGAATTGGGCGTAGTTTGCGTCGCGAACGCCCAAAGCGATGTTCTCGAAGTCGCAGAAAAGGGCCATGTTCCTAGTCTCAGCCCGATATGTCATGGCATGAATCCTCCAGCAAATGGTTCTCGTGCTCAGGTTTCCTGAAAATCATCGTACCTTCGGTGTCATTGGATTACCCGTGGAAGCAGATGCCTCATTATCTGTATCGATTCGCCGCCGAACGTCTTGGATCAGCTGCACAAAAAGCCGTTTAAAGCATTTCGAGTTTGCACAAGATCCCGCCGGCTTTTTGTGTCAGCCTGAATCCTGTTGTTAGTCGCCAGCCTTTGGAGGCTTATTATATCCTTTGTCACCGAATGGAGATAGCTTCTCAATCCAAAGCTCTTCAAGGACATGAAGATCTTCAGCAGGGTCATAAGTTGGATCATCTCTCGGTTCAAGGAGCTCAAGTTCTTTGAATTCAAACATCTCAGGACCAAATTGTTGCCATTCTTTCTGTAGAACTATACTACGGTGACTGCCCATCTTCAGCTCAGCCTTAAAACGATTTAGTATTGCTGGTAGATTAACACTCGAGCCGATTAGCATCTTTCCATTTACCTTGTTTTTTATTTGGTAGATACCCATGGAACAAGGAGTATCTTTATATTCTCTTATCTTTGCTTTCCTATCCGTTTTCTATCTCCTTCAATTGATGTAGCGGCTAACATGAAGTTCACCGGGAGCCGGATTTATTGGCGATCCGGTGGAACGACTGGTTAAGTGTCGGCCTATGCCAGAAAAAGCTAGGAGTGCACGTAAACTTACTCCGCTTCGAGTATTTCATTCAAAACACCCTTTAGCTCTGATGGAACCTTTTCTGCCCATAGGAAGATAAGGGTGACATCTTAATTATTAAGTTTCTCGTCTGAATAATTAATATTTAAGATGCGACCCCCTTGTTCACATTGGTGAACTGGATCAGTTGCTTCGGCGCACGGAAAAGCGCCTGCCCATGTTCAACTAATCTGTCGCGTATGGCTTTTTCGTTCATTTTTTGTCAGGCCAATCCGGCTCAGGCGCGGGCCTCAGACCGTCGCCTGGAGTCGGTTGTTGGGTGCTGGTTCATGCTCCGAGTGTAGCCGCCCAGTCGCCAACCCAGTGGGTAATGGCAATAACAACGACGGCTATCAGGACATGTTCGCCAACTATCTTCCATGGTCGCTTACCCTGGGCTTTTGCCATAAAGTAGCTCAGAACTGTAAGAATGGATAATCCCCACACGAGACTGACAACGATGGCCGTGAGGAGAGGCAGAAGAAGGACCGGCACTACGAAAGTCAAGGCAAAGCTGAGCTTTGTCATGAACGTTGCGATGGTGGCGCCCCAGATTTGCCTGGTCGTGTGAGCGTTTTCTGATTCCTCTGAAATATGAATGCCCAGAGCATCGGAGAAGGCGTCGGCAATGGCGATCGTGAGAATACCTCCGAGAACGACCAGCTTCGACCCTGTGCCAGCGTGCAGGCCCACCATCAGCCCAAGTGTGGTAATGACGGCTGATGTGAGCCCGAACGAAATACCAGTACCTAACGAATCCTTCATCTGTGTGTCCTCATCTTAGCACCCAACGGGCTCTTCAGCCGCACGGCTTTTTGCGTCGGCTGAATTAGCCTTGTTAGGTGGAATTGAACGGTTGCTTACGACGGATTGATTGAATCACGTCGTCGAGCTGTTCAAGAAAACGTGATCGGTCACGCTTTTTTAGCGGCGGAGGCCCGCCCGTTATCTCTCCTGCGCCACGAAGTTCTGACAACAGGTCCCGAGTCGCGACGGCCTCACCGATGTTGTTTTCCGTGAACGGCTTTCCGGTTGGACCAATGACACGTGCACCTTCCTTCAGGCAGCGGCTCGCAAGCGGAATATCAGCGGTGACCACGATGTCGTGAGGTTGCACGTGTTCGACAATCCAATCATCGGCCGCGTCGAATCCGTCCTCTACAACTTCGAGTGCAATCCATCTTTCATTCGGAACTCGCATCCATGAATTGGCCACCAATGTGACATCAAGGCGATATCGGCTTGCGACGCGGTACACCTCCTGTTTGACCGGGCACGCATCAGCATCTATAAAGATGTGCAGCAAACGAAGATCCTCACCATCACCCCGGCTCTGGTCCGGGCGCACAGCGCCCGGTAACGGGCTCTTCAGCTGCGCGGCTTTAGACGCGTCCGATTGAAAGCGCAATGTTATATTCTGTATTCCTGTGTGTTACTTGGCAACAAAGATTCATCCTGCATCAGTTTATCAGTCTAAGCTGAGACATTTAACTCAGACCCTTTCGGCTCGTTCTTCAAAAACCTCCTTTGCTGCAAACATACCGTTGAGAGCCGCTGGGAAACCCGCATAAACGGCCATTTTAATTATCACCTCAATGACTTCCTCACGAGTACAGCCTACATTCAAGGCTCCGTGAATGTGAACCTTTAACTGAGGTTGGGCATTGCCAAGAGCCGTTAATGCTGCAATAGTAGCAATCTGTCTAGATTTCAAGTCCAAACCTGGACGAGAGTAAACGTCTCCAAAAGGAAACTCTATAGTGTAACGTCCTAAGTCGGGAGCTATGTCTTTTAGACTTTCAATTACACGTTCTCCGGCTTCGCCATCAACTTCCTTTAGTTTCTCCCATCCTAGTTTGTATCTGTCTTCGCTCATGTATGATCCTCCGCTCTGATTACTAACTGACTTGCCGTTTACAGTCCAACAACTGTGGTAGATCTACTCTCTTAAGGTTTTTTCTGCATGAGAATATAACGTGCTGCGAGATAAGCTGCACGGCTTGGGCGGAACATAGGCTGTTTTAGGCATCTGACGTGCCAATGGGGCGGAGCGAAGCCCCGCCTGCAAGGTGGTTTTTTGTCTTTGAACATACTCTGACGCTCTATCCCTCTGATCATGATGTGATGCAACACACCGGGTGCGTCAAGGCGGGCTAATCGTGGCATACCATGCCTTTTATCATTTACCTCCTTGAGTGTAAACTTAGAATTTTAAGGGCGTCCCGGTTTATAGTGTCTTTTCGCTCTTGCCATGGATTCGAGCCAATAATGTCTTTTTAGGTCACAAAAACGATGATATAGCCCCGAAATCGGACCATATTATTCCCATAGTTAAAAGCATTTCAATCACTTAATTCGGCCCGACCCCCTTTTCGTGCGCAGAGGGGAGAGGAAAGTGTTTTGTATATACCCTCTCCCATAGTGAGGACAGGGAATACATAGGCCTCTCAGGCCGTTTTCTTTTTGCTCCGCTTGGAATAGGCTGCGGGCGCCTCCTTAACTTCAAAGCCTATCTTTTTCTTCGGTTTTTTAGGTATTGAAACGAGCCGATGTATAGCCTCAAATATCGACTGAATCTGATTATCGTGATCTCCTACGTGGTGCTCAAGCTCTGCAAGTCTGTGTGCGAGTTCTTTGTGTGATAACATCAATTCCCGAAGCCTCGCAAAAACTCGCATGATAGCGATGTTTACTTGGATGGCCCTTTTGCTTCGAAGGACGCTTGAGAGCCCCAGTTAAATAGGCTGCGCATTTAACGGGGTAAACATGGCAACACCTTGCTCAGTAAAGGCATAAGGAGGATATCGGCGTCCACCTTTTCCCTTTGAGATCACAATTTGTGATCTCAAAGAATCAAATTCATCTTGTGTAAGTTGAAACATGAAGTCTGGGGGGAATCGTTCGATATTCCGTTTCACGGCCTGAATAAGGTTCCTCGTTTCCACATCGTACAGATCTGCTAAGTCTGAATCCAACAAAATCTTATGTCCGCGAATGAGAAAAATTGATCTCTCAATCCTTTCTGCTGGAATAGAGGTCTTATGGTCATCCATGTCTTTTTGGCTCCACTTACCACTGCTACATCAGACTTTTTCCTGAGTCAACATCAGTATTGCTGTAAAGAACCTTTCGGCGAACGACTTCGGTAAATATGGCAGGCGGCGATTGCCGCATTGATTTCATGGATGAGTGTCTCTAACTCCCCTTCAAATACCTTGTTGAGCTTGCCCCACGAGGCCCCCTCCTGGAAAAATATGGGCATTGAATCGATATCCCCCTTTTCCATGAGCAAGTTTTGGGTGAGGTGCCTTCTGATCAATTCAAGCCATCTTTCCTGTTCCTGGGTGAAGGTGCGGTCGGACTTGACCTTCATCATGGCCTTGCTGACCCTCTGTTCTGAGGTAAGCAATTCGCTGCCCGTGGCCGCATGCCGTATGATGGAAATAATATCTGCCAGTTCTTTATGGTATGCGCGGCGTAGGTTTTTTCTGTGAATTTGTCCGTCAGGTTGTCGGGATTTGTTCCCAAGGCCGCGCGCAAGGCCTTTAGTTGGACGGTATCAAAATCCTTGGGTCGATCCAAAAGGATTTGCAGTGCCGCAATCTGCTCCGGGTTCTCCTTGCCGAATCTCTCAAATTCCTGGAGGTAGTCTTCAGGGCCCAGCTCCCTGCCATCCTTGGCCCTGAAAATAATTCTTGAGCTCACATAATCCTCGGCCGTATCAGCTCGAAGAAATTTCTTCTTTGGACGGTGAAGATAAGTGAAGATAAGGGGCACATCTTAATTATTAAGTTTCTCATCTGAATAATTAATATTTAAGATGCGATCCCCTTGTTCATTCCTATTTGGAAAAGGAACTCCAGATAAATTGTAATGCCCCAAAACTTCCTAGCAAAAACCACATATCAAGAAAGAAAGCAGCGTACCAGCCGAAACCAGTACGAAGAAATTTAGGCAATTTCAAAGCAAATTTTGATTCTTTGGCATACCAATTAATTATCAGAAAAATTCCCCACCCCCAAATCATAGTGATGAATCCAACCCCTATTAATGGAACAAAATTTATTTCAAATCTTACAGTAACCAATAGGGATAGAAGGATTAAAATAAAACCTATTCCTGTAAGACCTAGATAATGCCATTTATATGGCAAGCCTTGTTTTGATAATTTTTTGAATAAGTTTGGAGTAGGCATTTAATTTTTCATTTTGAGGGCATAATGCCGAGCTGACGCGCAGCACAACCTGCTAACGGGCAGTAGGCTGGTTAGCAGGTGAGTACGTCGCGTCGAGCGTTTGGTTACCGAGGCGCTGTGCGCCGAGGAGCAAACGCGAAGTCGCAGCCAGCGGCAGCGCCTTGTTAGGTGCCAGCTAGCCCAACATGTGAGCGTGTAACCTGGGTAAATCGATTGAAGATTGTCTGTCTTTTTAGGCTTCAGCTAAGTTCTTCAGCTTGGGCAGCATCTTCCCTACAGTGGCTTCCGAATCACGTTGGACAAACAGCCCTATGATTTTGCCGATAATCCCATAGGGCAACTTGACTTCCTCGATAAAGGTAAATCTGCTAGCCGACGGGGTGGCCTCCACTGCCCAGCTCTGCTCATAACCCTTTACAAAGTTGCCCGAGATCATACTAAAGGCCACTCTCTCATTTTCCACCCATTCCGTAATCCTAAAATTCAGTTTCATAAGTGGGCCACCGGCTTTTTCCTCAAGGTAAAAAGGTGTGTCCACACCGCTACGCTGCTTACCAGTGTATTCGAATTTTATGAAAGTACTACACCACTCCAGAATCTTCTCAGGCTCGACCAAGAAGGGCCAGATTTTTTCTGGTGGTGCCGCAATTTCGATAGACTTCTGCACCTTCATTCTTGTCTTCCCCCTTTGTTAATACTGTTGACCGACTATGGCACCCTAACGGGCTCTTGAGCCGCAGCGGATAGCTGTCGGCTGCAAGAGCGTGGTTAGGCGAAACCGTCCTATGTCAAGGGCTGAACCCATTTCATTTACTAGCAATTGTCAAAAAAAGACCCGACCCCTTTATCAGAGCATCGGAGAAGGCGTCGGCAATGGCGATCGTGAGAATACCTCCGAGAACGACCAGCTTCGACCCTGTGCCAGCGTGCAGGCCCACCATCAGCCCAAGTGTGGTAATGACGGCTGATGTGAGCCCGAACGAAATACCAGTACCCAACGAATCCTTCATCTGTGTGTCCTCCTTAGCACCCAACGATTACATCAGGGGCCGCTGCAGTGCAAACCCTGACGCACTTTTGCTCCGATTGAATTACTCAAAAACGCGCCGCTTATCCGCGCTGCCTAGCAGCGGTCGCCTGCATGTGGGGTTGGGTTGCAATGAACTTAGAGTTCAACCCGTCTCAAAAGATAAATGGAACAAACATCTTTGTCAGTTTCATGTACTCCTGATACTTTTTACCAAAGTATTGAATATTTTCGATCTCCTCTTTCTTGGCAGTTATTATCAGGAGGATGGTGGTTATCACTGCTAATAATATTCCGATCCAACTTACGTTCTTCAAGAGTATTCCCCACCCAAGAAATAATAATGAACTGTAGAATGGATGCCGAATGTAATCATATACCCCAGTGGTAACTAATTCCGTTGTTTTCTCTATGCCCACCAACGCTGGATCATTGCGTTGTTGGTCTGGTTTTCCTTTTTCTCGGAATAATTGGACACCTTGATAAATTAGCACTAGAGAAACGATTAGGAATAACCAGGAGATGATCTGCCTGAGACTAAATGGATCGACAAACCAATAATTCATATTCATCAAAAACAAGATTAGAATTGTTTCCCAGGCAAAAAAACGATAGAAACCGTGATATTGAACATTTCGCAATGATGATCGTGACACCCATACGATACCAATAGTTCCCAACACAAATAGGGTTACTTTGTATGCAACAGTCATCGTTCTTGCCTTTTTCCGCCGTTTCGTTTTCTCTTCTTGAATATCTTATGCAACCCAACGGGCTCTTCAGCCGCAGCGGGTAGCTGTCGGCTGCAAGAGCGTGGTTAGGCGAAAACGTCCCATGTTAAGGGCTGATCCCACTGTTCGAACTTTTTAGCCGGCTGGCTTGTGATTCCTAGGACCTACGGGGCTGGGTGATTGGGGCCAAGGCAAGGGTTGATCCCGAAACATGGCAAAAGAAAAGATTTGTACCCCTGTCACACGTGTCCGCCATTAGAATACGTCACCGGAAAATAGCGCACTTATGAAGTCTTTTGCCGGCCATACCTGGACATCGCCGAACAAGTAGCTGCGCGGTCCGCAATAGACCCCGATCATGCGATCCACCTCGACACCGGCCGCCAGGCCCAGCCCGCGCATCGGTTTTTCCCATGCTCGCTGCCAGCGCTCGGCCCTCTTAACTTCGATGGCTACCACTCTTGGAGGGCCATGCGGCCTTCGAGGTGCGGTCTCAATGATAAAGTCTACCTCAACCCCGCCGGGGTGCGGTAATAGGCGATAGGACGATGCTTGCGGCTGATCTCGTTGTAGATCCGCAATTCATGATAGATCAGGGTCTCGAAGGCCGCTCCCTGCCATAGCCGGTCGGCCGAATCTCGCAACAACCCGGCGGCGGCCCGAGCCACCCCGGGGTCAAACCAAAAAAACTTCGGTTGGGCCGCCTCGCGGACCTTGAGTCCCGGACGCCATGCGGGGAGCATGTGACCAACCAGCGTGTCGTTGAGTATGGAAAAATAAGAGTCCACCGTGCTCCGCGCCACCGCGGATTCCCTGGCAATGTTCGTGGCATTGATCACCTGCCCGTTGACCTGACCGGCAACAGCCAGGAAACGCACAAACGGCGGTACCTTGCGGATCAACCCTTCAGCCTGCAGCTCTTCCTTTAGGTAGGTGTTCACGTACGCGGCCAGGATATCCGCGGCTGCTTCCGGCTCGTTTATTACGAACGGCAGCACTCCCCAATTGAGCGCGAAGTTAAGGTCGAATGCGTGGCCTAGCTCTGCAGCCGAAAAACTCTCCATGGAAAGTGTTAAAGCCCGTCCGGCTAAAAGATTGGCACCGCCCCGGCGCAGTTTTCGAGCCGAGGAGCCGCACAGCGCAAAGCGCCACCGCCTCGATTCCATAAGACGGTGAACTTCGTCCAACAGGGCGGGCACCTTCTGAATCTCGTCCAGCACGACCCAGTGGCTCTGGGGACGATCGCCAACCAGGGCCTCGAGACGATGAGGGTCGCGGGAAAGCTCCAGAAACAGCGATGCATCCAGCAGGTCCAGACGGAGGGCATCAGGCAGAACCTGTTGCAGCCAGGTACTCTTGCCCGTGCCGCGCGGACCGAACAAGAAAAAAGATCGATCGGGCCGCTGGAGGAACCGAGGTATTATGTCGCCTTCATTATGCATCCAGACTACCATCTTGTAAAATTACAATGTAAATTTACAACAACTACTACAACACTATCAAGCATTTTTTTGCAAAGTCAGAACCCAATACCCTCCCCTAATGCCATTTCCAAAATATGCACATCATAGCGTTTATTTTTGGCAGGGGAATAGATAATTGCGTATTCTCAATATGTTACATGCTGCAAATTAGTGGGCTGCCTGAGTGCTACGGGCGTTGAGCAGTTTAAACAGGAAGGGCTCGCCTTGCTGAAGGTCTTGTCCGCCATTCTTCTTGTCCGCCATGATTGTGGCGGAGTGGCGGGCTCAAGATTAGACATCGGCGTTCGGCTGGCAGAAATTGACTTCATCGATCCGTGGTTGTTGCGAGAGAAAGGCAAACCAAGCATTGTCTGTGAAGCCGAGTAAACCCTTCATTGTTGGGCCTATTTTGTTTTAAGGAAAATTTGCCCGTTTAGGTTTGCAGAGAATGCAGCCCCAACCCCCTTTTCGCAACTTAGTTCCTTAAGGGCGTCCCGCTCTTCCACGCTGTGCGCCGAGGAGCAAACGCGAAGTCGCAGCCAGCGGCAGCTCAGTGGTTGGGCAGCCCCGTTCCGTTAACATCCGATCCCACTTCCCCATCCGCGACCACCACTACCCGGTCCTTTCCGCTTCTCTTGGCTTGGTACAGTGCAACATCTGCCTTCTCCACCAGATCTCGATACGTGCCGGTCTTTTTCCCGCATGAGGTCACGCCTATGCTAACGGACACTGTCCGGCCGCCAGGCAGGCGTTCCACCAGTTCCGTTTTCAGTCTGTTGGCAAATACCCCGGCTTTATGGACATTAGTCAAAGGCAGGATTACCGCAAACTCCTCTCCGCCGTAGCGACAGCAAATGTCCGAATCTCTTGCCACGCGCATAAGGGTTCTTCCCATCGCGGCCAGGATCCTGTCGCCTTCCCGGTGCCCGTATGTGTCATTGACCTCCTTGAAGTCATCGATGTCGATCAACACCAGGGAGACGAGCGCGCCATATCGCAGATAGCGCCTCAGTTCCACGTCGATCTGTTGATAAAAGTAGGTATGGTTGAAGAGGCCCGTCAGACCGTCGCGCAAAGACAGCCCGACTATTTCTTCAATATACGCTTCGCCGACCAGTGTAGCGGTGCCGATGTTGCCTGTTATGTTCGAAAGGTAATCCAGCGCGGCAACAGCAATCCTGACATTCCTCCCCAAAGCCTTCGATAGCCCACGTTTGTGTCGCAGAACTTCAGCCCACAGGCCTTCGGCAACTTCCGGGGGAAAATACTGGTGGCTAATCGAATAGAGAAGATCGGAAAAGAATCTGAGGCCGCGGCTCTTCTTGAGATCGCCGAGACGATTCTTCTCGGCCTGCCTAAGCGGTCGATCTCCGGCAAGAGCGGACACCAGATCCAGAGATAGGGCATTGTCGGCAAGGATCCCCCGCCGACGATCAGCATCGGTCTCATCGAAAAGCGACGAATTTTCGTTCGGCACCGTCATGGTTGGAACTCACCTCCACCGTGAAGATAAGGTTCACATCTTAATTATTTGGTTTCTCGTCTGAATAATTAATATTTAAGATGCGACCCCCTTGTTCATGGATTCGAGTCAATAATGTCTTTTTTGGTCACAAAAACGATGATATAGCCCCGAAATCGGACTCTATTATTCCCATAGTTAAAAGCATTTCAATCACTTAATTCGGCCCGACCCCCTTTTAAGCTTTTAATTTCGTGTCTTCCTGGCGAAGAACACACAGTACCATGGGTATTCCCACGCCCTTCCGTATAGCTTTTGTATATGAGGTCCAGGGAACATCTCATGGAAGTCGACCACGTGAAGGCTGTGATCCTTGAGCAGGGCGAAGTACCGTGAAAGTGGCCGATGATTGTAGGGGACACCTGTAATCAGTCTGCCGGGGTCTTTTGTGATAGCAAAGGAGATTGCCTTCTTCGCTTCCTGCATGTAGTGGTACTCACCGGGTTCAAAGAACAATTTATATGAGTTGTAGAAACACGGGTGGGGAATCGCAAAGACGAACAGTGACGCGAAGCCCATATGGCGAACCACTCCGCCAATAAATTTGTCCAGATCGTCGATAGTTTGTATGCACATGTGCGAAATGAGGATGTCAAAGCGAATGTCCTTGCGGTAGTCTTCCACTGAGCAATTCAGCAGTCTCACGCTCTTGCCTTGAAGCACTTCCCTTGCCGTCTCGTACATGCCGCGAGAAGGTTCAAGGGCAACGACCACCGGCACGGATGAACTCAGGATGGCTGAAAGATTTCCCGTTCCACAACCAAGCTCGAGAAGTGAGGCTGGCTTCGATGACGAAATCAGATTCTGATAGTAAGGAACGAAAACCTTAGAGAACGTGAGGTCCGCACCCGACTCGATCTGACTGCGACGAATCTCAGCCGCCTTGTCCCATCTGTATGGCACTTGCTAACTCCTTTGATTTGCGAATAACGTCTTTGGCCATGCCGATGATCTGAGGGCCAGAGTTGTTGTCGAAGATCGTCACCTCATGCTCGGGGTGAGACCCTCTCGCTATCGCAAGACGCTCTGCACCACTCCGGTTTCCGTTGATGAGAGTGAATCGTGCTTCAGGCGGTATGTGTTCGCCGGTGACAAAGAATCGGACGCCCGCCTCGGAGAGGGGACCCCGTATGTCCTCGTCTACTTCCCTTGGTGTTATGATTTCCACCAGGGTTCCACCCTTTGCCTTATTACTGACTTCTTGGATCAGGTCTGGTGAATTCTTTATCCAAGCTAACCGACTGCTAACGATCTGAACCGTACTCCCGCTTGCTACAAATCGTCTCATGAAGTCCAGTGTCTTGGGTTCTTCCTTGTGGTACTCAACATGTGGCAGGTACTTGAATCCCTTGCGAGCGAGTGTGAGGACGACAGCGACAACCTCCAGAATGAGCGCGGTGACAAGGCCACCGAGATAAGGGAGGTCTGATCGAGCACTCTCTGCTGGGAAGAACCAAAGGTAAGCAAGCCCACTAAGCACAAGTAGCGCGGTTGCTCCCACTATCGCGATAAATACGTACAGTGTTGCTATGACAAGCTTCAACATAAGCCCTCCTGTATGTTCTCATTCTTCTTCAGGCGAACGCCCGGCATCACCAGGAGCCGGGTTTATTGGCGATCCGGTGCATGCCGTGGTTGGGGCGATTCAATCGCTACTTCTCCCATTCCTTTATAATGGGGTTAAAGTCAACATCGTGCCATCTCCGTTTCCATTCTTGTAGATATTTTACATCAGCTGAAGACGGCTCGGGAGATGTCCTGTCGATACTTACAAGTGACGGCATCACAACTGAATCGCCAATGAGGATAGCCTCGCCAGATTCAAGCGCGGGTAAAACTTCAGTCAATGGACCAAGCGTATCCGGCAATAGTCTTTTTACGTAGTTCTGATCGTCTGGATTGGTCAGTCTCATTGCTATGAAATTGTTACATTGTGAGAATATGGTTTCAGATATCTCTGAAGGACGCTGAGTCACAAGAGCCAGCGTTACCCCATATTTTCGACCTTCCTTGGCGATCCTTTCAATGGCAAAACGCGATGCACTATACCTTGCCCCTTGTAGCTTTGGTACGTATTTGTGGGCCTCTTCATAAACAAGCAACAGAGGGGTCTTCGGTGAGACAGAGGTCTCCTTGCGCTTATAATAGTAACCATATTCAAACAAAATTCGCGACATTAACGATACGGATATACTTAGTACTTCAAATGGTATTCCACTTAGATCGACTACCGTGATGTTTGCCTCAGTCCCTCTACTATAGCCTAATATCTGACGAATGGTGTCTTCGAAGCTAAGCCCCTCTGCATTAGTGCCCAACAAGAATGCGAGCCGATCATCCGTTAATTTCCAGCGAATTCTAGAGATAAACTTCTCCAATGTCCCGTCGTTGTAAGTGCCCTTGCTAATATTTTGTGACTTCGGTTCCTCAAACTCGTATTCTTTAGCGAAATAGTAGCCAAATCTCGCCTCGTCAGACGGAAACTCCTGCGGATCACTCTTTATCGAGCATACGGAGGGTCGTTTATAGTCTCGTGTTTCTTTGCTTAGGTTTACAATGCAGTTGAGAACCTCGGTCAAAGAGAATACCACCGGTGAGTCAAATAAAACTTTCGTATTTTTACCGTGAATCTGTTTGTTTCGAGTCACGATTCTCCTTAAAAGGTTGGACTGATTATATGCCTGATTCTCGCCAGATTCCACTAGAAGCTCCTCCAATTCTTCCCCGTTCATCAGCCAGTACGGCAAGAGCAGATTATTGATATCAAGGTGGTTTGCCTCTGGAAAGGCCTCGCGATATTCACCGTGAAGGTCGAATATTATGATATGTGAGTTGTTCAATCCTTCGAATCCATGCTCTTTTGCTTCGATAGCCTTACGAAGTACTGTTGCTAGTGAACACGACTTTCCGCACCCTGTCGCCCCAACGACCGCAATGTGTTTGTTGAAGAAACGATCACCATCAAGGGGAACTCGGATAGCTGTATCCTGAGCGAGGCAAGAGAAATCAAAGTATTTGGCTGCCTCGATCCTGGCGTAAATACGCTGGATATCTTCCCGAGAAGCTGGTGAGACACCGACTGGAGGAATTGCTATATTGCTGCCGCCTCGTGAGAACTTTCCATCTGCATCGAGAAACCCGATAGGGATGCACTCAATAACGTATCTCCGTTCTTTGTCTTCTTCGGTCTTTTGGATACTATAGCTCTGTATCACGGCGATGATTGCGCAATCTTCTGAATCAGAAATTCTCAGATAGGCGCCTACTGAGAGCTTCTCTCCTGCCAATTTAAAGCTCTCGATGTCAATTACTTCGATGTTGACTTTATTGGGGTATACGCCCGTCACTACGGCATTGATAGAAGCTTTAGAATCATTCATGGTTGTCTCCTTACGAAATAATTCGTAACACTTCTTCGGTCTTTCGAACTTGTAAACGGATATGCCTGCCGCTAACTGCAAGTTCTGCAGGAGAGCTTACAAAGAATTGATATACTTCCTGCAAGTCGATCGTTCTGGCGAGGTGACTCAATTCGTTTTCCGGTACGATTCTTAAAGTGAATGTAGCATCGGGCAGATGCTTAATGGCCAGATCCTCCATGCGGAAACGGTCACCGTCAAAATAGGTCCCGTCAAAGAAACGCACACCCTTATCGAATAAGTCTCGCTTCACTTGGTTTAGATAGTTATCTGCTGCATTTCTGATAGCGAGAAAGGGCTGGGGCGATTTATTTTTTCGAAAATATTTTCGTGCAATTCGAGATGCGACCTCAACCAAATCTACCCTGGTAAATGTGGGGTCGCATTCAATTAGGAAGAGTCTCTGAAAGTTTTCAATATTTGGAGCAGAGAAGGTAAAGTATCTTCTCTTGATCAGTTTCGCATATTTCTCAGCCGTTAGGTATTTTGAATAAGAAGCTTGGAAGACGGTGACTTCAGCATCTTCAAGAAAACTCCTAAGCTCTTGAAAGCAAATACGGCGTTGTGGCCGCGGCTTTATGCTCCGGTCCAACAGTTTCGACCTGAAGATAGCATGGTATAGAATGGCTTCTTCATCATCTTTGAGAGTAAACGACTCTCTGATGAGCTTAATCGTCTGCTCAAACTGGGTTTGGTAATCTTCCGAAAACCGTACAACGAAACTGCTTATAAATTGTTCACAAAGGGACATTTTGTACTGGCTTTTTGCCGAAGGACTAATAATAGAATCTAATTCGACGAGCGTCAAATGCCAGTCATTAGGTATTTTGTCAGCAAAATGGCAATAAAGGCAAAGCTTTTTGCTGGAATCTTGCGAAAACAATCCAAGAAGGCCGTCTACTGGTTTGCGGATCTTATGGGCGGCGTATTTTTGCGTCTCTTTGTGCTTGACTTGAAGTACGTAGTTTTCATAGTTAATGTCCTGCTGATTCTCGAAAGCTATTTGGGTTTTGGGATTGCTCATGACTTCGATAAGTGTCTTATCGAATTGGTAGAGAAAACCCTTGATGGCATAGTATCCGCCTTCGTCGCCAACGGTAGTACTCATTTTATCCATATAGGCTAGTCATTTCCAGTTTAGCCCCAACCAAGCCCCAACGCTATTTTCACAGGCGCCGGCTGTTTGGCGTCCTGTGCAAAAAGATGTTAAGCTTGCTTTTCATTCTTATACCTCATGCCCCTCATAGTATTTCAAGGCATATATCCGCTCCATAATCTCATTAACACAACAATCGTTCATACTTATGTGACCGTCATGAATAAACTGAAGGCCAAGCTTCCATGACAAGACAATATGCCCTTCTTTAGTCACAAGAAATTGAAAAAAGCTTCTATAAATTTTATTTTCTGGGATTTGTGACAAGGAATTGGATAAGTGAATGAATTTTAAGTTGGATGGGTCATATTCAATTGCAATTTCATGAATTGTATCAATCTCAATAGTAGCGTTTTGCAGACTCTGCATGAACACATTAATTTCATTGATTATGGATTTCTTCGCAGAGATATAATTATCCAGTGCGCCGTCATTGCGCATATTATCAATCATTTCCTTATGGTTTTTAGCACCGTAATAAAAATCCTTGCTAAAAACTTCTGGCAAATTAATAGAAGCACCAAATTCATGTTCAATTTCTTCTGCGATGCAGCATGCTTCAAGTGGATCTACCGATTCGAGGAAATCAATATAAAGTCCATGAACTTTTTCAAGTTGCATTATTCCATCAAATACCTTTTGTTTTTGTTCGCTGAATACTTCACGAACAGACCCAAACCAATGTTCAATATTTTCTTTGTATTCTGGAGAGATAGCATCGAAGTCTGGAGCCGAAGAGCTTAATTTATGAAAAACGTATAATCGATTTTTATTAAATTCAGCGCATTGTATTGAATTTTCCCCTTTGTTTCTGAATTCATGTCTCAAAAGTTGGATTGAATTACACTACATGGTATTGTGAAGGGGGATGGACTCACGGAGGGAGCCCGTAGGGCGACCGGAGTTAGTCCATCCCTGGTGGCGAAGA
>Ga0307378_10005073_pt1 | contig 18473 bp, 17 predicted proteins | sample UN1MG_FD_202238 | JGI IMG/M metagenome (GOLD analysis project Ga0307378, IMG submission 202238) | Soil microbial communities from Risofladan, Vaasa, Finland - UN-1 | ecosystem: Environmental > Terrestrial > Soil > Coastal area > Acid sulfate soil | place: Finland: Risofladan, Vaasa | collected... | reverse complement strand
TTTTGTCATCTTGAACTTTTAACCGGGCTTAATATTACCCGGTGTATACATTGCGTTCCAAATCGCGAGAACACTCTAAAATGCACAACTAATCGCAGGCAGGTTTTCTGACTTGCGTCTTACCTCAAGACTCCTTCCCACCCGCACATTGCGGGCAGTGGATACAAAATGTCTCTCGGATTTCCGATATGTGTCGGAACAGACGCTCACAGCGGCGCGACCGTCGCGGAATTTAACCGCATTCCCGTTTGACTATCCCGAAACCGACGTTTCAGGACCCGTGATTAGGCTTATGTTCTTTTCAAAGAGCGTGTATCTATCTTCTAACAGAGAGCCTCAGTGCCTTCAAGTAAAAAATAAAAATTTTTATTGTTTGAGGTAAATAACGATGCCGGTAAGTATCAGAATAGCCAGCACACATGTGCTCATAGCGATTATGAATATCCAGACGAAACGTTTATGCTGCCGGGACATAATGTATTTGAGGTATCTGTCGCTGGCCGCAAAGGTTTTGCTCATCTGCATGATACTGTCGGTTTGGCTGCTGGCAGTCTGGTCCAGTTTTTCCATGGATTGATGGAAGCGGTTAAAAGTTTCGGTCATTTGCACGTCGGCGTCAGCAGCGGCGCCGAGCTGATGATTGATGTCCACCAGAGCGTCTGTCTGTTTTGCGGTTTCGGTCGGGATTTTTTCCACGGTTTCCAGGAACTGCTCATTCTTAATGGCCGTTGCTTTTAGCTGTTCGAGAAGCTGCTCAGTCAACTGTTTTTGATTTTCCACAACGGCGGGGAAACTCTCCAGAAGTTTAGGCAGTTGTTCGATACGGTTCATGAGATCTTCATTTTGGGTGACCTGACGGCCCAGGTTGGTATTGATGCCCTGCAACTGCTCGACGAGTTTATTGAAGCCGTCCTGAAGTTTCTCAAGTGACTCGGATTTGTTTCTTGGCGGGACCGTTTTTACCATTGCCTCATTATTTTCGACCTTTTCGTTGTGGTCAGGTTTTTCGGTGAACTCGACATCCTGTGTAATCAGGCCCTGATCGTCTATCTGTGGGTGATAGTCTCTTAACCTGGTCAGTTTGTTGGTCCGCAGCCAATTGCCCGTTTTAGCCCAGAAGTCTTTTAAGGCCATTGTCATAATCCCCGAAAGAAACAGGTACTTTTTGAACCAGGATACATTAGAAGGTTTTCCTGCTGCAAATTCAAGTTATTTTTGTTACCATTACCCCCGCTCTAAGTTTTGGCAAAATAAGGGAAGGTTAAGCTATGAAATTAGTGACGTATAGCAGAAACGAATCGATTTCGTGCGGTATTTTGACCGATGATGGAATAATTGACGTCCCATCAGCCTGGAAAGGGAACAATCCCCCACAAAGTGTAAAAGAAATTCTCAAGCAGGGCTCATCCTGTCTGAAAAAACTTGTTGAGTTAGCTGATTTTAGAGGCGGTTTAATCACGGCCGATTCGGTAAAACTGCTGGCGCCAATACCAAGGCCAGGTAAGGCAATCGCCCTTGCGGGCAACTACAGCGAACATATTCAGGAGGCCAGTTTCAAACGCGGCTTTAAACTCGGCCTGTCGGATTCACCTGGTCGTGCGACGGTGCCCCGCCCTTTTATTATGCCCCCCACTGTGGTTATTGGTACCGGCGAAGAAATACCCTGGCCTGTTTACAGCCAGCAGATAGATTATGAAATTGAACTTGCGGTGGTAATAGGGAAAAAAGCCAAATATATAAGTTCCGATGATGCTCTTGGTTGTGTTGCCGGTTACACAATTGTAAATGATATATCAGCCCGGAGTGTGACTTTTAAGAAAGACAGGGTCGAGCGACCGTGGGACGAATTCTATGATTGGCTAAACGGCAAATGGGCCGATGGTTTCCTGCCGATGGGGCCCTTCTTGCTGACTGCCGATGAAGTGCCGGACGTGCAAAGCCTTGATATGATGCTCAAGGTAAACGGCCGGGTGCGCCAAGAGGCCAACACTTCGCAGATGATTTTCCCAGTAGCCGAGGTTGTCTCTTTCTTGAGCCACATAATGACACTCCAAGCAGGCGATGTTATAGCTACCGGCACGCCAGCTGGCGTGGCTGTGGCAACAGGAGAATTTTTAGAGCCGGGTGATACTATCGAGTGTACTATTGAAAAACTCGGAACACTGACCAATGTTCTAGGACCAAAACCGGGGAAGTTCTACGAACCCTTAGCACAATAAGATTCACCTATACCGTTTTGTGGTCGAGGAAACCTTCGAGTTTGCGCGACCTTACGGGGTGCTGGAGTTTTCTTATTGCCTTTGCCTCGACCTGGCGGACGCGTTCACGGGTGACTTTGAAGATTCTGCCCACTTCTTCAAGTGTATAGGTGTAACCGTCGCCGATTCCATATCGCAGCTTGATAATCTCGCGTTCGCGGTATGAGAGCGTTTTCAGAATCACGTCGATTCTCTCCTTTAGCATTTCTTGAGCGGCAGAAGCTACCGGCGAATCCACCTCGTCATCTTCGATAAAGTCGCCGAAATAGCTGTCTTCGCTTTCACCTATCGGTCTGTCGAGACTGATTGGGTGCTTTGATATTTTCAATACCCTTCGGGTTTCTTCGATGTTCATTTCGGCTTCTTTGGCGATTTCCTCGATTGTGGGTTTTCTGCCCAATTGCTGGAGCAGGTTTTTGCTGGCGGTTCGCAGGCGGCTCATCGTTTCTATCATATGGACCGGAATACGAATCGTGCGCGCATGGTCGGCAATGGCGCGGGTAATGGCCTGGCGTATCCACCACGTCGCATAGGTACTGAACTTATAACCACGTCGATATTCGTATTTGTCAACGGCCCTCATAAGGCCGGTGTTGCCTTCCTGAATTATGTCGAGGAAGCTCAAGCCGCGGTTGCGATACTTCTTGGCGATTGAGACTACCAGCCTAAGGTTTGCGCTTGAGAGAGTTCGCTTGGTCTCTTCGTATTGGCCAAAAACCCTGTCGATTGTTTGCAGCCTCTTGTTGAGCTGCTTGGGTGTTTCCATCCCCAACTCCTGAAGACCGTCTAATTCCTGCTTCATTGCTTCAATGTCTTCTTTGGTGATATAATCATTGGTGCCCGCGGCGATCGACTCCTCCAACTGAAACATTTTCTGGCAGATACCGTGAAGCTTGTTTTTCATCGGCTGTATTCTACTGGTTCGAAGGCTCAGTTCCTCGAGTAGCGTTGCAATTTTACGTCTGTTTGTGTACAGGCGCTTTAGCACTTTTATTTTCTCGCGGCCGGGTTCAAGCGGCAGAGATTTTTTAAACAGGTTTTTGTTGAGCTTGAGCAGTTTATTGACCGTTTCGAGATTTGCAGGCAGTCTTTTCTTTATGACTCCTCTGACAAGGTTTTCCGAGGTGCTGATTTTCATTGTCCTGTCAAATGAAAGCGTCCCCTCCTGGACCTGCTGGAGTGTCTCGACGGCGTTTTGTGCGCAATAGTCGCTTCCGAGCATTTTTCTTCTAAAAGCCATTCGTGACAGTTCTATTGTTCTGGCAAGGGCAATTTCGTCTTTTCTCGACAACAGCGGTATCTCGCCCATCTGGGTCAGATACATTCTTATAGGGTCGTCGATTCGCCTGCCGACCTCGGCGCCGACGAGTTGTTTTTCGAGCAGTTCATCTTCTTTAAGATGATCCTTGTCTAGGATAGCCTCTTTGTCCGAGGCCGCTTCAAAATCTTCTTCTGTTTGTTTTTCCACCTCGGATTCGTCGAGCAGTTTGATTCCTATTTCGTCCAGCGTTGACAGCAGGCTGTCTAGGCGAGCTGGCGTGACGGCATCTTCGTGCAGCCCCTCGTTCATTTCTTCATACGTCAGGAACCCTTTTTGTTTGCCCTTTTCGATGATGGTTTTTACCTGCTGTTCGGCTTCCTCTGCTGTCATGCTTGCAACGGAACCTGCCTCAACATTACTGTCTGGTTTACTTGCTTTTATTCTTTTTCTTGCCACAATTCTTTACCTTTTGTTTCTGCTTAACAGAGCTAAACTGTCGCCCGAGCTGTTTCGCCTGATATACCTAAGTTTACGGCTTTGAATTGGCCTTTGTTCGCTATGTCATTCCCATACTCCGTGGGTTTTGTCTTCCGGTATTTTCAATAAAATGCTCCAAAAGCTGGTTTTCATCTTTTATTGCTTTTATGTCACTTTTTTTCTTATGCTGTTGATGTTGCTGGATTGCCTCCAGAGCGCCGTTGAGGCGGGTTTGGAAATTACCTTTTTTTTCTCCCGATTCTGCGAGCTGCACAATCAGGTTCCCGGCTTCAACCGATTCGGCGCGGGCAAGTAGTTCAGTGAGGCTGACCGAGGGTTTTTCGTTCAGTATTTCAAAGAGTATGACAGCTATCTGTCTGAGTATCGGTACGTCGAAAAGGTCAAGTGTTATTTTTTGTTTTGAAGTTTCGTAAAGGCCTGGCTCGTTCAGAAACACTTCCAGAATCTCCTTCTGAGCCGCAGTGATGTAGCCATGGGGCAGTTCTATGCTTGTTACTTTCCGGTTTTGAAGATTATAGGTCAGATTTCTTTGGGCCCTTGCGAGCTTTTTTGCCAATTCGGCATTTATTTCCTTGCTGTCGAGTCCGATGATTTGTGAAAGGCGATTGACGATTAGACCCCTGTCTATTGCTGCCAGGTTCCCTGCTCTTACTGCCGTAGCCACCGTTTGCAGAAATTCTTCGACCGCCCTTTTCTTACCTGTCAGAGTCTCATCACTGTCAAAGCTTTCTTTTAGCCTGTTCCATTTGAACTGGAAGACGTCAGTTGCACTTTCAACCAGCTGCTCGAACTTTTCCTTGCCCGCTGCCAAGAGGAAATCGCACGGGTCTTTCCCCTCCGGCACACAGGCGACTTTAATGTCTATCCGCTGGGCCAGACAAATCTCCAGCGCCCGGTTGGCTGCCTCGATGCCTGCGACGTCACTGTCGAAAATCAGGACTATTTTTTTGGCGTAGCGTTTCAACAGACTCGCGTGGCCGAAGGTAAAACTGGTACCTAAGGTAGCCACCACGTTCGCACAGCCGAACTGATGCGCCATTATACAGTCGGTATAACCTTCGACGACCACCCCCTGCCCGGTTGAGACAATCTGGTGTCGGGCCTGCTCAAGTCCGTACAGGCAATTACTTTTTTCGAAGAGAACGGTGGTCGGCGAGTTTATGTACTTGGCGTCGGCACCATCCAGCGTGCGACCGCCAAACCCAATCGCCCTGCCGGTCACATCGGTAATAGGGAACATAAGACGGTTTGTAAACTTGTCGTGGTTTTGAGCGGTGACCAGTCCGGCCTTTATAAGCATCTCAATTGAAGCTTTCCGGGCATTGGCGGTTTTGACCAAATCATCGTTAGAGACTGCCAGGCCAATCTGCCACTTCTTTACACTTTCGGGGCTGATTTTTCTTTCGTTGATGTAATCACTCGCTGATTTGCCTTTTTGCTTATCGCTGAGGTTCTGCTGGAAGTATTTTGCCGCCCATGCGTTGGCCTTTGCCAATCTGTTCGGGTCGACGTTTTCGAATTCTTTTTTTTGTCCGGCTCTTGCTTGTTTTAGGGGCTTTATTTTTATGCCGGCACGCTCGGCCAGCCGCTCTATCGCCTGTGGAAAAGTAAGGTTCTCGCGCAGCTGGAGAAACTTGAAAACATCACCGCCGGCGCCGCATGCGAAGCATTTGTATATTTGTTTTGCGGGGTTGACGTACATGCTCGGCCGATGGTCGTCATGGAACGGACATAAACCGACCATCTCCCTGCCCTTTTTAGCCAAACTGACATGCTCGCCTATTATATCAACGATGTCGTTGGCCTGCTGGACCCGGCTGACTGTACTGTTTTCGAACAAACCCGGCATATTTAATTACCCAAACCCCTTATAAGTGTAAGATGAGTATTCCGTTACGCCCTCTACAGCTGGAATGCGGCTCAGAAGGTGCACTCCAGCCACTTTATAAAGATTGGCTACTTAAGTATAGGCCGATTTGACAAAAAGTCAAATTATGGTACCAAAAGCCGTCTTACAATGCTGATAAAGGCCATTTTCGACTTCTTTGGACACTTGGTGGGATAGGATAACTATTCGTATAAAGAGCCTTTTGAAACGTAGAATAAGCTTCTTTTTTTGTGGTTTTTTATCTTTGCGGCAGATTGAAAAAGACCCTGGTTGTGCTTTTTACAGCTTTGGCGAACTCAGCTGGCTCGGTCTGCTTTAACCTGGCGAGATATTCTGCGGTATGGACCATCAGGGCAGGCTCATTTATTTTTTGTTTGCGCATCGGCTCGGGCGACATGTAGGGGCAGTCGGTTTCTAACATCAATCTGTCCAGTGGAACAACCGATGCGGCCTGCTGTATTTCTTTGGCGTTTTTGAATGTTACCACGCCGGTAAAAGAGATATGAAAGCCATGGTCCAGTACTACCCTTGCCTGTTGGGCGGTGCCGCTAAAACAATGGAATACCACTTTCCTGATGCGGTAATCACGTGCTTCCAGAATTGCGATTGTTTCGTCGAAAGCTTCCCTGCAATGTATGACCACGGGCAGATTGAGTTCGGCGGCGATTTCCAGATGCTGAACAAAGAGGCGTCTCTGTTCTGCCGGCTTTGAAAAGTTGTAGTGAAAATCCAGACCTGTTTCACCGATAGCGACGATTTTTTCATTTTGCGCGAGGTTTTTTAGCTCTTTTATCGTTTCGGCGGTAACGTTTTTGGCGTCATGGGGGTGAATACCGACCGTTGCATAGAGGTTATCGAACTTTTTGGTCAGTTCGATAGCTTTTTGGTTTTGCTCGATGTCGGTCCCGATGGTTATCCAGCTGGTAACCCCGGCCGCCCTGCTGCGTTCAAGAACGGCTTCAATATCACCGGTGAGTTGGTCAAAAGTAAGATGGCAATGCGTGTCAATCAATTCCATAACGTTGCATAATAGCTCAAATCGTTACTTAAGCAACGTTTTTATGGAACCGCTGTTGGCGGAGCGCTTCAAGTGTTTGGCGGAGTGCTTCAAGTGTTTGGCGGAGCGCTTCAAGTGTTTGGCGGAGTGCTGTGGGCGTAGGGCAAAGTTGAAGCGGGCAATGGTTAAGGGGGATGTAAGTTGATATAGGCTATAAGGTTATGGAGTTGGGGTATTTAAGCGGAGAAGGCGTTTTCGTAGTGTCTTAACTGTGGTCGGCCGGAGCGGCCGAGAACTACCGTGACGACATCGAAGCGGAAAGGCCGGTCCGGGATATTGTTGGCTGCGAGGAAATAACGGGCGGTTTTGAATAATTTGTGTTTTTTTGCGGGTGTGATGGAAGATTCGGCTTCGGTGAAATCTTCGTTGGCCCTTGTTTTTACTTCGACGAAAACGATGGAACTATCGGTGTCAACCATGACAAGGTCGAGCTCGCCGGTTTTGCAGGAGAAGTTTCTAACGAGTTTTTTCAGGCCTTTGTTTTTGAGGAATTTTTCGCAGCGTTTTTCGCCCCACTGGCCGAGCAACTTCTTGTCTGATAAGAGCTTGCGTCTGTTCGGTGGCCAGAACAATTCGGTGCGGTCCTTACTTTGAAGTGGTATGGTCGCTGTGACGATGAGAGAGGCGTACGGCCTTTCCGGTGCGTTTTCGGAGGTAATAGAGTTTGGCTCGTCTGGATTTTCCGCTTCGAATGGGTTTGATGTCGAGGAGGTTGGGCGAATTTAGTGGGAAGATTCTTTCGACGCCTTCGTTGTTAACGATTCTGCGGACGGTGAAGTTCTCGTTGATGCCTCTGCCTTTTCTGCTAATTACTGTTCCAGTAAAGATTTGTATTCGCTCCTTGTCGCCTTCCTTTATTTTGCATCGGATGTCGACGGTGTCGCCGATTTCGAAGTGCGGAATATTTTCCTTTAGTGACTTTGATTCTACAGCGTCTAAGATTTCAGTTTTCACTGGTGGACTCCTATTTTGTTGGTTTTTGAGTAAAAAACCTTGTTTTTATAATTTCTATCCGGGTCGTTCCCGAAATTCAGGTAGTAAAGAACCGCCAATTGTAGTGATTTTGGGAGTATGAAACAAGCTTTTTCTGTAAAAATATTCCGCAGGCTGGCTGTGGGCTTGGGGTTCAAATGATAATCGATTATTGGTGATTGATTGTTGGGTTTGGGGTTGGCGGAAAGTGGTAGGTTTGGGACTGATTTGCGGCAAAAAAAACGCGCATTTTTTGTGATTTTTTTGTATTTTTTTGTAAAAAGCACGCACTTTTTGTCATTTTTTTGACAATTTTTGTATTTCTTGCAATTTTTTTGACAATTTTGGGCGGATTTAGGGTGGTTGTTACAGGAGGGGTTGGTAAATGGACACTTAGTCATGTGGGACTTTTTGGGGTGGGGGTAAACGAGTAGACGGGTAGATGAGTAAATGAGTAGACGGGGAATCGAAGGGGGGTTGGGATAATTTCCGCTCAAAAAAGTTTGGTTTTGGGCTTGCCGCCGGAATTGATTTGAAATGTGGAGAGGTGAGGGTATAATTTTGAAGTGACAGCAACGAGGGAAACATCATCGCAGGTTGTGATTTGTGTTTTATACAGGTTGAGGGATAAACTAAAAGGTATGGAAGAGGCAGAAAAAAAGAGGGTCTTTAAGGGGGAACTGTGATGAAAGCGAAGAAACACAAAACAATTTTCTTTGTCCTATTGCTGTCTTTAGCGACACTTATATTTGCCTTGACAATGACTTTTTACAATCGAGGTGACCTGTATAGTGCTGTGGTAAGGGGTGATTTGAAGAAGGTAAAAAGATTTGTGAAAAGGGGTGATGATGTTAACATGGTAGACGATAGGGGCCAAAGCCCTCTTCACAGAATTGCCGGAGGGGGTCTCATTCTTATGAAACCTAAAAGTTTCTTAAGAAAAGCACCCGCGTGCGGATTTTTAGTTGACCCAAATATATGTTTCGAGATAGCCCAGATTTTGATTGACCATGGCGCAGACATAAATGCCAAAGACTATCGAGGGCAAACACCTCTTCACTTTACCGGCAGAAGTAAAAATTATAAAGTTGCTCGGCTTCTAGTCAAGAGCGGTGCTGATGTTAATGCCAAGGATAACTATGAACGGACGCCGTTACTTTATGCTGTGGGTTCTGGCAGTGCCGGTTTCGGAAAGAAAGTTCCAGAAGTTCTTATTGAAAGCGGGGCCGACCTGACCCCCAAAAACCAGTTTGGGGATACAGCATTGCATTGTGCAACAATGTGGTTGGGGTTCTCCGATGATTACGAAATCGTTGAGTTACTTCTTACCAAAGGGGCCGATGTTAACTCGAAAGATAATGATGGAGACACGCCATTACATACGCTTATTCAGTGGGCACGTGACACCGAGGATTTTCAAAATGAACTTATTCAGTGGGCTGGTGACACCGAGGATTTTCAAAAGGAGAACTTTCTTCCCATAGTTAAGTTACTTCTTGAAAACGGTGCTGATGTGAACATAAAAAACAATAGGGACAAAACCCCTCTCGACTACGTTGAATCAGAAGAGTTGATAGAACTTTTAAAAAATTATGATGCTAAGGGACAAAAGGCAAGAGATGAGGAAAAAGTGTCGGGACAGTCAGGGGATGTGCAAAACCAAACTATTGAAGACTCAAATGTTCCCTTTCCTTGCTGGGAGCAATCTTGGCGGTGTGGTAAATGGAGAACTTTCAATTACACGTTAAATGATAAAGAATTTTTGGTACGTAGAGTTCCCGAGCAAGAAACTCTACTACTATCTACATGTAGTCACTGTAGCAGCTTCCGTTTGGTCAATCCTTACGAGATGACCGAAAGAATCATTCTATCTTCGAGGGCTAAAGTTAAGCAGTGTGAGCATGAGTGGAGGCCTGCTTTCCATTACTCATCCTTCGAGCAGATAGAGCTGTATGACATTTTTTTCGTAGTTTATGATGGTCGGATGTACGCTATATATTTGGAAGAGATTTTTGGCGACCCCTTTCCCAATGGCAATATTGTTTATCAAATAGCAGAAGTTACAGGCCCGGAGAACTTGCCAGAGGAGGTTGCTTGGAAAGAACTTAAATGGGAGGTTCACGAAGCGGAGGGGGAACTACCCGTTGCAGACAGGACTATAACTTTTTTCACTAAAAGTATTCTTGTTGATAACAATCGTAAAATCGAAAAGTACGTCAGTATAGCATATGACAATCCATATGGGGGCAAGATGACTGAAAAGAATCAACCTGATGCACATATTGCCATTGTTCACAATAGCTATTTGATAAATAATCCCGTAGTTGACCTTAGGAAATTTCGTTTCAAGACATGGGAAGATGGCTTGGGCAATCGCTGTGAGGAAGAGAAGAATGAGTAAATCGGCGGGGGATTGTTAAGATGTTGCGGTGATAACTTTTCTGAAAGGAGAAAACGTAAATGATAATCTGGAGAGGCTTAGGATTTCTTGTGGCGGTGATAGTTTTTGTCAGTTCGCTTATAGCAAATCTGATAACGGATGCAGTAACAGGGAATGAGAGTTATTGGGGGGAACACAAGTGGCCACTTGCACTTTCATTAGTTGTTTCGGCGGTCATTTGTTGGTTTCTTGGAAAATATCTTGATGGCCGAAAAGGTAGAATATTAATTGACAAAGAAACTGGGGAAGAGATAAAGGTAGGGGCAGTTAATGATCTCTTCTTCATAAAGATGTATCTTTGGGGGCCTATTCTTTTGATTTTTGCTGTGATTGCATTAATATACGATTTTGTATAATAGAATGACCAACTTATCCCCATAATCTTCCTTTGAATCAGGACAGGCAATCGTTAAGATGGTTCGGTGAGGTTAAGATGGCTAAGAAATATGTGAAAACCTTCGCTACAAAGTCATTAGAAGAGTTAACAGCGGCAGCAGAAAATGGAGATATTGCCGCACAATGCTGGCTTGCAGATTTATATTTGGAGCGCAAAAATGAAGAAGGTAATAAAGCTGCAATTCCATGGTTAAGGAAGGCCGCAAAACAAGGAGATCACTGGGCGCAATATCAACTTGGTTATGCGTACCAAGAAGGACTTGGAGTACCAAAGGACAAACACCAAGCGATGTACTATTATAGGCTTTCAGCGTCTCAAGGATATGATAGCGCTCAATTAAACCTAGGTATGATTCTTGCTAACCTGAAAGGACACAACGGGGATTTAGTAGAAGCTGTTCGCCTTTATCGACTAGCCGCAAGGCAAGGAAACAAAAATGCGTGTTACAACTTAGGTTTCTACTATGAAATTGGACGTGGTGTTAAGCAGAATAATCGACAAAGCTTTAGGTGGTATTTAAAGGCTGCCCAATCGGGCGATTCAGAAGCCCAGCGGATTGTTGGCTATTGTTATCATGAAGGTCAAGGCGTGCGCCGAGATTATAAAAGTGCCTTAAAGTGGTACAAGAAAGGGGCTAAATCTGGTGATGTTTATGCCCAGTACAATCTCGGCCTGTGTTACTTGAGCGGCGATGGCGTAAAGCGTAATAGACGATGTGCAATTAACTGGCTTAAAAAGGCAGCGGCTCAAGACCATGACAAAGCCTTGGAAATGTTGTCAAATATGGACGTCTAACAACGAACTGTGGCAGACATTGCTAAGAGCTTGTGTGTAATTTGATCGGTGAGATTTTAGTTATTTGGCGGCGCGGTGGTTAGTTTTTGTTTGTTTGTGCGGAGTATTTCCAGGATTCCTTTGGTTGATAGCAGTTGGGGGCGGTGCGTTCGAACCAAGTGATTTTGACATCAAGGCCGTCAATATCGACGAGGCAGTAGCCGAACTGTTTTGCGTTGTAGATTTTTTGGACGGTATAGTTAGAGTTGCCGCCATCATATTTTCCGGACCAATCGCGCAGGGGCGTTTAAGTTAAAGCTCCTTTTTCGAAAGCGGAGTTTTTATAGTTATGCGGATTCGTCGACGAGTTTTATGTCCATGAATTTGCAGAAGTATCCGAGTTCTTCTGTGATGTCACCGTAACAAGTCTGTCGATGGAGGCCATGCGCCCAGTTTTGCCATAGTTTTCTGAGGTCGCCATCTGGTCTTACAGCTATTTTTGTTCTGCAGCCCCGGTCGTCTTCGAGCGAGATTGGCGTGTCGGTGATTTGTCCGGTGAAGTATCTTATGAGGTCGGTGTCAATTAGTATTGCCTGGGTGACTTTCTGGCCGATTCGCATTTGAACCTGGGGGACAGCGCCTTCCTGGCGTTCCATGATGGTCCTGATTTTGTAAGGAGCGGCGGGTTTGTCTGGGCCGTCCATTTTAGTGGTTCCGAGGCAGTGGGCGAGGATGATGCTGTCGGAGCCTTCGTCGACGGTAGGGTCGCTGATGAATCCGGGTCTGCCGCAAAGTCCCTGGATTAGAATGTGTGTCATCGCGGAGGAGAGGTCTGACTCGCAGATGCCGCCGAGGCCGAGGTCGTTTAGCCTGGTGAAGCCGACACAGGGAAAGGCGGGGAGCTTTCGGTACATGGAGCCGTAACAGTCGACGGTAATTACGGTGGCGTTTTCCTCGTCGAGTAGTTTTTCGAAAGCCAGCGCGAGTTTGCATGATTTGAAGATTTCATCTCTTGGCGGTTCGACGACTTTTTCAGCCCCGGAAATCCATCTTTGAGTTTCAGCTTCTGCGTCAGTGTCGCTTATGGAGTCGTAGGCTTTGAGCATTCGGTCGAGTTCGATTTGCTTGATTTGGGTTCCGAATTTTTGCTTTATTGTTTCTTCCTGAGAGCCGGGTGTTCTTTCCGTGACGTTGAGGATTTTCGCTTCTTTCATATGATGGATGGCGCGGAAAGGTCTTATTGCGACGGCGAGTTGAGAATAGTCGGAGGTGAGGATGCAGTCCATTTTTTTGCCTATTTCCTGGTTTCTCATTGAGCCGAAGTTAGTCCAGCCGTGTCCGGAGTACGGGGCGGCGAAGACCATTGTGGGGTGGCCGAGTTTGAGGATTTCGGCTAAGATTTCGTATATTCCCATCAGGAGGTGAATGGCGAGGATTCCGTCGACGTCTTTTAGTTTGTCTTTTAGTTTGGCGACCTGCTGGGGTGAGGTGACAAGCTCGTCGACGACGAAGTCGACATCATAGAGTTCGTCGTTCAGTTTGTCGAACTGCGATTGATAGAATCTCATTTCTTTTTTGAGGTCGAGGTCGGGTTTTGGCCAGAGGCTCCATGGGTTTTCGGGGTTTGCCATGTAGATTCTTGCGACTTTTACTTTTGATTTTCTGCAGCCTGGGCTGATGATTTTTGAGGTTTTGTTGCCGGCGGCGAAGGTAATTATATTTTGTGGTGCCAGCAGTATTGCACCGCCTGCGGCGGTGAGTTGCAGGAAAGTTCTGCGGTCGAATTGGTTTTTCATCTTTCTACTCCTTCTTGGGTTTTGTGAGATTTTCTTTTATTAAATCGGGTCTTTGTTTTTTTGTTCTTTCGAGTGCCTGTAGTTTTCTCCAATTTTCGATTTTGGCGTGGTCGCCGCTTAAGAGTATATCAGGAACTTTCATTTCTCGAAAGACTTCGGGCCTTGTGTAGTGGGGGTATTCGAGCAGGTCGTTGGAGAAAGAATCGTCTTTGGGCGAGTCTTCGTCGCCGAGGGCACCTTCGAGTAATCTGACGACGGAGTCGATGATTACCATTGCGGGCAGTTCACCGCCGCTTAGTACGTAGTCGCCGATGGAGATTTGTTCTGCGTTTAGACCGATGCGGATTCTTTCGTCGAATCCTTCGTATCTTCCGGCGATGAAGACAATTCTTTTTTCGGAGCTGAGCTCTATAGCTTTTTGCTGGTTGAATTTTTGTCCCTGTGGTGTAAGCAATATGGTGCGGGGTTTGAGGTCGGAGAGTTTTTTGACGTATTCGAAGCAGTCGAAGAGAGGCTGTGGCATCATGACCATACCGGGTCCGCCGCCGTAAGGTTTGTCGTCGACTTTTTTGTATTTGTCGGTAGTGAAGTCTCTTATGTTTGTAAGTACGATGTCAACGATGCCGGCGTCCTGGGCCCTTTTCAATATCGAGTAGCCGAGTGGCGATTCGAACATTTCGGGGAAAAGTGTAAGTACATCAATTCTCATCACTTTTTATTTTCTTTTTCGCCGGAGGCTGGTTTGGTCTTTTTTGCTTTAGCCTTTTTTTTGGTTTTAGGCTTTGCTTCTTTGGCTTTAGTTTCTTGTTTTTCTTTGGTTTTTGCTTTTGTTTTTTTCTCTGCTTTTTCTTTTGTTTTTTCAGCCTTGGGTTCTTTCTTTTTTGGCTTGGCCTCTTTTTTTTCTTTTTCTTTTTCTTTGGTTTTCTTTTCCGGTTTTTCTTCTGCTTTTTCAGCTTGTGGTTCTGGTTCAGCGGGTTTCTCTTCTACAGGAGTTTCTTCAGGCTTAGGTTCTTCTTTGGTTTCTTCGGTTTTTTCAGGTTCGGGTGCGGTTTGAAGCGGTTTTTCCTCTGCGGGGGTTTCTTGGGGCTTAGGTTCTTCTTTTTCTTCCGCAGGTACTACTTCTTCGGGCTTAGTTTCTTCTACAGGCGGCTCTTCTGTTTTTATTTCTTCGGTTTTTTCGGGTTTTGGTTCTGGTTCAGCGGGTTTCTCTTCTACGGGAGTTTCTTCAGGCTTAGGTTCTTCTTTTGCTTGTTCTACTTTTTCCGGTTCGGGAGCGGTTTCAACAGGTTTTTCCTCTGCAGGAGCCTCTTCTTTGGTTTCTTCTGCCTTTTGAGCTTCGGCTTTTGCTTTTTCGTCGGCTTTGGCCTTTTTCTCGGCCTCTGCCTTGGCTTTTTCTTTGGCCTCGGCGGCCTTTTCGATTGCTATTTTTTCAGTTTTTGTGAAGAGTTTTCCTTTTGCGTGTGCTATTGCCCTGGCCTTATCGCGTTGGGCGGCTTTTACTTCGGCATATTTATGTTTAATGCCCAGTCTAAGCAGGATTTGTGAGACGGTGTCGGAGGGTATCGCACCTTTATCAAGCCAGTATTTGACTCGTTCGAGGTTTAGCACAAGCTGCTTGTCCTTGTCCTTTTCGATTGGGTCGTAGTGTCCGAGTTTTTCGAGTACCTTTCCATCTCGTGGTGCTCTTGAATCAATGGCGTTGATTCTGAAAAACGGGCGGTGTCTTCTTCCGATTCGTGTCATTCTCAATTTTACTGACATGATTTTCTCCTTGTTAATTTTTTATAATCAATTTTCGTGATTAGCCCTTTGCGAATCACGAAACACGTTTGTAATGTAGAGCGTAACCGTTCATAAAAATCGCCAGGTTAGCGGGGTCGACCTGTGCATCAGCGGCGATTTTCTGTACTTGTTCGTCAGAGAGGTTTTCGGCGTTTTGTTTTTCATCGGGCGTCATTATGGCGACAGCTTTCTCCAGCTGCTGGAGTTCTTCACTGGTGGGCGCGACGAGCATAGCCAGCTCGCTGCCACCGTTTAGGTCCTTGAACTGGTTTCTAACGAGTTTACCATAATCGCTGTCTGCGAATTTTGCCAGTTTTTTCAGATACTGTTCGAGCGAGATTTTATGTTTTATCGCCGTTTTATTTTCCCCTTTCTTCTTGAGATTTTTTTTCTTTTTGAGCGTTGTTTTATTTTTTTTCCGGAGGACATAGCGGCCCCGAGCGCTTCCATGTTGAGTCCTCCGCTGAAGAGGTTTTTGACGCCGCCGAAGGCGCCTCCGGCGACGGATTTAAGCATGTCACGGCTTCTTTTGAAGGTTTTTACGAGAGAGGAGACGTCATTCGGCTGGACGCCAGCGCCTGCGGCGACGCGTCTTCGCCGGGAAGAATCAATTATGTCCGGTCCCTTTCTTTCGGCGGCGGTCATTGAATATACGATAGCTTCGGTTTGTTTGATTTCGCCGTCGTCGAAGTCCATATCCTTGAGCTGGCCTGCCATACCGGGCATCATTTTTAGCATATCCTTCATGCCGCCCATTTTTTTGACGGCGTGCATTTGCTTTAGGAAGTCGTTGAAGTCGAAGCTTCCCTTTGCCATTTTCTTCTGTAGTTTTTCTGCTTCTTCGGCTTCGAAGTGTTCGTGGGCTTTTTCGACGAGTGAGACAACGTCGCCCATGCCGAGGATACGACTTGCCATACGGTCGGGGTGGAACTCTTCGATTTTGTCGAGTTTTTCACCGATGCCGACGAATTTTATTGGTTTTCCCGTGACGGCTTTTACGCTGAGAGCGGCCCCGCCTCTTGCATCGCCATCGAGTTTGGTGAGTATAACGCCGTCGAGTTCGAGTCGTTCGTTGAATTCCTTAGCGGAATTTACGGCGTCCTGTCCTGTCATGGAGTCGCAGACGAGGTAAATCTGGTGCGGTGTGACGGCCTTTGCGACGTTTGCGACTTCGGACATCATTTCTTCGTCGATGTGGAGTCGGCCTGCGGTGTCGAGGACGACGACATCAAAGCCGTTTTGCTTTGCGTGTTTTACTGCGTTCTTTGCGACCTTTACGGGGTTTTTACTCTGTTCGCTGTAGACGTCGATGTTTGTCTGTTGTCCGAGGATAATTAGCTGTTCAATAGCGGCGGGTCTCTGGAGGTCGTCAGCAACGAGGAGCGGTTTTTTGCCCTTTGCGACGAGGTATTTACCGAGTTTTGCGGCGGTGGTGGTTTTACCGCAGCCCTGAAGGCCGGCGAGCAGTATTACGGTCGGGCCTGGCGAGACGAAGTAGATTTGCGTATCGACCGGGCCCATAAGCCTGGTGAGTTGGTCATTTACGATTTTAACGAGTACCTGGCCAGGATGGAGGCTTTTTATGACCTCGGCGCCGATAGCGGCCTGCTGTACGTCCTTGCAGAACTGCTTTACGACGTTGTAGCTGACGTCGGCCTCGAGGAGGGCCTTGCGGACATCGCGCATGGCGTCGGAGACGTTTGCCTCTGTGATTCTTCCGCGGCCCGATAGTGAGCGGAAGACGGCGTTAAATTTTTCGGTTAATGACTCAAACACTGCTTTAAACTACCATTTTTTGCGTTTTTTAGGCCTTCAGTTATATTTATGCGCGAAATACCAGCGCAGCAAACCACGTATTCTAAGCAAGAGAGAAGTGTTTTGCAAGGGGAAAATCGGGGGAGGGAAAAAGGGCAGTTTTGTCCCTGGCGGCTTTTGATTAAAGTATATTAGAGTAAATGCTTTTAATTTTCCGTTTGTATTTCGGAGTTTACCCGTTTTTCCATCTGTTCAAGGCCGGTAAGGCATAAGCCCGACCATGTTTCCATGGAATCTTTTAGCTGGTGCAGTTCGTCAGGGGTCATGAAGTCCATCTGTGTAATCATCTGTTCGCGTCTGGTGACCTTTGGTGCATCGAGGGTCCAATAGTGGACGACGCCGAGGTGTACACTTCCGACCTCGTTAGATTCGTCATTGAGAAATGCAACAATGTGGTCAGTGTGGTTTGTTTCCACGGCCACTTCTTCGGCCACTTCGCGCTGGACGGCGGCAAGATACATCCGGCGGAAATCGGTATCGAACAATGGCATTTCGTTATCGATTGGGTTTATATGGCCTCCAATTCCGATGGACCTGTTTCCGACGAGGCGCGTTTCGCCTGCCCGTTTTCCCCTGACGTAGGTAAGGTATTTGCCGTTATGAGTCATGATGACGTAGGGAATGAGCTGTTTGTATTCGGGGTTTTCTTCGGCCTGTGACCTTGGCATGAATCGCGGGACGCCCGGCACAAAGATATTGTCGAGATATCGGTCGACATCAAACGCGAGTCCGTTAAACATACCGGCCTGTTCAAGGACTTTTCGGTCGATGACAAGTATTTGTTCTTCCTGAGCCATATATTTAGAGTTCTTAAATATTTTTTTGAAATATAGCTTATTTCGAGCTCGGTGTAAAGATAATCTGATTAGAGCGGTGGCGCAGGAGTGTCAAGACCCTCAACTACAACCATTTTATATTTAGCTGGTTACAAGACATGTGGAAATTGTTTCTATACGGATAGAGTAATTGGAAGTAGCAGAAAATATGTTATTTAAAAAAACTTAAAGTTGTTATAAGATTTTAATTGGACTTAGTTATATAAATTATATACTTTCCCAGACAGCGATAGTAGAAAATGGTATTTGTCAGTATTTGAGGAAACACTTATGAAAACAAGACTTTTCGAGCGATCACCACATAACCCTATCATTTCGCCTTTAGATCTTCCTTTCCCAGCGGCAGCTGTATTAAATCCCGGAGCTTCCGAACAGGGCGATGAAATTGTGCTGCTACTGCGCATTGAGGACCATGCCGGGCACTCAAATATCTATGTTGCGCGCAGCAGGAACGGCGTAACAGATTGGAAATTTGAGTCAGAGCCGATACTTCGCTACGGTGAACAAGACTGGCGGTACGAACAGTGGGGTTGTGAAGACCCACGCGTCACGTATTTAGCAGCGGAGAAACGCTGGTATATTACCTACACTGCCTACTCACCCAACGGAGCTGCTGTGGCATTGGCGTATACTGAAGATTTTGTCCGTGCTGAACGAATCGGGCTGCTGTTTTCTCCAAACAACAAAGATGCAGTGCTG
>Ga0307378_10005070_pt1 | contig 18478 bp, 18 predicted proteins | sample UN1MG_FD_202238 | JGI IMG/M metagenome (GOLD analysis project Ga0307378, IMG submission 202238) | Soil microbial communities from Risofladan, Vaasa, Finland - UN-1 | ecosystem: Environmental > Terrestrial > Soil > Coastal area > Acid sulfate soil | place: Finland: Risofladan, Vaasa | collected... | reverse complement strand
CCGCTACGACAAAACCGCCACCAGCTATCTCGGGTTCATCGAGATCGTATCCGCCCGGCTATGGTTCAGGCATTTGTCAACATGACCTAGTCGGAAGCTCGTTAGTTTGCGACCACACGCTGCATTGCTCCCTCGTTCATAGCAAGAAACCCCGCCGTGAGCGACGGGTTTTTGGGGCTCGCGATAACGGTGCGCACAAGCACGGACCCTCGGACGCCCTCACCTATTCATCCGGTTCTCGATCAGGTTTTCCACCACGCTCGGGTCTGCCAGCGTCGAGGTATCCCCCAGCGTCCCATAGTCGTTCTCGGCGATCTTGCGCAGGATGCGGCGCATGATCTTGCCGGAGCGGGTTTTCGGCAGGCCCGGCGCCCATTGGATCAAGTCGGGGCTGGCGATCGGGCCGATCTCGGTCCGCACCCAGTTGCGCAGTTCCGCGCGCAGCTCCTCGGTATAGGCTTCCCCCTCCATCAGGGTGACGTAGCAGTAGATGCCTTGACCCTTGATCGCGTGCGGATAGCCGACCACCGCCGACTCTGAGACCTTCGGGTGCGCCACCAGGGCCGATTCGACCTCGGCCGTGCCCATCCGGTGGCCCGAGACGTTGATCACGTCATCGACCCGCCCGGTGATCCAGTAGTAGCCGTCCTTGTCGCGGCGGCAGCCGTCGCCGGTGAAGTAGTAGCCCTTGTATTGCGAGAAATAGGCCTCGACGAAGCGGTCGTGGTCGCCATAGAGCGTGCGCATCTGGCCGGGCCAGGAGTCCCTGATCGCCAGAACGCCGTAGCATTCGGTCTCGGTCAGCTCGGCGCCGCTGCTCGGGTCGAGAATAACCGGCTGGATGCCGAAAAACGGCAGCGTGGCCGAGCCGGGCTTCAGATCGATGGCGCCGGGCAGGGGGGTGATGAGTATCCCGCCGGTCTCGGTCTGCCACCAGGTATCGACGATCGGGCAATTTCCTTTGCCGACGACCCGGAAATACCATTCCCATGCTTCCGGGTTGATCGGCTCGCCAACGCTGCCGAGAATGCGCAGGGACGAGAGGTCGCATTTATTGACCCACTCCTCGCCCTTGCCCATCAGCGCGCGGATCGCGGTTGGGGCAGTGTAGAAGATGTTGACCTTGTGCTTTTCGCAAACCGCCCAAAAGCGGCTGGCATCGGGCCAGGTCGGGATGCCCTCGAACATCAGCGTTGTGGCGCCATTGGCCAGCGGCCCATAGACGATGTAGCTGTGGCCGGTGACCCAGCCGACATCGGCCGTGCACCAGTAAATGTCGCCGTCATGGTAGTCGAAGACGTATTGGTGGGTCATCGAGGCGAACAGCAGATAGCCGCCCGAGGTGTGCTGGACCCCCTTCGGCTTGCCGGTCGAGCCGGAGGTGTAGAGGATGAACAGCGGGTCCTCGGCGCTCATCTCGGTGGGCGGGCAATCAGGGGAAACCTGCGCCTCGGCCTCGTGCAGCCAGGTGTCGCGTCCCGCGTCCCAGGCGACATCGCCGCCGGTCCGGCGCACCACCAGCAGTTTGACCTCCGGCAGTTTGGCCACCGCCTTGTCGGCATTGGCCTTCAGGGGGGTGTTGCGGCCGCCGCGCGGCGCCTCGTCGGCAGTGATCACCAACTTGGCGCCGCAGTCACCGATCCGGCTGGCCAGCGCATCGGGGCTGAAGCCACCAAAAACGATGGAATGAACCGCACCGATCCGGGCGCAGGCGAGCATCGCGTAAGCCGCCTCGGGGATCATCGGCATATAGAGGACAACCGGGTCGCCCTTGTTGACGCCAAGCGACTTGAGCACATTGGCGAAGCGGCAAACCTGCGCGTGCAGCTCGCGGTAGGTGATGTATTTTGACAGGGCCGGATCGTCGGCCTCCCAGATGATCGCGGTCTGGTCGCCGCGCGTCGCCAGGTGCCTGTCGATACAGTTCGCCGCGACATTCAGCGTGCCGTCCTCGAACCATTCGATCGAGACGTTGTCATAGGCGAAGCTGGTGTTCTTGACCTTGGTATAGGGCTTGATCCAGTCGAGCCGCTTGCCCTGCTCGCCCCAGAATGCCGCCGGGTCGTCGATCGATGCCTGGTACATTTGCCGGTACTTGGCATTGTCGATCAGCGCATGCGCCGCAACGGCGGCCGGCACGGGGTGCATATGGACTTCGCTCATCGTTTCCTCCCGGTAGGTGATTGCGTAAGGGGTGGCATTGGTGCCACTCAAAGTTGGCGCGATATTCCCAGCACTCATGTTGCGGTGCAATATGTCCCAATGCCGCAGTCTGGCGACAGATTAATGCGCTTGCAAGAGCGGGACGAGGTGAAAACGCCGGGCACGCCATTTTCCTGTGGCAAGGCGCGGCTGACAGGCCATACTCCGGCGCATCAGGTGTTCACGGCGGGAGGATCGAATCATGGCTGGACGGATCGAGGCGCGGCTGGCGGAGATGGGTATCCAGTTGCCCGAGCCAACGGTGCCGCTGGCCAAATATGTGCCGTTTGTACAGTCTGGGCGCCTGCTGTTCGTGTCGGGCCAGTTGCCGACCGGCCCCGATGGTTTGGTCACCGGCCAGCTTACCAGCGCGGATCATGCCGCCGACGGTGTTCCGGTGGCGGGATCAAAGCTGGCGCAGGCGGCGCAGGCGGCGGGGTTTTCCGCCATTAACCTGATCGTTCAGGCAAAGGCGGCGACCGGCGATCTGGATCGGATCGCCCGGGTGGTCAAGCTGACCGGCTTCGTCAACTGCGACGGCAGCTTTGCCCAACAGCATCTGGTGATCAATGGCGCCTCGGCCCTGCTGGGCGAGGTTTTCGGCGACGCCGGGCGGCATGCCCGCTCGGCAGTGGGATGCTCCAGCCTGCCGTTGGGCGTTATCGTTGAGATCGAGGGCATCTTCGAGATCGCTTGACCGATGAGCCCGCTCGACCCAGCCCTGTCGCGGATGATCGAACCGCTGCGCGAGCTTGCCATTGGCGCGATACTGGATGCGCTGGCGCACGAGTTGGAAGCGGATGCTGACGTGGATCCCGAGCCGGAGCTGCGCGATGCCGCCGGTGTGGTGGTCCGGAGCGGGCCGCTCAACCTGCCGCGCCGGGGCGACCTGGCGGTGACCAGGGATGGCCGCACGCTGGTGCGGCGCATCGAGAGCGGACCACCGCCGGTTGGCAAATCTCTGGTCGCCCAACACAGTGACGGCTTCGAGGCCGAAATCCTGCCATTTCGCTGGGATGCGGCGGAGATGACGGTTTTTGCCAAGCAGGAGCAGCCGAATTGGGAGCCGTTGCGGCGCTGGTATCTGGAGTGGTTCCAGAGCCGGTACAGCGAAGTCGCACCCGATCTATACGGTGCGGTTCACAGCCTGGACGGGCCGCGCCGGGTTGCCGGCAGCTGGGCCTTCACCGTCGATTTCGGCTCGGCCCCTGCGGCCTGCGTGATCGATCTGATCTCCGCAATGGCAAAATCAGGCGCCGAGCGAATGCGCATCAATTACGCTTGAAGATCGACTACGCCTGAAGAACAGAGGCCTCGTCGACATCCCGAAGCGTCGCGCCAAAGCCGACATCAAGCGGTGCGAGGCTCGCCACGGTGTCGGCCAAAGCGTGGGGCGACGACCAGCGTACCGATCGGAACATTCCCGCCGGCACCGCCCGGCCGCAACGCCTTAACCCAATCATCCAGTAGCCGCCATCTGGTGCCGGGCCGAGCACAGCGTCGTGGCGGCCAAGCAGGCGAAAACCATCGGCGACATGGGCAGGCATCACGCCGGGAATATCGGCACCGATGATGATTACCGGTCCGGGCGGCATGCCGCGCAACACCCGGCTCATCCGGTCGCCCAGATCGCCCGTCCCTTGCGGCCAGCGCGGCAGGCGGGTGGGCCAGATGTGGCTCGCCAGCCCCTCGCGGTCAGGACTGACCGCCAGCACGGTCCGCCAGCGCCGGTCAGGCCCAAGACGCCGGATCAGCCGCGCGCTTTGGTGGCGGAACCACCAGGCGGCCGCCGTCATGCCGATCTCGCGGCCGAGGCGGGTCTTGACCCGGCCGGGGCGGGGCTCCTTGAGGAAGATGACCAGAGTTTGCCGCATTACCGGCTCCGCACATAGCGCCGGGCCAGACGCTGTGGACTGGTGCCTAGGAAATACAACGCCAGCGTCGTCAGATTCCGCCAGCCCCGCCGCAGCCAGCCATCGGCACCATAGCGCGCCGCCGAGGTCACCGCATCGGCGCCGAGCCGGGTCAGCCGCCGCCGCCCGATCCGGCGGACCAGCGCCACGTCCTCCATCAGCGGGATATCGGGGTAACCGCCTGCCTGATCGTAGAGCAACCGGCTGACCAGCAGACCCTGGTCGCCATACGGCAAGGCAAACAGCGCCGCGCGAAAATTGGCCCAACCGGCGACGAAACGGGGTGCGGCGCCGCGAGTGTCGAACTGCAAGGCGAAATATCCGGCCTGGCCGGGGCGGGTCTGGATATGGGTCAGCACGGCCGCGCCCCAGCCAGGTGACAGCACCGTATCGGCGTGGAGGAACAGGAGCCAACGCCCCCGTGCGGCCTCAGCCCCGGCGGCAAGCTGGTTGCCCCGGCCCGGCGACGCGGTGACCACCCGGGCGCCGACCGCCTCGGCGATATCGGCGATGCCGTCGGTTGACCCGCCATCGGCAATGATCACCTCGTGAATCACACCCTCCATCAGCGCCTCGCCCAGCGCGCCGAGGCAGGGGCCGATGCGGTCCGCAGCCTGCAGCGTCGGGATCACCACCGAGAGTGGCGCCATCATGCGCGTGCCCGCACCCGCTCGCCCAGCACCATGAAGACCAGCGCGCCCAGGCCGAGTAGGGTGAAGCCGGTGAACAGCGGCACCACCGAGCCATCATAGCCCTGCGAGATTGCATAGCCGACCGGCACCGCGCCCAGCGTCGTCACGGTGTTCACGACCGAGGCCGCCGTTCCGGCCAGATGTCCCAGTGGCTCCAATGCCAGCGAGATAAAGTTGGCGAACAGCACGGCGACGGCGAAGAAGATCAGCGACATCAGCGTCATGAACAGCCACAACGGCGGCAACCCGCCATTGCCGCCGGTCCAGGTCAGCAGCGCCGCCACCGCGCTGACCGCGATCATCAGCACCAACGAGTAAAGCGATAGCCGCCGCATGCCGTAATGCATCACCAGCCGGCTGTTGGCGAAACTGGCCAGGGCAAAGGCGAACGCCAATGCGCCGAAGGCCCAGGGGAACATTGGCCCCAACTGGTAACCTTCCTCCAGCACCTGCTGGGCGGTCGCGAGGTAGACCACGAAGGCGCCGAAGACCAGCGTCGCGCTAAAGGTATAGAACATGGTCGATCGGGTGCCCAGAACCTCGGCAAAGGCGGCGATTATCGGGCCGGGGCTCAGTGGGCGGCGCTGGGCTGGGTCCAGCGTCTCCGGCACCCCGAGCAGGTACCAACCGCCGGAGACCAGCGCCATCGCCAGATACAACCCGAAGATCGCCCGCCAGCCGCCCAGTGCCTCGGTCCATTGGCCGATGATTGGTGCGAACATCGGTACCAGCATGAAGATCGTCATCACCAGCGACAGGACCCGGGCCATTGGCCGGCCCTCATAAAGATCGCGCACCATCGCCATGGCGACAATGCGCGGCCCGCCCGCGCCCAGGCCTTGCAGCAACCGCCCGGCGAACATCATCATCGGCGTCACCGCGTACATCGCAAGTACCGTGCCGATGGCGAAGACCACCCAACCCAGCATCGCCGTGCGCTTGCGCCCGATGCTGTCCGACAGCGGGCCGTAGACCACCTGCGACGCGCCCATCCCAACAAATACCAGCATGATGATCAAATGGCGGTCATTGGCGCCGGCGAAGCCCAGCTCGTCCGAGATCGTGTCGAGCGCTGGCAAAACCGCATCGATGGTCATCGCGACGACCGAGGTCATCAACGCCAGGAAGATCAGGAAAGCTGGCGAGGCGCGCCCCTCGGCGCGCTCATGCGGGGTCGGCAGGGTCATGGCTGTATCCGAATTTGACAGATCGCCTTATAGCGCTGGGAGTGGCGCGGCGCGACGCCTATATTGCAGGTATAGCCGGGAGGTAGGCAAGTATGAGTGGATTGCAAGGTTTCGTCGATTGCCAGCGCAGTGTGTTGCGGATGGAGGGCGCGGATGCCCGCGACGTGTTGCAGAACGTCGTCACCAACGATCTCGACCGCGTGGTGTCGGGGCAGGCGGTCTATGCGGCCCTGCTGACGCCGCAGGGCAAGTATCTGTTCGATTTCATGCTGCTCGCGGGGTCCGATGGCGCGCTGTTGATCGACACCGCCACCGATGGGGCCGAGGCGCTGGTGCAGCGGCTGAAGATGTACTGCCTGCGCCGCGATGCACGGATCACCGGCACCGCCGGGCTAGGGGTCGCGTTGGTCTGGGGCGGCACACCGCCGGATTGCGGGCTGGCCGTGCCAGACCCGCGCACGGCCGCGCTGGGCTGGCGGATCTATGCCGCCGATCCCGAGGCAGCGTTGGCCGCAACCGGCGAGGCGCCGGCGGACCGAGCCGCATATGATGCGATCCGCATTGCCAATCTGATCCCGGCCAGCAACATCGAGCTGGTGCGCGACGAGACCTACATTCTGGAAGCCGGTTTCGAGGCCCTGAACGGCGTCGACTTCCGCAAGGGCTGCTATGTCGGCCAGGAAGTGACGGCGCGGATGAAGCACAAGACCGAATTGAAAAAACGCCTGGTGCAGGTCCGTGTCGAGGGCGAGGCCGCCCCCGGTACACCAGTGACCACCGATGGCAAGCCTGCTGGTACATTGTTCAGCCAGGCGCAGGGCCGTGGTCTCGCGCATCTGCGGATCGACCGGGCCGGGGGAGTGCTGGAGGCGGGTGCGGCACGGGTGATCTACGAGGGCTGAGTGGTTTCCGCCGCCAACAGGGCCGCCAGGCCCTCGCGGTAGGTCGGGTAGGCCAGTTTCACCCGCAGCTCCGATTTGATCCGGGCATTCGAGACCCGCTTCGATTCGGCGTAGAACGAGCGCGCCATTGGCGTCATCTCGGCCCCATCGAAATCCTCCGCCGGGGGCACCGGCAGGCCGAGCAATTGGGCCGCATGGGCGATCACATCCTCGGGCGGTGCTGCCTCATCATCGCAAACATTGTATATCGCGCCAGGATGCGGCCGGGCGATCGAGCCTTCCAGCACGGTTGCGATATCCTCGACATGGATGCGGCTGAACAGCTGCCCTGCCTTGACGATCCGCCGGGCGGTGCCAGCGCGTACCTTGGCGAATGGGCCGCGCTCCGGCCCATAGATGCCGGCCAGTCGGAAAACATGCACCGGCAGGCCAATATCGTGCCAATAGGCGAGCCATTCGTGCTCGGCCGCCACGCGCCATCTGCCGCGTTCGGTGGTGGGCTTGCAGGGGGATGTCTCGTCGACCCAGTCTCCGCCCCGGTCGCCATAAACCCCGGTGGTCGAGAGATACCCGATCCAGTCGAACTGGTCGCCACGCGCGCCCAGCGCCCCGGCGCAGCGGCTCAGCACTGGATCGCCGCTCGCGTCCGGCCCGGCCGAAATCAGGACATGCGTTGCCAGATCCAGCAGCGGTCCGCTTTTCGTTGGCGGCCAGATCACCGCCTCGGCCCCGGTGGCGCGGATCGCCTTCGCTTTCTCCGCCGAGCGGGTGGTGCCGATCACCCGCCAGCCCTGGGCCATCAGCCGACGCGCCAGCACCTGCGCCGAATAGCCGTGCCCGAAACTTAATAATACTGGTTTTTTGGCCATGGTCGCGACGCACTCTCTTGGCTAGGTTCCAACCGGGACGATTGGCCGGGAGGATACGGGCAGATGGGTCAATTGCGAATTAAAATTATGTCGGTGGCCCTGGTTACCGGCATTTTCGGGTTGGTTGCGTCTGCAGCGAGCGAACCCTATGACGATTGTATCTTGCTGGTCACGACCGATCCAGCAAGGGCTGAGATCGAGGCGCTGGGCTGGATTGAGGTCGGCGGTGGCGCCCCGGCGCGGCATTGTCGGGCGCTGGCGCTTTTGGCGCAGGGAGCCGAGCGGCGAGCCGCCGAGTTGATCATCGAGATTGCCACCGACGACCGCACCCTGCCGGACGAAGTGCGCTCGGCCATGCTGATCGAGGCCGGCGAGATTTATCTCGGCCTCGGCGAGACCGCCCTGGGGCACAGCGCCGCCTCACGCGCCCTCCAGTTGGCGCCTGCGCCGCGCGCGGCACTGACGCTGTCGGCACGGCTGAAGGCCGAGGAAGGCAAGTGGAGCGGTGCGGTCAGCGACCTTGACGGCGCACTGGCGGACGGCGAACCCGACGCTGAACTGCTGGTGCTGCGCGCCAGCGCCAGACTGCGTCTCGGCGAGCGGGCGGCAGCGCGCGCCGATCTACTATGGGCGACCGAGATCGCCCCGAGTATGGCCTCCGTCTGGCTCGAGCGCGGCGCATTGGAGGCGGCGATCGATGATCGAGACGCCGCGCGTGCCGCCTGGTTGCGCGCCATTGAACTGGACCACGACGGGATCGTCGGTGCGGCGGCCCGACTCAGTCTGCAAAAGATGGAGGCCGGGAACTAACTTCCGCCAATCCCAGGTGCCACTCTTCGTTCACGCTCGGGTCCGGATCGTCTCGCATCACTGCCCTGAACCGCTCCGGGCTGGCCAGACGCGACAGCGCCCAAACGGCATGGCTGCGGACCAAAGGATCAGCGTCGGTCGTGGCCTGCTCGGCGACCTGCAGCAGCCCGGGTTCACCGGAGTTGCCGATCGCCACCAGGACGTTGCGCAGGAACCGCCCGCGACCGATCCGCTTGACCGGTGAACCTGAAAAGCGCGCCCGGAAGGCGGTATCGTCAAGTCCGGCCAATTCGGCCAGCAGCGGCGCTTGCCTCCCCTCGCGCGGCGCATAGGCGGCATTCGCGGCCTGGGCGAACTTGTTCCACGGGCAGACCGCCAGGCAGTCGTCGCAACCATAAATGCGATTGCCGATCAGGGACCGCATCTCGCGTGGGATCGGCCCCTTCAACTCGATGGTCAGGTACGAGATGCACCGCCGCGCATCGAGCTGGTAGGGCGCTGGAAACGCTGCTGTCGGGCAGATATCGAGGCAGCGCCGGCAGGCGCCGCAGTGATCGCCATGTGGTTCATCCGGCGCCAGCTCCAGCGTCGTGAAGATGGCGCCGAGAAAGAACCACGAGCCCAGCCGCCGCGACACCAGATTAGTGTGTTTGCCCTGCCAGCCCAGCCCGGCCGCCTCAGCAAGTGGTTTTTCCATCACTGGCGCGGTATCGACGAAGACCTTGATCGCGCCGCCCTGTTGCTCGATCAGCCAGCGCCCCAGGCGTTTAAGGCGCTTCTTGACCACGTCGTGGTAATCGCGGCCCTGGGCATAAACACTGATGGCGGCGCGTTCCGGCTGGCCGAGCATCGCCAGCGGATCGCCCTCCGGCGTGTAGGGTTCCGCCAGTATGATCACCGACCGCGCCTCGGGCCACAGCGCCGCCGGGTTGGCGCGCCAATCGATCCGGTCGGCCATCCAGCCCATGTCGCCATGCCGTCCCTGCTCAACCCATTGGCGCAGATGCGCGCCGGCTGCGGCCACCGAATCCGGACGGGTGACGGCGATGTCGGCGAATCCCATTGCCCGCGCCTCGGCCTCCAGCGCTGCGCGTATCGCGGTGCCGGGCTCAGGATTGTCGGATAGGGTCAAAGTCCAGCCTCCGCTTGGCCGCCGATCTGGAGAGCAAGTTTATGGCGTATGCTGTCAGGTCATTCGAGCCGGTGCGCCAGGACCACACTGTCGGAGAATGCCGGACGAGGTCAAAAATCCAGATCGGCGTAGTGATCAGTTGCCGGAAAGCCGGGCAGATGGTCCGCCAACAGCCCGCGGAAACAGGGTCGCGATTTCATCACCGCGTACCAGCCGCGCACCGACGGATATTCCTCCCACGGCACGTCGCCAATATAGTCGAGGCAGCTCAGATGACCGGCGGCGGCGAGGTCGGCGATGGTCATGCGCGGCCCGGTCAGCCAGTTGTGGCCCTCAAGCAGGAAGGTAATGTAGTCGAGATGCACCCGGATGTTCTTGCTGCCAGCCTTGAGGCAGGCGCCGTCCGGATAGCCCAGCCGGGCCTGGCGCTTGGTGAACCGCTCAAATAGCAGGTTCTCGGTGACTTCACGGTTGAACTTGTCGTCGAACCAGCCAACCAGGCGCCGCACCTCGGCCCGTTGTATCGGGTCCGTAGGCATCAATGGCGGCTCCGGCACGGTCTCTTCAAGATACTCGAAAATACTGTTTGATTCCGACAGCGCCTGTCCGTTGCTGGTGATCAGAACTGGCACTTTTCCGGCCGGGTTGAGGCGCAGGAAGTCAAGCCGGGTCTCCCACGGCCGCTCTTCGATCAGCTCGACCTCAATCCGTTTCTCGGCGAGGACTAGGCGGATTTTTCGGCAGAACGGCGACAGGGGCAGGTGATATAGGCGGTGCATCGAGGCTATCATTCCGAATTTGACTGATCGCCCCCTCTCTGCCCAAGGCGGCCCGCCGATGCAAGGGTCTTGCGACGAACAGCGTGAAATCCGCTGCCGTTCGACGCCTGCGTTTGATCGGATGCGTTGATGTCAAATCCGGCCGAGGCGTATCGCCCCGGCCGGGATACTTGGCATTTCGCTCGGCTCAGCCGCCACCGAGCAGTTTGCGCAGTACTGTCGCACCGTCGATGATGATGCCTGTCTGGACACCGGCGGTCTCGTCGAGAAGGCGGGCGATGGTTGGGTTATCGACATAGCCAGTTGGTTGAAAGTTGCGGCTGCGCTGATAGCCCTCGATCGCCCGCCGGGCGTTGTTGTCGAAGAAACCATCCTGCGTTCCCGGCGAAAAGCCGAGATAGTTGAGCCGCTGTTCGACCGACAACCGATCATTGCGGGTCAGCGCCATCGCAGCCTCTTCCGCGGCCGGATCCGCTGGTGCCGGCGTTGAGGTTCCGGCCAGCTCGCCCATCCGCGCTTGCGCTTCAGGCTGCCAGATGCCGGTCGGATAGCGGTCCAGATAGTCGCGGTAGTCGGCCCGGCGGTCGTTGGTCTCGGCGAAGCGCCAGTCTTCTAACTCGCGCCGGGCGGCAAGATCAGTGTTGAAGCGGGCCATCCGCTTCAGCCCGTCGCGTGCCTCGACCGCGTGCTGTCCGTCGGAATGGCGCCCAAGATAGGCGCGATAGCCGTCGCCGGTGCCCAGTGCCCCGGTTCTCGCCCAATAGTCGTCGTCGCGGCTGGTCGAAGCACTGTTGGTCGGAGTGCTGCCCGCCTCGCGGCTTTGACGCAACAACAGGGCGACCTGTTCGTCAGTCAGATACCCGGATTCCGTAAGATTATTGGCACGTTGCCAAAGTCGGATGGCAGTGCGAGTGCCGGGTCCAAACGCGCCGTCGATGCCGCGCGGGTCATGGCCCAGCAGGCTCAGGTTCTCCTGAATGTCGCGCCGCTGCGTGCGGCTGAGCCTGAGTGCTGCCTCCACCGCAACCGGGTCGCCAATTGTGGAGCCTCCGCCGGTACCAGCTTCAACCCGAGCGCCGCGCCGGGTGACCAGGCGTAGCCCGGGTCGGACGGCGCCGGTGGACCAGGCTGGGGCGGACATACTGCGGACCGCGTCCATGGCGCACGCGCGCGGTGCCAGAAACTTGGCTACGACGTCGCGGGCAAAGGTGCTGCCGCGCGCATCGCGGCGCCGGATTGCCCGGCCCGGGGCGGCGGCGGATACAATCAATACGCCCTCGCGTGGCTCGATCGTTGCCAACCCCGGCTCGGCATTCGCGTTCGGTGCGAAACCCTCAAACTGGGCGGCGTCGATGAACACCACGGCGCGCCCTGGTTTGCTTTGGGCCAGGCGCAGGATCAGATCGAGCGGCAGGCCGTCCAGCACTACCTGCACCAGCGAGCGGTTCTGTTGGTCGACCGGTGCCAGATAGGTGACCCCGTCGCTGCGGATTGCGTGACCGGAAAAGTAGACCACGACGTTGTCGGCGGTGCCGATCTTGTCGGCAAAGCGAGACAATTGATTGCGCATCTCGCGCCGGGTCATGTCGATGCCGAGGGTGACGTCATAGCCGCCATCCTCAAGCGCCGCCGCAACCTCGCGGGCATCGATCTCGGCGCTCTCGGCGTCTGGCGCCTGCTTGTAGTTGTGATTGCCGATTACCAGGGCAATGTCGGCGGCCACGGCGGCCCCCGGAGCAAACCCTGAGACCATCAATGCAAGACCGATAATAGGCGCGATGCCCAGTGCGATAAACCGGCTCATTCAATCCTCCCGCTGTCGCGTCCCCGTAGTGAGTCGTGGCAATATAACGCAACACGTCCTCGAGGCCGTCGGAAAATGTAAAAAAATGATCAATCGAGGCAATCGGTCAACCCCTCGGCGAGGCCGCGCAACAGATCTGGATAGAGGCCAGGTCCCGGCTGCAGGGTCGCGCCGAGCGGGTCGAGCAGGCCGATTCTCACCCCGGTGTCTTCGGTAACAGTGGCAACCAGCGCGGCGCGGAACTGCGGTTCGCGGAACAGGCAAACTGCGCCAAGGGTGCGGATGCGTTCGCGGATCTCAGTGATCCGGGCCGGGCCGGGCGCGCGCGCATCGCTCAGCGCGACGGCGCCAACGGCCTCGATGTCGAAGCGGCGCTCAAAGTAGTGAAAAGCATCATGGAATACGACGAAGGGGCGGTCCCGGACCGGGGCGAGCCGGGCGTCGATCTCGGTGGCCAACCCGTCGAGCTCGGTCCGGGCGGCAGCGGCGTTGGCCAGATACAGCGCCCGGTTTTCCGGGTCGGCGTCGGCCAGCGCGGCGGCGATGGTGTCGAGCCAAAGCTTGGCGTTCACCGGATCGAGCCAAAGATGGGGATCGCTATCGTCGTCGGTATGGGCTGGCTCGGTGTCTTCGTCATGGGCCTCAAAGGATGCACCCTCACGCCGGGCAAGCCGGGTAAGGCCGCGGGTGTCTGCCAGCCGGATCACCCTTGCCCCGGTTGCCAGCGTCGCCAAAGGGCGCTCGAGCCATGGCTCCAGCCGTGGGCCAATCCAGAAGACCAACGCGGCCCGCTCCAGCGCCGCCGCATCCGAGGGGCGCAATGCGTGGTCATGGGGGGACGCGCCGGGGGGCAGCAGAAGATCAGGAGCGCCGATTCCCTGCATCACCCGGGCGGTCAGCGAATGCACCGGTGCAATGCTGGCGACGACCTCGACGCCGGCCGCAACCGGCAAGGGAAGAACGACGAGCAGCAGGGCCCAGGCGGCAGTGAAGATCACATTTCGCATCGGTCGAGTCCGATTTTCGGTTGAATTTTCGGTTGAATAGGTGCCCCGGATCGCGTACCATAACTGTTACGATATAACAACTGCAATGTTATGACATAACACTATGACCGATTCCGCCCTTGCCTTCGCCGAACACGACCACGGCCACTGCCGCGAGACCATGCTCGACGAGCTGGCCAGCGTGGCGAAAACCCGTGGTCTGCGCCTGACGCCTGCGCGCGTCCGGGTGCTGGAACTGTTGTCCGAGGCGCATCGGGCGATGGGCGCCTACGAGCTGCTCGACCGGTTGCGGGCCGAGGGGCTGGGCTCGCAGCCGCCGGTGATCTACCGGGCGCTGGAGTTCCTGATCGACGCCGGGTTCGTCCACAAGATCGAACGCCTGAACGCCTATGTCGCCTGTTGTCATCCGGCGCACTGGCACGGCGATGGCTTGGGCGGCGAGCCGGGCGCCTGCTTCCTGATCTGCTCGCGCTGCCGCCGGGTTGCCGAGGTCGAGGACGGGGCGCTCGATATCGCCATCGCCCAGGCCGCCGCCGGGCGCGGCTTCGCCATGCGCCGGACGGTGCTGGAGATCGACGGCACCTGCCCGGCCTGCCGGGTCAGCGCACCATGAATGCACCCCTGATCGAGACCCGGGGCCTCGGTCACAGCGACGGCCCGAGGCATATCCTCTACGATATCGAAATGGCGATCCGCCCCGGTGAAATCGTCACCATCGTTGGTCCCAACGGCGCTGGCAAGACAACCCTGCTGCGCGCCCTGATCGGCGCAATGCAGCCCAGCCGCGGCACCGTTTGGCGCAAACCGGGGCTGCGGATCGGCTATACACCGCAGAAGCTGACCATCGACCGGACCATGCCACTTACCGTTGACCGGTTCATCGCACTCGGTGGCAGTGGCGACCCGGATGCGCGGGCGGCGGCGCTGGCGACCGTGGGGATCGCCAATCTTGGCGCCGCCCAGGTCACTGATCTGTCCGGTGGTGAGTTGCAACGCGCCGCCCTGGCCCGCGCCCTGCTGCGCCAGCCCGACCTATTGGCGCTGGACGAGCCGACCCAGGGGCTGGACCAGCTTGGCGAGGCGGCCTTCTACCGGCTGATCGAGCGGGTCCGGCGCGACACCGGCGCGGCGATCTGCATGGTCAGTCACGATCTGCATGTGGTGATGAGCGCGTCCGACCGGGTGATCTGCCTCAACGGCCATGTCTGCTGCGAGGGCGCCCCGGTGCAGGTCACCGAGATGCCGGAATACCGGGCGCTTTTTGGCCTCGGCACCCAGGGCGCGCTGGCGCTGTATCGCCATGAACATGATCACGGGCATGACCATGAACATCATCACGGCGAGCCCCAACCATGACCGGTCTGCTCGACAATTTCGTGCTGCGCGCGGCGTTGGCCGGCGTCGGCGTCGCCATCGTCGCCGGGCCGCTCGGCTGTTTCGTGGTCTGGCGCCGGATGGCCTATTTCGGCGACACCATCGCCCATGCGGCACTACTCGGCGTGGCGCTGGCACTGGCACTGGAGACCGCCGTGATCCCGGCGGTTCTGGCGGTCTCGGCGGTGGTGGCGCTGGCGGTGGCGCGCGGCACTGGGCGGCGCTATGCGGCGGATTCGCTGCTCGGCGTGCTGGCCCATGGCGGGCTGGCGGTCGGGCTGGTGGTGCTGTCGTTCCTGCCCGGCGGGCGCGGCGATCTGTCGGCCTGGCTGTTCGGTGACATCCTGGCGGTGAACACCAGCGATCTGGCGCTGATCTGGGGTGCGGCCGGGCTGGCCGGGCTGGTACTGTGGCTGGGCTGGTCGCGGCTGCTGAATTCGACCATCAACGAGGAACTGGCCTGGGCCGAGGGCGGCAACCCGGAGCGTGACCGGCTGCTGCTGACCCTGGCGCTGGCCCTGCTGGTGGCGGCGGCGCTGAAGGTGGTCGGGGCGCTGCTGATCACCGCCATGCTGATCCTGCCAGCGGCGGCGGCTCGCCCCTTGGCGAAGACCCCCGAGGCGATGGTGCTGGCAGCCGCCCTGATCGGCGCCGCCTCGGCCCTGGGCGGGCTGCGCCTCGCCTGGGTCGCGGATACCCCGGCCGGGCCGTCGATGGTGGTGGTGGCGCTGGGGCTGTTTCTGGTGTCTAATCTCCTGCGGCGGGCGTAGTTCCCGCCTCCCCCCGCCAGCCCTTCAATGCCGCCATCACGATGCTCCGGGCCTTCGGGGCCGGGCGGGCTTTGAACGGTAGCGGGCGGCAGACCTCGATGGTGGCGACGGCGACGCGGGCGGTCAGGGCGGCGTTGACCGCCGCCTCGCCAAAACGCCGCGACAGCTTGCCCAGAACGCCGCCGCCGACCAGCGGCCCCAGCAGGTCGTCGGTCGCGGAGATCGCCCCAGTGGCGGCCAAATGCGCCGCCACCGCCCGCAGCAACCGCCACGAGCCGATCCACCCGGCGCGGCCATCATAAAGCTCGGCAATCGCGCGGATCATGCGCAGGTTGATCAGCAGCACCGCCGCCATGTCGATCAACGCCATCGGGATCAGCGCCGTCGCGGCGGCGACCTGCCGGGCGGCGGCAGCGGCGCGCTCCTCGGCCAGCCGGTCGAGCGGCGCCAGGATCGCCCGCTCGGCAATCACCAGCATCGCGGCGCCGTCCGGGGTGTCGGCCTTCGCCCGCGCAACCGCTGCGCGGGCCATCTCCAGCTCCGGGCGATTGGCATACAGACGGTCGAGGCCACGCAGCGTGGCATCGAGCCCCTCCGGCGAGCCATCCTCCAACGCCGCCCGGGCGCGCTCGCGCAACCGGTCAACCCGGCGCAACCGCGCCAGCGCCGCCAATTCGCCCAGCGCGAAGGCCAACAGGGTAGCCCCCAGCACAGCCGTCAATCCCAACGCCAACCAACCGGCCCAGGGCCGCGACGCGATCAGCCCGGCGACGAAATTATTCAGCGACAACCCGGCCCACAGCAGGACCAACCCACTGAGACTGACCCAGAATAGCCGGGCGAGTCCGGACAGGTGGCGGCCACGGGTGGCGGCCAGCACCCGCTCGGCGGCGGTCAGGCCAGGGCCGGATAACGGCGGCGCGTCCGCCGGGACCGGTGCATCCGGCAGCGGCGTCTCGTCAAGATCGAGGATCACAGGATCACGGTGGCTACCATTGCGGCGTTGGTTCATTGCTTCACTCCAGCTTGTCGCCGATGAGGAATTCGAGCGCCGCGTCGAGGCGGATATGGGGCGGGCCATCGCTCCCTGGGTCGATGGGGTCTCCGCCCCAGCATGGCGGCGCGAACTTCACCGACGCATAGTTGGCGTCGGGCCAATCCGCCGGAGCCTGACCGGGCAATGCAGTCGCGGCTGTCGCCAGCGTTGCGGCGATGTCGGCGGGCAGCTCGCCGGGGAACACCGCCGCCTGCTTGCGGTCGGGCAGGCGGGGGCCGCGCACCATCGCCAGGCGTTGGCCCTGCCGAGTGATCTCCTGCTCGACAGTTGCCCTGATCGCGGCCAACGCCACGCCACGGACCTGCGCCCCACCGAAGGCGGCGCGGTTGGCAGCCTCGGCCAGCATCGCCTCGACCAGTGCGGTCAGGCGCGGGTGCTGTTCGTGGTGCAGATGATCGGCCTTCGAGGCGGCGAACAGGATGCGATCGATGCGATGCCCACCCAGCAGCCGGTCGAGCCAACTGGATTGGCCGTGGCGAAAGCAGGCCAGCGTTTCGGCCATCGTGGCGGTCAGATCGCCCAGCGCGCGTGGCCCCTTGGCCAGCGCGTCGAGGGCATCGACCAGCACAACCTGACGATCGAGTCGGGCGAAGTGGTCGCGGAAGAACGGCTTCACGACAACCCGTTTGTAGGCCTCGTACCGCGCGTCCATCTCGGCATACAGGCTGCCTCGCTCGGGGTTCGATGGCTTCGGCAGCGGCGCGAAGGTCAGTGCCGGTGACCCGGCCAGATCGCCCGGCATCAGGAACCGCCCCGGCGTCAGCCCCGACAGCCCGGCGGCGCGGCCGGCGGCGAGATAACCGGACCAAGCTCTGGCCAGCGCCTCGGCCATCGGCTCGTCATGGGGCGCCGTCGCATCGGCGGTAGCAAGTGCCGCCTGCCACCCATGCGCTGCCTCGCGCCGGGCTGGGCTTTCGGCTAGTAGCAGCGCCGCGCGGGCCCATGTCTCGTAGTTTTGATCGATCAGCGGCAGGTCGAGCAGCCATTCGCCGGGATAGTCGATGATATCGAGGTGCAGCGTCGACGGCCCGGTCAGTCCGGCGAAAAACCCCGCCGGGCGGTAGCGCAACGACAGCCGCAACTGGCTGACCTGGCGGGTCGATTGCGGCCATACCGGCGGCGCTCCGGTCAGGTCGGCAAGATGCGCCTCATAGCTGAAACGCGGCACCTGCCGGTCGGGTTGCGGGCGCAGCATGGCGCCGAGAATGCGCCCCTCGGCCTCCGCCGAAAGCAGCCGCATCCGACCGCGCGACATCAGGCTTGCGACTAGTGCGGTGATAAATACGGTCTTACCCGCCCCGGACAGTCCAGTGACGCCGACCCGCAAGGTCGGCTCGAACCAGGCGCTGGCATCCCGGCCGGTGCGTTCGATGCTATCGATCAGCCCGTCGGCCAGGTCGCCAATACCCAAAGCGGATTTCCCTCATGTTCCAACAGGGGGGTTCCCTGATGTTCCAACATGGAGACTCGCGAACGATATGGGAAGGCTTGCCAACATGGGGCCATTCGCGCGATTAGGCGCACCATGCCACGCTACAAGCTCACATTGGAATATCACGGCGGCCGGTTTGTCGGCTGGCAGCGCCAGCACAACCTGCCCTCGGTGCAGGGCGCGGTCGAGGCGGCGCTGTGGGCGCTGGAGCCGGATGCGCCGCCGGTCATCGGCGCCGGGCGCACCGATGCCGGGGTTCATGCCACCAGGCAGGTCGCCCATTGTGATCTGGCGAAGGACTGGGAGCCGTTCACGCTGACCGAGGCCCTGAACTTTCACCTGAAGCCAGCGCCGGTGGCCGTGGTGGCGGCGGAACCGGTAGCCGACGACTTCCACGCCCGCTACAGCGCCACCGGGCGGCGTTATCTCTACCGGGTGATCTGCCGCCGCGCGCCGTTGACCATCGAACGCGGGTTGGCCTGGCATCGCCTGCATGACCTCGACGTCGCGGCGATGCAGGCGGCGGCGGATTTGCTGGTCGGGCACCA
>Ga0307378_10005069_pt1 | contig 18480 bp, 15 predicted proteins | sample UN1MG_FD_202238 | JGI IMG/M metagenome (GOLD analysis project Ga0307378, IMG submission 202238) | Soil microbial communities from Risofladan, Vaasa, Finland - UN-1 | ecosystem: Environmental > Terrestrial > Soil > Coastal area > Acid sulfate soil | place: Finland: Risofladan, Vaasa | collected... | reverse complement strand
TGGGGCAGTCGGCACATTGGCAATAGCCCTTGGTGACCTCGTTGAAGGGCACGACCTTCGATTTCTGTTTGACGGCAGTCTCGACGCGTTCCTTCAAAGACATGCCTTCTCCTTCCCCAAAACTAGTGATCCGCAGTCGATGAGACGACACGTTGGGCGACGCACGCCGCGGCCGAACGCAACCTGAACATGCCGCTGCACGGTTGTGCGTCCGGCAGAATAATTGGCCCCTCATTTCATTTACTCAACACCGCCCGCAACTTGATATGCGCCGCCGGGCCGGGCTGCATCGACCATTGAACGCCCTGCCGCCGGGACAGTTGCAATATGCCACATCAGCCGCCGCCGAAATCTGCTAACACACCGGCCGGCCATACCTATTGATGTAGCGGACGACTGCGCATAACGCGCAGCACGACTGCGCACGTCGCGCAGCGCGACCTTGCACGAAGAAGGTGGCTGAGAAAATGAATGACTCCTGTTCCCGGCGGGTGCTGGTGATCGGGCTGGATTCCGCCCCGCCCGAGCTTGTCTTCCACCGATGGCGCGCCAACCTGCCGAATATTTCCCGGCTGATGGAAACCGGCGCCTGGGCGCCCCTCAGAAGCACGGTGCCGCCTATCACTGTGCCCGCATGGGCCGCAATGATGACCGGCCTCGACCCGGGCACGCTCGGCTTCTACGGCTTCCGCAACCGCCGATCCTACGCATACGATGCCCTCAACATCGCAACGTCCGACGCGGTCACGCATCCGCGCGTGTGGGATGTGCTTTCCCAGCAGGGACGGCGCGTGGCCGTGCTCAACGTGCCTCAGACGTATCCCCCCAGGAAGGTCAACGGCTTGATGATATCCGGTTTCCTCACGCCCGACACCACCTGCAACTACACCTGGCCCGCCGAGCTCAAGAACGAACTTGACGCCATCACCGGCGGCTACGAGATCGACGTCCGCGGCTTCCGAACCGAAAACAAGGCAACGCTGCTCGACGACATCCACCGGATCACCGGCAAGCATTTCGCCGCCGCACGCCACCTGCTTCACACGCGCCCGTGGGATTTCTTCATGACCGTCGAAATGGGCACCGACCGCATCCAGCACGGATTCTGGAAGCATTTCGATCCAATGCATCCGAAGCATGATCCCGCCTCGCCATATCGCGATGCCATCCCGGACTACTACGCGCGCCTCGACCGCGAGATAGGCAAGCTGCTGGCGATCGCCGGCCCGCGAACAACCGTGCTGGTCGTATCAGACCACGGCGCACAGCCGATGCTCGGCTGCCTGTGCATCAACGAATGGCTGATGGCGCAAGGCTACCTCGCACTCAAGAACGCGCCGGCCTCGCCGCGGCGACTGACGCCCGACGACGTCGACTGGTCCCGCACGGCTGCCTGGGCCGAAGGCGGATATTATTCGCGCGTATTCCTCAACGTCCGCGGGCGCGAGCCGCAAGGCACCATCCTGCCGACCGATTACGAAACGCTGCGCACGCGCCTGGCCGCCGAAATCGCCCAGATCTGCGACGACAAGGGCGTCCCGCTCAACTCCGTCGTGTTCCGCCCCGAGGACGTCTACTCCCAGGTGAACAACATCGCACCCGACCTGATCGTTTACCCGGGGAATCTTGCCTGGCGCTCGGCGGGAAGCATCGGCCTGGGCAGCCACATATCGTATGACAACGACACCGGCCCCGACGACGCCAACCACGGCGAGTATGGCATTTTCGTGGCGTCCGGGCCCGGAGTGCCGGCTGCGGGCGGAATTGAACCGCTGGATATCCGCGACGTAGCCCCTACCATCCTCCGGCTGCTCGACTGTCGCCCGCCGGTCATGCAGGGGAAGGCCGCGTTCTGAAACCAGAAAGGTGCCCGGCAAAATGAAGCTGTTCCGCAGACGCCGCCCCCGCCGCCCTGTTGTGATAATCGGAGTAGACGGTCTCCCGTTCTCGCTGGCACGGCGGCTGGCCGGGAATGTCACCGACGGCAAGACCGCGAACCGCACGCAGAAAACGGGGCAGGCAAGCTTGCCGGTTTCGCCCGCCGGCCTGCCTGCGTTCCGGCGGCTGTTCACCGAGGGAATGGCCGTGGCGGGCACTTCGTCGGTGCCGCCCGTTTCATGCACCGCCTGGACCTCCGCCGCGTCCGGCCGCAACCCCGCCAGGCACGGCGTGTTCGGATTCCTCGAGCTGAAACACGGCAGCTACGAAGGATTCATCCCAATGGCGCCGCACGTGCGGTGCAGCCGCCTGTGGAATGCCACGGCCGCCGCCGGCCTGCGGGCGGTGGTGCTGGGCGTGCCCGTTACCTACCCGCCCGAGCGGTTCCCGGGGCTGCATGTCAGCGGCTTCCTCGCGCCCGACCTCGCGAAGGCCGTGCACCCGCCCGACCGACTCGCCCCGCTGGCGCGCGCCGGATACACGCTCGACGTAGACCCGCGCATCGGGCACCAGGACAAGCGCGCGCTGCTCGCCGCCATCCGCAAAACGCTCGCCGCCCGCGCCGACGTCATCCTCGCCTGCCTGGCCGCCGAAAAACCCGACCTGCTGTTCGCGCACATCATCGAAACCGACCGGCTGAACCATTTCCTGTTCGATGCCATCGAAACCGGCCAAGGCGACCTTGCCGCAGAAGCGCTGGATGTTTACAGGCAAGTAGATGATCTGCTGGGGCACCTGGCCGACGCCCTGGAAGGCGCACCCCTGATCGTATGCTCCGATCACGGATTCTGCACCGTGCGCAAGCTGGTGCAGGTTAACGACGTGCTGGCCGGAATCGGCTGGGCAGCATGGGGGGAAGGCACAACACACGCGGATATCTCGCCCGATGCCCGAGCCTTCAGCCTCGATCCCGGCCGCGTCTATATCCACACGTCGTCGCGTTACCCGCGCGGGCCGATAGCAGACGCCGACCGCGACCGGCTGGCCGAGCGGCTCCGCGATGAGTTGGCGCAAGCGATGATCGACAGCGAAACGGGCGAGCCGGTTTTCGAAGCCATTCATACGCGCCACGATGTTTTCAGCGGCCCGCTGATCGGCCTCGCGCCCGACCTCGTGATCATACCGCGCCGGGGCTACGACCTCAAGGGAGCATTGCGCGGCATGGGCAGCTCGCAACCGGGCGCGTTGTCGGGAATGCACACATACGACGACGCCTTCTTCGGCGTCCTCGGCTGCAGGATTAACGTCGAGCAATCGAACGTGATGGACCTCGCACCCTCGGTGCTGCACCTGCTGGGGATCGAACCCGAGCCGGATACCGACGGCCGGGTTATTCTGTCCACAGATTAACCAATCCACAGATTCACTGATCCGCAGATTGCGCAGATTGCGCAGATTAAGAAGCTATCTCAAGACCGCAGAAGAGGGCGGACAACGCCCGCCGCAGACGGCGTGCGGACCGCCCCTACGAAGACGCCGAGCGGTCTTGAGATAGTCTTAAAAAACTGATATAGGACTGCTGTGCCGCCCTTCAGGCATTGAGCAACGAAAACAAAGCCGTAATCGAGCAGGAAATATCCTCGACAACCGGCCGCCGGATCCGCCAGAATTATCTTCTCTTAATCTGCGAAATCCGCGTAATCTGCGGATTCCACGCTTCTGCGTAATCTGCGGACTTCCGTCATGTTCGGCGGACGGTTTCGCGGCAGGGCGCGCCTGTGTATAGCTGCTCGTAGCGGTCGATGATCGCATCCTCGCGGAAGCGACCGTTGACGATTTCGAACGCCGCGGCACGCATCGACTCGGCAAGGTCGCGGTCGACAAGAATCTCCGCGGCCCGCTCGGCGCCCGCCTCGATGTCGCCCTTGTCGAACAATGCTCCGCTGACGCCGTCTTCGATCACCTCGGGCAGCCCGCCCGCCCGCGTGGCCACCACGGGCACACCACACGCCATCGCCTCGAGCGCCGCCAGCCCGAACGACTCCTGGTCGCTTGGCAGCAGAAACAGGTCGGCATTAGCGAGCAGCGGCCCGACCTCGTTCTGCGCGCCCAGGAAGCGGACGCTGCCCGCGATGCCAAGCGCCGCGGCGAAGTCTCTCATCTGTCCCTGCAACGGGCCTTCGCCCACTATCCACAGCTCGAGCGGCCGGTGCACCCGCTCAAGAAGCTTGCGGAAGATGCGGATAACATCCAGCGGCGCCTTGACAGGGCGGAGGTTGGACATGTGCAGCACCACCGCCTTGTCGCCCTTGTCAGACAAGGCCTTGTCGGTCTCCATATGCGATTTCATGCCGGGGTTGAAGAAGGCGGTATTTACGAAGTTGTAGACGGTGTAGATGCGGCCGGACGGGACATCGAATATCGTCTCCGTTTCTTTCCGCAGGAAATGCGAAACGGCAGTGACAACGTCGCTGACAAGCAGCGTGTGGCGCGTGATGCTCTTCAGGCTGGGGTCGGCGCCCACCATCGTTACATCGGTGCCGTGCAGCGTCGTGATGCAGCGCACCTGCCTGCCCGATATGTCGCGAGCCAGGTGCGCCGCCACCGCGTGCGGCAGCGCGTAGTGGCTGTGGATGACGTCGATCTTCTCCGCCGCGATGATCTCCGAAAGCTGCGACGCCGTCGCCAGTATGTAAGGCGTGTAATCGAAAACCGGGCACTCGTAGATGTTCACCTTGTGGAAGCGCAGCCGGTCGCAGCCTGCCTTGCCGAACCTGAACGGCGGCTCGATGCCGACGAAATGGACTGTGTGGCCGCGCTGAGACATCGCGCAGCCGATTTCGAAGGCCACGATTCCGGAGCCTCCGACACGGTGATAGCAGAGTACGGCTATGTTCATTTCGGCTCCAGACCGGCGGTGTAGATTGTTCGGATATCATCGACGCGCAGCGGCCGATCGTAATAGAACGGCTCGCCGTAGCGGGCGCCTATCATTGCGCCCGCCAGCTTGTTCTGAGCTTCCAGCACTTCCCAGAAACGGTTCGACCTGATGAATGTCTTGGTGTTGGTGTCGTTTTCGTTTTCCGCCGTCACCTGCGAAGCATGCGCTCGGATGGCGGCCTGTTTCTGCTCCCAGAAATCCGTTATGTCGATCACGAAATCAGGTTTGCGCCAGGCGATCAGCTCCGGGAAGCGGACCAGCGCCGACGGCCTGAACGGCGGATGATCGGTCTCGATTTTTTCCAATCCTGCCAAGAATGCTGCTTCCCGCACTATCATCCCCGCGTTGTGGTGATCGGGATGGCGGCCGGGCGTCTCGTCGAATGTGAAAACGATCTCGGGCCTCAGCCGGCGGAGTACCTCGATCACCTGCAGGCGGCTTTCCTCGCCGTTTCGGATGCTGCCGTCGGGCAGATCGAGCGTGACCCGCGCGCTCAACCCGAGCAGTTCCGCCGCCCTTGCAAGCTCCCGGCGCCGGATTTCCGGCGTGCCGTAGGTGCCGGCCTCGCCCGCGCACAGGTCGCAGATGCCCACCGACAGTCCCTGTCGTCTGAACGCCAGGATCGAGCCGGCCATTGTTATCTCGATGTCGTCCGGATGTGCACCAAACGCAAGAATATCAACCATTGATCATATCTCGATTACGTCTGCGTTGAAATCGTATTGTGCGTACAGGCGATCGACAAACCCCGCTCCGCCGTACAGGTTCATATAGTAGAATACATTGAACACGCGCTCCTGGCGCCGGTCGAACGGGCGAAGCCTGTCGGAAAGCTCCTCAGTCTGCGCGAGCAGTTCGCTGTTGCGGCGTTTCTGCCCGGCCCGCATCGAGCCGATCTCGGCCTTAACGGCGCCGCGCAGCGCCTTGCCGGCCGCCCGCGTATAGATGCCGAGGCCGGTCAGCCGGTCGAGGCATTCGGCGGCGACTTCGTCGGCCTTCCGGGCAAGCTCGCGCAGATCGGTGCCGGTGTGCTCGGCCAGCACCTGCCCGCGCAGCTCAGACCTGGCGGCGGTTATCACGCGCCCTGCATCCAGCCCCGTTTTTTTCAGCAGCCGGCGCGTCTTCGGCTCGACGAGCGTAACCGACATCCTGGGCTTGACGGCGGCCCTGCGCACGCCGTGGAACTCGTACTCATCGTCAAGCTCCGCGATGTAGCGTTCCTCGCTCGGCCCTGCGATATAGGTGTGCGTGTTGAAATACGCATCCTGCATTACGTTGCGAGTTTTCAGGTTCGGCATAAGGTCGCAATCGTCGAGTTCTACGCGCGATCCGTCGCGCAGGTGAAAACCGGACTCGTCGCGGAAGATTGCTTCGCGCCGGGGGCCTCTCAGGCAGAACAGGTTGCACTGCCTGCCGGGCGGTGTGCGCTCGGCTTCGCGCCGCAGGCGGGTCTGAACGAAGCTGCGGAATTCGGAGTCCATCGGATCGAAAACCTCGATGCCGAACCGGCCGTACAGATGCTGCGCCAGCTCGCGCGACGCCTCGCCGAGCGTGCGGCCGGGCCGATAGCAGCCAAGCACGAGCGACCGAAGTTCGGCCGTGAATTCCGTCTGACGAATCGTGTCGAAGAACACATTGAGCACGCCCGCGAGCGCGTCGTCTGCCGCGATCAGCCCGCACGAGTAGCCGCCGGAATCTATCTTCCACTCGAGATGCCGAAGCTTGCCGTCTGCGTCGAGGTAATCGATGTGGTTGATCTCGGCGAAGTCGGCGTCGTCGGTTGCGAGCCAGTATACCGCCCGGCCGCCGATCTCCCGCGCATAGTGCGCCGCGCCGAGCACCTTGTAGGCGGTGTACATCGGCCCGCCGAGCAGGCCGATCTGCTGGCCGGTGACGACCGTTGGCGTCATTGCTTTCTCCCGTAGACGATCGTTCGTTCCGAGGCCGCGCTGTGCGGAGCGCCGGCGTAATCGCCGAACGCGCCCTCGGGGATGATGCCGTGGCGGCGGAAAAACGTTTCCAGCTCGTCGCGCGTATACATCCGCACACGCTCCTCGTAGCCGGTCGTGCGGCCGTCGGCGACAAGCTGTATCTCCTTGATCACGGTCGCGCCGTCGATGCGGCGGCGTTCGATTGCACGGGAGCCGTCGGCGAGTTCGCTTTCGGATTCAGGCACGAGCTTGCTGCGCACGTGCTCCGGGTTGAGGAAATCGAGCCAGTACCATCCGCCGCTGTTGAGGGCGGCGCTCACCGATTCTACCACCTGCTCGTTCTCCTCGTCAGTATCGAAATATCCGAAGCTGGTGAACAGCGACAGGATGATGTCGTATCGGCCGGGAATCTCGCGCATGTCGCCGGTGAACAGGTCGAGCTGCGGGTGGCGCTGCTTCCCGATGCGGATCAGCGTTTCCGACAGGTCCATCCCCGATATCCGGTAGCCCCGCTGGTGGAAAATCATGCAATGCCGGCCTTCGCCGCAGGCGAGATCGAGAATGGCGGCATCCTTCGAAGGCTTCAGCGTCCTGACGATCAGGTCGGCCTGGCGCTGAGCGTCGGCGAGGTCGCGATGATTATACAGTTTCAGGTAGTTCTCGTCGAACCACTTCTCATACCATTTCATAGCAGACGGTTGCGCTCGTTCAGATGAATTGATACACAGGCAGCGACCTGATTATACACAGGGGGCGTGGGAAGTGCAAGTTCCGAATTGAGATCCAAGACAATAGACAGGATTTACAGGATTTACAGGATTACAGGAATTGAGTGTTCATTCGAGGACGATCACGGCGACCTCGTCGGGCGCGAGGCCGGCAGTTCCAGCACCCGCAGACTATACCACGTCTCCGGCCCTGAATCAAGGCGGGACGATCGCGCAGCGACATACGTTTGCATCTCGATTGCGCAGATCGGTCACGGCTGCGACGCAAGCACCTCGCGCACCTCGGCGAAATGCTCCGCGAACCAGTCGGCGGCCTCCGCCGCAGCATAGCCGCCGCCGTCGGCGGGCAGCAACACCTGCTTCCTGGTGCACTCGAGAGCGTCGAACAGCCGCTGGGAAGCTGCCGGAACCGTCACGGTTTCCAGTATCAGTGTGGGCGATGTGATGATGCCGGCGTAACGATACAGGCCGTTGACCACGGGATGACGCAGAACCACGGCCGCGAGGATCGAGCTTTCTATGGCCACCTGGATGGCAGCCCGGCCGCCGGAACCGGTGCCGTATATTCCGACAGAACCCGTGCACTCGGGTCGCCGGATCGCGTATTCCAGCGCCCACAGCAGGTCGTCGGTCATTTGCGCGGGAATGACATCCTGTGCTTCGCCCTGGCTCTCGCCGCAGCCGGTGAAATCGAAGCGGAGGGCGGCGATCCCCCGCGCGAGGAGCAGCTCGACCACCGCGGCATCGTCGGGGTTGTCCCTGTCGCTGCCGGAATCGTGCGCGAGAACCACCGCCGGCCAGGCACCGTCGCCGGGTGTGTCCCACCAGCCGGCCAGGCGGTATCGAAGACTGTTCTGAAATTCGATCGGCTGCCTCATTCTGCTCCCTCCAGGCGGCCGAGCCGGTCTATTCTCCGATGAATTGCAGGATGAGTTCGCGGCTCCGTCCGCGGGTGTCGAAATCGATAAAAACAATCTGCTGCCACGTTCCGAGCGTCAGCGCCTTATTGACAAACGGCACCACCAGCGACGGCCCCATCAGCGTGGCGCGCAGGTGTGAATGCCCGTTGTTGTCGTGCCAGGTCTGATCGTGATGGTATGGCCCCGGCGGGATCAGCCTGTCCAGCAGTTCCGGCACATCCTGGATCAGCCCCGGCTCGTACTCGATGGTGCTGAGGCCGCCGGTGGCCCCTGGCACAAACACCGTGACGGTGCCGTCGGTCAGCTTCGTTTCGGCCAAGGTATCGGCAACCTGCTCGGTGATGTTGATCATGTCGCAGTTGCCGGCCGTCCTGACCTTGAGTTTTCTCGTGATAACTGCCATCGTTGCACCTTTCCGATGCTGAATTGCTTATCGGTGGTTATCGGGCGGGGGTTGAACGTTTACGAAGTGGAAGCCCGGTGGCGCGTTCTGCGATCTCTTGCTTCCAGCCGTTACGCACCAACGGTGCGTCGTACGATAGCCTATGGCTAAGCGAGGCGCTTCGACGAGCGATGCCATAGGTACCGCCACCAAACAAGACATGACGCTCTGTAGGAGCGTCGTAAAAAAATCAATTCCAAACGTACCGTACGCGTTCAACGGTTAGACCCGGCAATTGCGGCATATCCAATCCGGCCGTTACGAAGCCCCTTCAGGGCTTCTTCCATGTTTTCCCGCTTCCCTATGGCTGCGCTCCGCCCTTCGGGCGTTCGCTTGCCATAGGCTATCATACGACGCACCTTTGGTGCGTTTGACCCAAGCCCGAGCGAGTCTGATGCCAATGCTACCGGCCACCGACTGCGTCCGACGGACGACTCCTGGCCGCTGGTCAGTCTATCACCTGAATTACACACTACACTTACATTCCGTATTCCCGCAGCTTGCGGTGCAGCGTGCGCAGGCCTATGCCCAGCAGGTCGGCCGCCTTCTTGCGGTTGCCGTCAACGCTCTCGAGCGTCTTGAGAATGGCCTGCTCCTCGACCTGCTTCATCGTCATGCCCGCGCTGAAAGGCGCCTGCACGTCCGGTGCCGACGGGCGCACGCGCTCGGGCAGGTTCCTGATGTCCAGTTGATCTTCCTGCGCGGTTATCAGCATGTTTTCGACCACGTTCTGCAGCTCGCGCACGTTGCCCGGCCAGTCGTATGCGCACATCTGGTCCATCGCGCGCGGCGTGACGGTCTTGGGCTGCGTCGAGTTTCGGTCGGCGTATTCCCGCAGGAAATGGCACACCAGCAGCGGGATGTCGTCGCGTCGCTCGCGAAGCGGCGGCAGCTTAACCGGAACTACGTTCAGGCGGTAAAACAGGTCTTCGCGGAATGCCCGGGCTTTCACTTTCTCCTCGAGCGACGTGTTTGTGGCGGCGACCACGCGCACGTCGACCTTGACGGTCTGCGTGCCGCCCACGCGCTCGAAGCTGTATTCTTGCAAGACGCGCAGCAGCTTGGCCTGCATCGACAGCGGCATTTCGCCTATCTCGTCCAGAAACAATGTGCCGCCGTCGGCCACTTCGAACCGCCCCTTCTTTTGCTGGAATGCGCCGGTGAAAGACCCCTTCTCGTGGCCGAACAGCTCGCTCTCAAGCAGCGTTTCCGCTATGGCTGCACAGTTGACGCAGACGAACGGGCCACTGCGGCGCGACGAGTTGTTGTGCAGGGCCTGCGCCACCAGCTCCTTGCCGGTGCCGCTCTCGCCCTCGATCAGCACCACGGTGCGCGTGTCGGCCACCTGCCGCACCAGCTCAAACATCTTCTTCATCGGCGTGCTGCTGCCCACGATCTTCTCGAAGCCAAACTTCTCGTCGAGCCGGCGGCGCAGGTCGCTGTTTTCCTTCGTGAGCGCACGGGCCGCCACCGCCTTGGCAAGCACCACGCTCACCCGGCGCAGGTCGATCGGCTTCATCACGTAATCATACGCCCCCAGCCGCATCGCCTCGATCGCCGTTTCGACCGATGCGTATGCGGTGATCAGGATCACCGGAATGTTCTCATCTTGAGCCGTCACACGCCGCAGCACCTCGATGCCGTCCATCTCCGGCATCTTCAGGTCCGTCAGAACGGCGTCTATATCCGACTTCGCGGCCAGCAGCTCGAGGCCCTCGATGGCGCTCGGCGCCGCAAACGCCGAGTAGCCTTCTTCCTCGAGACCCTCGGCCAGCGTCTCGAGTCCGACCGGATCGTCGTCGATGATTATCACTCTGCCTTTGTTCATAGGTGCCTTTCCGGGTGCATCGGCAACCGCACGATGAATCTGGCGCCTCCCGATGCGGCGGTCTTCAGCTCGATGCTGCCCTGGTGGTCTTCTACGATCCGCTTCGCTATGTTCAGGCCCAGCCCGGTGCCCGCCTTCTTCGTCGTGAAGAAAACGTCGAAAACCTTCCCGCGCAGGTCATCGGGCACGCCGGGGCCGCTGTCGGACACCGCAATAGCCACGTCGCCGCCCTCCGCGCGCGTTTCCACCTCAACACTGCCCGCCGGCCCGGCTGCCTGCAAGGCATTGATCAGCAGGTTGCGCAGCATCTGGACGAACATGTCCTGGTCGAGCTGCATCGGGGGCAGCCCGGGCGCGTAGCCGGCGGCAACTTCAGCCGTCTGGCCGGCGGCCGTCGTATTTTCGACCACCGATTGCACCAGCGCGTTCAAGTCGGTCGGCTGCCTCCTGAGCGGGCGCGGCGCGGCGAAAACGAGGAAATCGTTCATCGCCTGCTCGAGGCGATCTGTCTCGCCGGCCACACGCTCCAGCTTGCGGAGCAATTTGTCGCGATCTTCCGTCTGCAGGCTTTCGAGCCTGTTGCGGATCATCTGCACGTTCATCTTCATCGAGCTGAGCGGGTTTCGAATTTCGTGCGCCAGACCGGCCGATATCGTGCCGATGTACGCCAGATGCTTGCGCTTTTCGAGTGCCGACTGCAGCCGCCGGGCGTTGTCGGTAAGCTTCAGCAGATACGCGCCCAGCACGGCGAGCAGCAGCGATCCTACTATGGAAATCCGCAGGGCGCGGCTGTTGTTTTCGGCGGTCTGCTCGCGCGTTCTGCGGTGAAGGCGCTCGAACGAAAACCCGACGATCAGCGTGCCGGCGATCTGACGTCCGATCCTTGTCGGGAAGGCGACGGTGATCACGCCTTTCCCGCTGCCTCCGGCGGCAGTGATGATGTTCTGCACGATAATCCTGTCTGTTTCATCGGGCATCACCTGCACGTCGCCCTGCCGAGGTGTCTCGCCGCCCTCGCCGAAACCTACGATTGTCTCGCCGCGGGCGTTCAGCAGCGTGGCGAAACCCAGCATCTCGTCGCGTGGCTCCACCTTGCTCAGCTCCTGGCGGAACGCCGGCGTTACGAACGTGTCGTACAGCGTCGAGCCGTCGGGCGTGGGCCGATAGGTTTGCAGGCTCACAAGCCCGGCGTCTTCGGCCAGCGCCAGCGACCGCTCGACCTCCCGCTTGAGGCCCTGCGCGTTCTGAACCGACTCGAGCAGCCGATCCTCGAGCATCAGCCGGGCCGACGCCTTGTTGAGCGAGTAGGTGAGTGCGAATACCGCCAGCGGCAGCACGGCCACCAGCACCAGCACCGTTGCAAACGCATTGCGCCGCAACGCGCTGTGCCTCTGTTCGGGGTGGTCGCTGTCGATTCGCTCAGCCATGCCTTCGCTTCTATGCTGTTGGAGCGTCCGGTGCGGGCGTCGCGGGCGATTCCTACGCTCCGCGGATTTTTCGGGCTGCCTCGGCCATCTCGCCTTCGCCATAGGCCTCGTGCGGGCCGAACGTAACACCGGCGCCGTCGCCTTTCGAACGCGGGATCACGTGGAAATGGAGGTGAAACACCTCCTGACCGGCGGCAGGCCCGTTCAGAACGGCCATCATGAAGCCCTCGGCACCAACGCCGGCCGTTACCCTGGCGGCCACCTTCTGCACGGCGGTTATCGCGCGCGACAGCACCGCCGGGTCGGTGCCGGCAAGATCTTTCGAATGCTGCCGGGGCACCACGAGCGTGTGGCCTTTGCGGACGGGGTTGATGTCCAGAAAAGCCACCACGTCGTCGTCTTCATACACCTTTTCGGACGGGATCGTTCCTTCGATGATCTTGCAGAAAATGCAGTCAGCCATTTCGTTCTCCCTTCGAGTCCATTCGCAGTTCAACAACCCGCCGCGTACTATCAGTTATACGAACGCGGTGGTCGAGCCGATAGCCGGCCACCCACACGATGCCCGCGCGATCGCACACGATCGGCACGTGATCGCGCCTGAACGCCGGCACCTTCTCGTCGATGAAAAAATCGTGCAGCTTTCGCGAGCCGGTCGAACCGAGCGGGTGAAAACGGTCGCCCGGGCGGCGCCGCCTGACCGTCAGCGGCGGCCGGAGCACGTCGGCATCGAGCGTTTCGACCATACGGTCGGCGCATTTCAAATCTGCGGGCCTGGGGGCCGGCCCGGCGCTGAGCGAAATGCCGTCGTAAACCACGGCGCCCGGCACCGGCATTGTCATGTCATGCGGCGGCTCGCGAAGCAGATCGGCAGGCCGCACCAGCCGGAGCGTCCCGTATTCGGCTCGCAGCAGGAAACCGCCCGGCAACGACAATTCGGCGCCGGTTTCAGCCTGCGGCATCGCGGCCAGGCTGCGGCAGTGATCGTATGAAAGCCGCCGGGCGCCCGCATCCTCCAACGCCAGCCGGATGGCTTCGGTAGCGAGTTCAGGATGCGCGCCCGCCAGCAGCGCCTGGTCCAGCGCCAGGCAATCATCGGGCAGCCGCGCCCGCGCGATCAGGTCGCGCGCCAGCGTTTCTATCACATTATACTGTTTCCGGGCGGTTTCGGCAAGCCTGATCAGCGCATCTTCGACTCCCGGGCCTGCCTGGCGCTCAAGCTCGGGCAGCACGCCGTGACGCAGCCGGTTGCGCAGGTAGGCCGTGTCGCTGTTCGAGCTATCGGTCCGAAATTCCTGCCCGATTGAACTCAGATATTCCAGGACTTCCGACCGGCCGGCCTCGATCAGCGGCCGCACAACGCTCACACTGCTGCCGGCCGCCAGCGGCCTGGCGGGCGGAATGCCGTGCAGGCCGCGCAATCCCGTGCCGGTCAACACGCGCTGCAAGACCGTTTCGGCCTGGTCGTTGCGGTTGTGGCCTGTGGCTATCACGCCGGCATTGACGGCCGCAGCGGCGCGCCCGAGAAAGGCGTAACGCTCGCGCCGCGCTGCTTCCTCGAGCGAGCCGCCCTCAGCGGCAACCGCCGCCGGAATATCGACGCGCTCCGAAATGCAGCGAAGGCCTAGCTGCTCAGCAAGCTCCCGCACGAATTGCTCGTCGCCGTCCGACTCCGCGCCCCGGGTGCAATGATTCAGGTGCGCCGCCGTCAGCACAAGCCGCCACGCAGGCCGCAGATCGTTCAGCAGCCGCAGCAGTGCAACGCTATCGGCCCCGCCCGACACCGCCACCAGCATGCGCGCGCCAGGCGCGATCAGCCCGTGTTTCCCGATGGTTTCGGTTGTGCGCTGAACCAGATTCATGCGAAAATTCCCGCCGACATTGACTGGGCTGCGGTTGAATGGCCGCCTGATCTGAATTATACGAACGGACGCCGGCAAATCAAGAATTACGCGCCGGATGCGGGCCGCCCGTGCCTATTCTATTGATTCTGAACCACGATCCGTGTATGATAGGAAAATATTGAGAAACAACGATTGCCGCATTGTTTTTTGCCCCGGCCCGACTTCGAAAAACCGGCTTGACTCCTATGAATAAGATACTGCACAAAACCACCGTTGCTGATGCCACCTCCCTGTTTGTTGTAGATGCGCCGGAAATCGCCCGCAAGGCTCAGCCCGGGCAGTTCGTGATACTGCGCGTGGCCGAGGAAGGCGAGCGTTTTCCGCTGACCATCGCCGATTTCGACCGCGACGCGGGAACACTCACGATCGTCTCGCTGGCCATCGGAGTTTCCACGATGCTGCTCGATTCGCTGCAGGAGGGCGACAATATCACCGACCTCGTAGGCCCGCTGGGCACTCCCACACACCTCGAGAAGCTTGGCGAGGTCGTATGTGTCGGCGGCGGTGTCGGCATTGCGGCCATTCACCCGGTGGCGCGCGGCTTCAAGCAAGCCGGCAACCGCGTCACTTCGATCATCGGTGCAAAATCACGCAGCAAGCTGCTGTGGGAGGACAGGATGGCGGCCGTCAGCGACGAGCTGATAGTCACCACCGACGACGGCTCGGTCGGCCGACAGGGCTTCGTAACGCAGCGCCTGCAGGAGCTGATCGATGCCGGCCGCAGAATCGACCTCGTTTTCAGCGTAGGCCCCACGATCATGATGAAAATGGTGGCAGGAGTGACCAGGCCTCACGGCATCAAGACGATCGTCAGCCTCAACCCAGTGATGATGGACGGAACGGGCATGTGCGGCGGCTGTCGCGTGGAAGTGGGCGGCGAGCAGAAATTTGCTTGTGTGGACGGCCCCGACTTCGATGCCCACCAGGTGGATTTCGACCTCCTGCTGTCGCGGCTGACCGCCTACAAGCAGGAAGAAGCCCACGCGGTGGAATGCCATTGCCATCGGCGGCAGCAGGGAAAGTAGGCCGCACGGCCGTGTGCACAGCGATAGACAATGGCGGCATCTGCCTGTAAGTAATGCATCACAAACTTCGAACATAAAGAGCAACCAACCGATGGCCAGAATCCCGCGTCATGAAATGCCCCGGCAGAAGCCGGAGGATCGCAAGCACAATTTCAGCGAAGTAGCCCTCGGCTATACCGAGGAGATGGCCATTGCCGAAGCGCAGCGTTGCCTTGGGTGCAAGAAACCCGCCTGCGTGGAGGGTTGCCCCGTGGGAATCGACATTCCCGGCTTCATAATGAAGATCAAGGAGCGCGACCAAGCCGGAGCGATCCGAATATTGCGCGACAAGAACAGCCTGCCGGCAGTTTGCGGCCGCGTGTGCCCGCAGGAAGAGCAGTGCGAGAAGCTGTGCATACTCGGGAAGAAGGGCGAACCGGTCGCGATAGGCCGCCTCGAGCGTTTCGCGGCGGACATGGAACGCGCCGCGCGGCCCGTGGCCGACATGCCCCGGCACACCGTCAGCGGCAGGAAGATAGCCGTGGTCGGGTCGGGTCCGTCAGGCCTCACCGTTGCCGGCGACCTCGCCAAGCTCGGCTATTCCGTGACCGTGTTCGAAGCGCTGCACAAGCCGGGCGGCGTGCTGGTTTACGGCATTCCCGAGTTCCGCCTGCCCAAGGCGATCGTGCAGGAGGAAGTGGATTACATCACGAAGCTCGGCGTTGAAATTCGGACTAACGTGGTGATCGGCCGCACGCACACGGTGCAGGAGCTTCTGGACGACGGCTTCAGCGCGGTTTACATCGCCAGCGGCGCCGGCCTGCCGAAATTCAAGGGCATACCCGGCGAGCAGCTCAACGGCGTGCTGTCGGCCAACGAGTTCCTGACCCGCTCGAACCTGATGAAGGCATACGATTTTCCCAGGTCGCACACTCCGATACGAGTCGGCCGGCGGGTGGCCGTGATAGGCGCGGGCAACGTTGCAATGGATTCCGCCCGAACGGCCCTGCGGCTGGGTATGGCGGCATACGGAGACGACGTCGAAGTCAGCATCGTTTACCGGCGCTCGCGCGGCGAGATGCCCGCACGCGCCGAGGAGATCGAAAACGCCGAGGAGGAAGGCGTGGTGCTGAGGCTGCTGACCGATCCTATCGAGCTGCGCGGCACCGACGGCTGGGTGCGCGAGATGGAATGCCTTCAGATGGAACTGGGCGAGCCGGACGAATCGGGCCGGCGGCGTCCCGTGCCCGTGGAAGGCTCGAATTACAGCATCCCCGCGGACACGGTGATCGTGGCCATTGCCACCGCCGCCAACCCGCTGATCCGAGCCACCACGCCCGACCTCGAGTCTAACAAGTGGGGATACATAATCGCCGACGAGCAGACCGGCCGCACAACCAAGGAAGGCGTGTGGGCGGGCGGCGATATCGTCACCGGTGCCGCAACCGTTATACTCGCAATGGGCGCCGGCCGCAAGGCGGCGATGGATATTCACGCCGCCCTCAGCGGGAACTCGGCCGGCTGACAGGCCCTTCGCAACCGCCGGGAAAATTGACAGCCGCCAGAAAACATGAATGCAGCGCACAGGATGATTCCTGTGCGCCGCGTTGTTGTCTTGGGCGTCACCCAAGGATTATTCTGCGAATGCGGGACGCTATTTGCCCTTCGGGCCCCTGCTGCGCTTGTCGCGCTCGCTGATCGGCGTGTACTTGAGATCAAGCGGGCCGACATACATCGCACGGGGCCGGAAGATGCGGTTTTCCTTGAGATACTCGAGCAGGCGGGCTGTCCAGCCGGACACACGGCTGACGGCGAATACCGGCGTGAAAAGCTCCGGCGGAATGCCCAGGCAACTGTAGACCAGCCCGGAGTAGTAGTCGACGTTCGGGAAAATCTTCTTCTCCTTGCCCAGATCGTCCACCACCAGCTTCTCGAGCGCCTTCGCTGTGCGGAACAGTGGCAGAACCTTAGGATCCTGCTCGGCCAGAAGCTCGGCAAGGGGGCCGAGGATGCGAGCGCGAGGATCGTAGGCCTTGTATACGCGGTGGCCGAAGCCCATGATCTTCTGCTTGCGCTCGCGAGCCGTCTGATACCATTTACCCGCGCCGCGCGGGCCGATGCTGCGGAGCGTTTTCATCACCTGCTCGTTTGCGCCGCCGTGCAGCGGACCGTTGAGGGCCGCTATGCCGGCTCCCACCGAGAAATATATATCGGACAAGGTGGATGCAACCACCATGCAGGCGAAGGTGCTGGCGTTCATACCGTGGTCGGCATGCAGGATCAGGGCAACATCCATTACGCGTTCTTCAACCGGAGTCGGTTTGCGGCCGGTGCTCATGTACAGGAAGTTGGCCGAGTGACCGAGCGATGGGTCAGGCTCGATCGGCAGCCTGCCCTGGCGGAGGCGCGATATTGCCGCCGCGATTGTTGGCACGCCGGCTATGAGCTGGTAACATGATTCGATGCTCGATGCGTCGTCGAGTGCGTCTTGTGTGGGATCGGGTGCGGAAGTCTGCCGGCGGGCGTGGAATTCATATTTCGCATGCCGTTCGCCGTAGGGGGCGATCTCCATCGGAATGGAGTCCTCGTCCGAATTGATCGCACTGGCGGTGTCGGGGCGGGCGATGTCCTTGTCGCGGAATGTCTTCTTCTGCCGCATGAACAGCGTGCCGACCCTCAGCGCGGCCATCGGGTTGAGGTCTTCGACGGGGAAGCCCATCAGCAGGCGTATTGTCTTGGGGAGGTAGCGGTATCGCGCGAGCTTGGCCTCGAAAACAGCGAGCTGGCGGGAGGTCGGCAGCTTGCCGTGCAGCAGCAGATAGCATACCTCCTCGAAGCTCGAGTGCGCGCAGAGGTCGAAGATGTCGTAGCCGCGGTACAGCAGCCAGCCCTTGGAGCCGTTGACGTAGCCTACCTTGCTTTCGCAGGCGATAGCTCCCTCGAGGCCGGGGCCGACCGAGCAGTTTACGGGCCATTTGACTCGCTGAGTGTAGTTCACCTCGGGTTCGTTGCTGGTTTCCTGGCGCGCTTTCTCGGCGGCGGCCAATATCAGCTCGGTGATCTGCCGTGACTCGTCGTGCATTCGCATTCTCCTGGCATCATTGGAGTGTACATCAATGGCAATGCGGCCCGGGACATCGAGCAGGGCGCCGGTCGGGAGGCCGAGCAGCGACTCCGGCCTCGACGGCGATGGCGATGCCGGCGGCTGAGAGACCATGTGCTCCGGCTGGTTTTCAGTTCCGGAAGTCGGATTGTTCATTGCCATTACTCCTGATTATACAGGGCGGAGTTGCGATTTCAACTGTACTCCGGGCGAATATCCACGGCCCGCACGGGCACGTTCCGAAGCCGGCACAACCGGGAAAATCGGGCTTGGCGGCGGCGATACATCCTTTTACAAGCTATATTTTAGAACTTTCAGCCCGTCTGCGGGTCTAAAAAATTGGCAGACGGCCGTCAGGAACCAAGGGTTCCCTC
>Ga0307378_10005068_pt1 | contig 18481 bp, 12 predicted proteins | sample UN1MG_FD_202238 | JGI IMG/M metagenome (GOLD analysis project Ga0307378, IMG submission 202238) | Soil microbial communities from Risofladan, Vaasa, Finland - UN-1 | ecosystem: Environmental > Terrestrial > Soil > Coastal area > Acid sulfate soil | place: Finland: Risofladan, Vaasa | collected... | reverse complement strand
AGCGCTATGGGAAACGCACGTCCGAGCGATCACGAAAACGGGAGGGAACCGACTTCGATCGCCTTGCGAAGCGGGATCGGCTCGCCGGCATGCTCCCGCTCCCACTCGTTCGTGCCCGGGCAGGCGACTTCACACGCGCCGCAGCCGGGGCATTTCTGGGCATCGACGCGGGGTAGCGCGATGTACTCCTCTTCATTCCATACGATCTCAATCGCCTCGTACGGGCACACTCGGGCACAAATGTCGCACTCCCGGTCCTCGGCCAGAAGACAGATCGACGCGTCGAGCTTCGCCAGGCCGATCGGCGACTTCTGCTTCTCCTTCAAGGACAACCGGGTAATCGCCCCGCTGGGGCAGACCTGCGTGCACGCGTGGCAGTCTTCCCGACAGTAGGCGTCCCGGAAGCGGATCACGGGCGCCAGCACGCCCGCGATGCTCGCACCGGCCCCGTCCGGCTCGATGATCCCCGCGGGGCACGCCCGGATGCAGTTGCCGCAGCGGATGCACAGGCCGGTGAATTGCCGCCGGTCAATCGAGCCCGGCGGGCGGAGCGGCTTGCGCCCGTCGGGCGAAGACCGGTTCGACCAATCGAGCGCCCATCGGGCCCCCAAGCCTGCGCATAACGCCCCGAAAGCGGCGGAAAGGACGGACCGCCGCGCGAGCAAAAAACTGTCAGGAGCCTTTTTGGGCTCGGGGGCCTGCCTATCGCCCGACTCTTTCCCCCGGGGACGAAATAGATTCCTGATACCTTTGATGGCCAGCAACTCCTGGGTCGCCCCGAGGGGACAGATGCGTAGACACCACGCGCCGGGCAGTAACGCGCTGATGACCAGGATCACCGCCAGGGCAACGGCGGAGGCTTGCCCCGCCACACTGAAGGGTACATGCCCGAGCGTAAAAATGCCCTGGAAGATCGCCAGCGGGTCCATCCAGAGGAGGACGGGATAGCCGAAGCACGCGCCTCCCAGCGTCAGCAGGACGATCCACGTCCCGATCCGCGGCAGCTTCCCGGCGGCGGACCTGCCGCGGCGCCCGAGCCGGCTTGCCTGCTCCGTCATCAGGCCGACCGGGCAGAGGTAGCGGCAGAACCAGCGTCGGCGCACCAGCACGATCAGCAAGATGGGCAGGCCGACGAGCGTCGCCAGGCCGACCGTCCGCGCGGCGACCGCCGAACCGATCAAGACGTACGGACTCAGCGACGGCAGCACCAGCGGGGTCCACGGCCAGGGAAGCACGCCCACCGCGAGGATCACGCCCGCCGCCAGGGCCCCGCACCGCACGAGCAGGCGCAGCCGCGGACGTTTCCGGCGTTCCAGCGGCGCTTCGCTTACCGAGGGATCCACTCGACACTCCTCCTTGCCCCTCTCAGGCTGAGGTTTCGCGCACTTCTTGTGCGGCGGTTCTACAGCTTTACCTTCGCCAGGTAGATGCACGTCTTTTCTTCATGGGACGAGTAGTAGCTGATCCAGAGGAGGCCTTCGTGGAAGACCATGCCGGCGTAGCTCGTGTCGCCGCCGGAGGGCAGTGCGAGCAGCTCGGTGAGGGTTCCGGCCGTTGGATCGAGCTGAGACAACGAGGTCCTTTGCCGGGGTTCGTAGAGTCGTGTGGCGGCGATGATTCGTCCGTCGGGCAAGCGGATGATGTTCGGGCCGCCGATTCGTACGCCGAGGTCCGTCCATGTCCACTCGGTGTAGGGTGGCTTCGACTTGCCCAGGAAGGCCGCCTTGGTGCCCGTCTCGTGCCGGATCAGGCACAGGGCTGAGCCGTCTTCGAGAAACAGGATTCTGTCTTCGCCGACGCCGTTGGCCACGTTCACCTGCTCGACGAGCGGCCGGTAATGGAGCCCGTCGGGGCTGGTGTAGAAGCGGAGGATTCGTTGGGTGCGGTCGCGGTCCGTACGGTAGCCCATGCTGTAGGCGGCCCCGCGGTGCCAGTGGACCCGCCAGAGCCAGAAGCCGGGATCGCCGATCACCGTGCCCTCGCTCCAGGTCTTTCCCCGGTCGTCGGACAGCCAGACCATCGAATGGTAGCGAATCTCCTCGTCGGCCCGCATGGCGGCGCCGTTGAGCATGAAGCGGCCGTCCGGCGTGACCGAGAGCTTGGCGTCGCGAAGGTCGGCGTCGGGGTGGGGCACCCGTGCGAGCGATTCCCACGTCTCGCCGTCCTCGGAGGTGATCACCCGCAAGGCACCGTCGGGCGAAACGTGCCTGGTGCCTTCGCGGAACACGCAGTACCACCGGCCTTCGTGTCGCAGCAGGTCGGTGAACGCGTTGTGCGGGGCCCTGTCCCAGATTCGACGGACCTCGACGAGGGTGGGCCCGGGCTCAACTTCGTCGGCGCCCGGGAGGTTCGAACACGTCCAGATAACCAGCCCGATCGAGAGAGCTGCTCTTGTCTTCATGGAGGATCCTCGGTGAGTTGTCGAGTGGCAAGAGTTGTCGAGTGGAAGGCGATTCCCGAAGCGTGAGGTCGAGGGCAAACACAGCGGCTCGGAGCACGTTCACTCGCCCGGTCCTTCCTTGCGAGCGTCGTCCGCCAGGGCGTCAGCAATCGCGGTGAGCAGAGCGACGACGGCACGAGCGTGGCGATCCTGGAATTCTTTCAGGTCCTCCGACGTGGCCATATCAACGGCGGATCTCGCACAAGCCGCCGAACTGTCGCCCTCGACGTCGAACGCCGGTGCGCCGAACTGCGTGTAGATCCAGGCGGGCAGACTGCCGCCCGTGCAGCCGGCAACCGCGGCGACCGGTTTCTTCTCGACGTCCTCCGGCGCCATCGCGGCCCGGTACACCCGGTTGAGTTGCTGGCAGCGGGCGACGTACGCCGAGTCCGTCGCGGCCATCTTCGGGTAGAGGAACACGGACCCGGTGATGGAGGCCACGTGGTGATAGGAGAGAACCGCCGCGGGCTTCAACCCTTCAACGAGGCGCACGACCGCCATGGTCTCGGGCTCCGAGGCAGGCGACGCGCCGCGGTAAGTCATGCCATCCGGGTCCGTGGTGACAAAGCCGTAGCTGTGGTCCACCGTCTCCCAACCACCCGCGAAGTTGCGGTTCAGATCGACGCCATTGCTGTTGGTCCGCAGATACGGCGGGTAGCCGCGAACCAGACGTTCGCGCCCATCCGCGTTGACCCGCGGGAGGATGGCTAGGCCGACCTTCTCGACCAACTCCCGGTGTTCTCGGACCACTTTTTCGAAGGCTGGAATGATCAACTCGGCACCGGACTCCCCTGCGTGAATCGAGCCGACCAAGACCAGCGTCCGGTCGCGACGTCCGGCCAGCACGGCCCGAAGACGGCGGCCGTGCACCGTATCGCCGACCTCTCGCGTCTCGACCACACCGGGATACTCGGCTGCCAGTGCCTCCAAACGTCGCTCCGTCTCGTCCCACGACCACCAGACGCGAGGGTCGCGTACCCTCACGGCAGCGGCCCCCGTCGGCAGCTCGGCACGGTCCGTCCCAACCCAGTAGGCGTACGTCTGCCCGTGGGTCACCGCCTTGTCGGTGAAAACGTATTTGCGGTTGTTCAACGCGGGAATGACCCCTTCAAAGATGATGCGGGCGTCCTGCCACGAAAGGCCGTCGAAAAACTCGTCGTAGTCCCTGCCGAGGCGAAAACCGGGTAGCTCGGCCCGCCGGATTCGCAGGCTGACCGAGTCGGCCTTCTCCTTCCGGGTGGCCTCGAAGAACGGGGTGCTCTTGAAGCAGGTGAGCCCGACCTGGCCGTCCGACGCGGTGGCCGTGAGAAACGCGATTGGCTTGTGCTCTTGTTGCACCGCACTCGAATTGGCGTCGTCGGACTTCGCCGCGGCCTCTTCCGTCGCCACCGCTTTGTCGCCCGCGCGGGATATGCCGGAGACACTCGTGGCACTCTGCCGGCCGGATACCGTGAGGGCACCGAACAGAACGACGCCCGCCGCGACGATGCCGCCAACAAGCTCCTTCCGATTCCGTCTAGCGTTCACTGCGAAACCTCGGGGCAGAGGATCTCCTCGCGGCCGTTGGCCCCCGGGGCCCGCGACCGCGAGGGGGTGGGCGGACCTCCGGTCGGGCTACGCCCTCCTTCCGTTCCGCCCACCACCTTGACTTCCAAACCGGACAGCCTTGTCTCTCCCAGCAGTCCTTACCTCCTTGCCCTCTACTCTAACGGATCAGGACGCCTCCGCCGACCGCTACCAGTACGGCCTCCGAACAGCCTGGGCCGTTGGGGCCTCTGATCGCTGCGCCTCAGAACGTCCGCACTTCCACGGCCGCCCCTTGCCGGTCGGCGGAGAGATAGGCGCTGTAGATGGTGGAGATCGAGTCGGCGGCCAATGGGAGATCGCTCTCGGGCTCTTCGCCGTAAGCGATGGTGCGGTAGAACGCCTCCATCTCCTGGGGGTAGCCGGTGACCCAGTCTTCGTCGGGCGAGGTGCAGGTCCAGCCCTGCTTGGTGCCGATCTTCTCGACGGTGTAGACGTCCCGGAAGTACTCCTCCTTGGGGTTGTAGGTCTCCATCGCCGTATTGGGATTGATGTTGCAGATCGTGCGATGGTTGTTGGCGCAGACCTCCAGCCAGTTGTGGATCCCGCCCAGGACGACGTCCGAGGTGACCAGCGTGGCGAGCGTGCCGTCCTCGAACTCGACGTGGATCATGGCGAAATCGTCGATGTCGTAGTAGTCGCAGCGGATGTGGCCCTCGTCGCGGAAGCCGGGGAGCCGGGTGATGGCGTGGGCCCGGGCGGAGACGCTCTTGGGCCGGATCGGCTTGCCGTCGCGCACGCGGCCCTCCACGCGCTTCAGGTACAACGCGGCCGAGAGCGGGTGGCAGCCTTTGCCGATCAGCACGCCGCCGCCGCAACGGGCGGAGTACGCGTAGTCGACCGAGTGGGACCCGCTGTGGGCCTCCTCGCCGTGGATCCAGAGGATCTGACCGCCCGTCTTCTCCAGGATTTCCCGCTCCTTTTGGACCGACGGGGTATACACCCAATTCTCGGCGTAAAGCAGCCGGCCCTTGCTCTTGCGCTCGGCTTCCATCACCTGACGGACGTTGGCCAGGGCCGAATCGAGCGCGACCTGCTTGTCGGCGCGGTCCCAGTGGAAGTCGGGCGAGCCGTCGCCGAAATAGCCGGTCAGTGGCTTCTCGCAGACGGCGAACTTGTCGCGTTCCAGCGCCGCGATGGATACCGGCACGTGCGAGACGGGCGGCACGCAGACGTGGATCACGTCGACCTCGTCGATCAGGGGCTCCAGCCGGTCGAAGAAGCGGATGCCCCGCGCCTCGGCGTACGCCTTGCCCCCCTCCTGGTCGATGGTGTGGACGCCGATCACCTCGACGTTCGTCCCGTAGACCTTCGTGATGGCTTCATAGTGAAACGTGGCCGAAAAGCCGGAACCGACGATTCCGGTGCGGACGGTCTTTTTCATGGCGTGCAATTCCTTTCGGTCGGACGGTGGCGAGACTGGCGAATGGGGAGGCGTTTTGCCGGCCAGCCACTCATTCTGCCCCTGCCACGGCACGTGTCAAGACACGCCGACGCATTTGTAGAACACGAACACTCCCCAGAAGGTCCGTGCTATCGTTAGCCGGTAGCACTGTCCCGCAAGCTCCCCGTACTGGAGCCAGAAGCACAGACTGTTTGGCTTCTCGTCGTCCCACGAGGAGTCCCCGTAGGTCACCAAGACAAGCGCATTATCCCAGAAGAATCGCTCCTCCGGTGGAAGGCTGCCCATTCCTGCATAGGGATCGAGTCCTTTGGGCAAAGGCTTCAGGCCAAGGTCCGTGAATACCTCTTCACTGATATTCGTTTCGTTTCTGAAGTACAGCGTCAATCCCGCGGGGTCGACGCCGTCATCGAAGTGGTAGAACGGAGCGTACCTCCAGTCCACGAACACTGGCTTTCCGGACAGACTCGCTGACAATGTCTTCCGAACGGCCGTGTCTCTGTCCACGTCGCGAACGGGCAGCGGGACGAGCGAAAGCGCGACCGCCGCGAGGATCACTGTGGGGATCAGAACTCGTTTTCGCCGGAGGAATCTCATCCCTGCGACACTCAGTACGGATACAGCCCCTTGAGCTTCCGCTCGCGCAACGGAGTCGCGTCGTAGGTGATCGTGGTCCCGGAGCCCTCCACCTTGATCCCGCCGAGCTTCGGATCCCAGACCCAGGTCCACTGGCGCAGGTCGCCGCGGGGCAGGATCACGCGGTGCAGGACCTTGGTCCGCTTGTCCTTCACCCAGCCGCCGTACTTCCAGGCGTACTGCCAGATCTCGAACCGCATGGTCGCCGCGCCGGGCATTTCGCTTTCGTAGCTGGTGGGTTTGTCGCGGATGAGCATCACCAGCAGCCGGGCGATCTTGTCGTCCCCGCCGAAGTGGAGCGGGACCACCTTGTTCTCGTAGTGCCGGGAGTTGCGGACGTCCTTGTCGATCCACTCCCGCACCTCGTCGTCGATCGTGGCGTCGGGCGGGAAGAACGGATCGAACTCGAGCACCGGCGCATAGGTCCAGCCCTCGACCCGCACCTTGCCCGGCCCCATGATCACCAGATCGTACTCGCCCGGCTTGAGATCCTTGAAGACCCATTTGCCCGCGCCCGCGTCGGTGGCGACGGCGTCGACCTCCGGGACCTCGATCTTGGCTTTGGGGTTGACGGGCTTGCGGTGATTGCCGTCCATGTCCCAGCGTTGGAAGGCGCCTACGAAGGTGACGCCCTGCATGCCCCCCAGGTCGACGGTTACCTTGGCCGCATGGGCAGCAGGCGGGACGATGAACGACAACAAGGACAACGCGAGCCAAGCTGCACGAGTCGGACGATCCCACGGCATGGTCGACACCTCCCTCGGTTGCACGCGGTGGACGGACGTAGTGGATGCATCTTGGCCTGTGAGCCAGCAGCGGTCTGCCATCAGTCGCCAGCTCGTCTTCCCGAAGGAGCGCCGGCTGGTGAGGGCCCTTGCCTCGCCATATCCTGCTGCGCGGTCTGCAATTGGTCGCGTAGCCAGCCCGGACGGTCCGTGGTGATGCCGTCGACGCCCAGGGCGACCAGCCTTCGGGCATCCTCCGGCTCGTTGACCGTCCACACGTACAGCCCCAATCCGAGCCGGTGCATCGAGTCGACGATCTCACAAGTCAGTTCGCCGTCGTACTTCAGGTCCAGGCCGTCGAGCCCGGCCCCGCGGCACTTCTCGATCAGCTCGGCGGGCGGGGCGACGACCGCACCCGTCTTCTCGTTGCGGCTGGGACTCGTGCCCTGAATCCAGTACACCGGCAGCTTGGGCATCCGCGATTTCGCCGCCCGGACCGTGTCGAAATCAAAGGAGATGATGACGGTTTGGTCCGGCTGCTTGCCGGACGCCGCCAACACCCGCTCGAACTCGGGCAGGATCTCCGCCGTGCTCTTGATTTCGATGAACAGCCGTTTCCCGTCGGGCACGGTGGCAAGAATCTCCTCCAGGGTGGGGATTCGCTCGCCGGCAAAGGCCGCGTCTTTCCAGGAGCCGGCGTCGAGGCTTTGCAGCTCGTCGAGGGTCCGCTCGGCCACCTGCCAGCTCTCCCCGGTGGTTCGCTCGGTGGTCTTGTCGTGCAACACGACGATCCGGCCGTCCCCCGTGAGCCGGACGTCGATCTCCACGGCGTCGGTCCCGCGCTGCCAAGCCAGGTTGACCGCGGAGAGCGTGTTTTCCGGGGCCGTGTGCGATGCCCCGCGATGCGCGATGATCTCCACCGAATGGCCTCGTTCGGAAAGGGCGTTTGCGAAAATCAGACAGACGGGCAGAACGAGCCCGAGAGAGCGTGTCCGGCGAAAGGGGTGTCTCTGCATGGTGAATCCTCGGTAGTCATCTCAACGCGACCTCGCCTCCGTGCGGCATCCGTGGAGTGCGTCCGCCACGGATTACGACTCGGGCCCGTCCGTGCACCCGGCATTCATTCGCTCCTCGAAGGGATTCCCGGCGCCGGCTGCTTCGGAGCTTCCACCTCCCCCGCTTCCAGCTTGGCGATGTTCTCGCGGACGACGGGGACCAACGGGCTGCCGGGATAGTCTTTGAGCAGTTGATTCAGGAAGGCCAGCGCCCGATCGACCTGACCTCGCTTGACTTCGCAATCGGCCACCAGGACCAGCAGTTGGTCGATGTGAGGCGAGTCCGGATTGACCGCAAGCTGCGCTTCGACCAGCGCGACGGCCTGGGCATACTCTCCGCGGCCGGCCCAGTATTGGGCCAGCACCAGGTTCAGGTAGCCGTCGATCTTCTCGGCCGGGAACTCGTCTTGCCATGCCCGGAGCTGTCTGGCGGCCCGATCCAGCTCGCCGCTCTTGAGGAACTGCTCGGTCGACCGGCTGTGGGCGCCCTGCCAGGCGGTCCGTTCGATGTGTGTGCGCGTGCTCGCAAGGACCGATTCGGCCTCGTTGTACGACTTCCGGGCGTTCTGGCCGTCGCCGCTTGCCGCGTAGTAGTCCCCCCAAACGCGCTGGAGGCGGCTGGCCACGGGCCCGGTTGCGCTTCCCTGCAAGTGGGCGGTGGCCGCCTCCAGAAGCGACTTGCCCACGTCTTTCTGCAACAGGTCGCTGATGGCGATGTCGGCCGCTTGGACCTCGCACTGGCCCTTCAAGCGGCTATCGGCGATCTTCCGCGACGCGCCGTGCCAGATCCTTGCTGCCAGGCGGGAGTCGCCCAGCTCGTCGCGAGCCATGGGGCCCACCAGGCGAGCGAGCTTGATCAGGTCTTCGTCCCCCTGGGCGGCCGACTGATCGGCGAGAAAGGGCGCCTGGCCCGCGGTGACTGCCGCCGTGACGCACTCGAGCGCTTCGGCCTTCTTAGCCTCCCTTTCCCGCTTGACCTTTTCCGCCTCCCGCTCGACCTTTTCCGGGTTCGGCTTGGCTTCGGGTTCTTCTTGCGATTGCCCGTCCCCCTGGGCTGCTCCCCCTTCCTCGGGCTCCGGGGGGGCCAAGATGCTCTCTATCTTGAACTGGTAGGCCAGCACCAATTGGCGGAGCGCGACCGCGTCGAGCTTCTGGGGATCGTACGTCTGGAGGATGGGCAAGTAGTCGTCCAGCTTGTGGAAATCCTCTTCCTTGAGGATCTTCGGTCGGTCGATGTACACGCGATTGACCATCTCCAACGGGCGCGTTCCCCGCGTGACCGAGAGCTTCACCGCGTACAGCCCCGGCCGGAGGTACACGTGGGTAGGATTCGGCTCCGAGCTGGTCTGCCCGTCGCCGAAGTCCCAGGTGAGCTTGGCCTTCAGAGTCAGCGAATCGGGGGAGACGTCCATGAATCGGGTGCCGATCAGGGCCAGCTCGTTGTCGGGGAGCGGCACGTCGCCGCGGATGCTGACCAGGAAGTCGGGCACCAGCTTCGCCTCTCTCAGGGTGACCGGACCCGCTCGCACCCGGCCCACCGCGGCGGTCCCAAAGGCCGCCGTGGGGATCGCCGTCGGCTTGGGCTTGGCCGCGGCCGGCGAGACCTCCCACGCGGCGACCATCATGGCCTCGGGCCCGCTGGCCGCGTGGTAGTACTCGAACTTGTGCGCGCCGGCCGTGAGCTGGATGTCCTTGCGGCTACCGGTCTTTGCGCGTCGCTCGGGCCGGTGTCGGCCCGGGGCCTCGACCACCAACTTGTCGTCGACGAGCAGGAAGCTACAGTCCTGGCTGGAGGTCAGAAACCCGTACGTCCCGGCCGAGCCGACGCGAAGGTATCCCGAGTAGCGACTGAGAAACGGCCCCGGCTTCAACGAAAACGGATTGTGCGAGTGCTGGACGTTGGCCACGTAGTCGCTCCCGATCCGCTTCGAGGACTCGAACGCCTCGCGGACCGAGTCCAGGCTGTTCAGGTTGCACTCCTCGTACTCCCGGGTCTCCAGGAGCAACCCCTCCTTGGCCGTCCAGGGCGGCACGGCACTCGCGTCCGGTGCCGCTCCGCCGTAGAGGACCTCGTACGAGCTCTGCCGCGGGGCCGTCTCGAACGCCAGCCGGCAGTAGTCGCCGGGCCCAAGCTGGAGCACCCGGGCGGGCAACAGCTTCTGATCCCGCGTCGAGACCAGCACGTTGCGCCCATCCGGCGCGATCTCGTCGTGGTGGAAGAACTGGACCACGACGACCGTATAGTCCTCGCCTCGAGGGATATCGACCCTTCTCATGGCGTTGAATTCGACCTCCCCCCGACGGAACGATTGGGCGGCGAGCCGATCGGGCCATGCCCACACGGTTGCCAAGGCAACCACAGCCAGCGCTGGAATAGAATGCCTCATCTCCACCTCACACCCCTCGAATCGGGTAGACCTCGCTCGCTCCCGTTGCTAAGAGGGCCTCCTTCAACTAATGTAAATGGAGGCTGAGGGTTATGGAAGAAGGAGTCATGCCCATGTCGAGCCCGCCCCAGGCGGCCGCCCCCCAAATGAGCCCCGAAGAGGCCGTGCGCCGCATCGCCCAGGCCCGCGAGATGCTGCTCAGCGAGGTCCACAAGGTCATCATCGGGCAGAGCGAGATGATCGAGCAGATGCTGATCTGCGTTTTCGCTCGCGGCCACTGCCTGACGATCGGCGTGCCCGGGCTGGCCAAGACGCTCACCATCTCCACGCTCGCCAGCGCCCTCCACATGAAGTTCTCCCGGATCCAGTTCACCCCGGACCTGATGCCCAGCGACATCACCGGCACGGAGATCATCGACGAGGACCGGGCCACGGGCCAGCGGCAGTTCCGCTTCGTCAAAGGGCCGGTCTTTGCCAACATCGTGCTGGCCGACGAGATCAACCGCACCCCGCCCAAGACCCAGGCGGCCCTGCTCCAAGCGATGCAGGAGTACGAGGTGACGGCCGCCGGGAAGACCTACCCCTTGGACCTGCCCTTCTTCGTCATGGCCACCCAAAACCCGATCGAGCAGGAGGGGACGTATCCGCTCCCCGAGGCCCAGTTGGACCGGTTCATGCTCTCGATCAACATCGGCTACCCGACGCGGAGCGAAGAACGCGAGATCGTCCTCTCCACCACCCAGAACATCAAAAAGGAGATCCACCCGGTCCTCCAGGGCCGCGACATCCTCTGGATCCAGCAACTCGTGCGTCAGGTGCCCACCAGCCAGCACATGGTCGACTACGCGGTCGACCTGGCCCGGGCGACGCGGCCCAAGGAGCCGCCCAGCCCCGGTTTCGTCAAGAACTGGCTGGCATGGGGCGCCGGACCCCGGGCGGCACAGAACATGATCCTGGGGGCCAAGGCCAGGGCGATCCTGCAAGGCCGGTTTTCCGTGACGTCGGAGGACATCCGTACGATTGCGTATCCCGTCCTACGACACCGACTCTTCACCAACTTCAACGCCGACGCGGAAGGGGTCGACGTGGACCAGGTGATCGAGAAGATCCTGGACACGATCCCCGAGCCCTCCTACGGCGAGGCCGTCGGCCCGACGGATCGCCGCCGCCCCCCCGCGGCCCCGGCTCCGCCCGCCTCGCCCCACGCAAGCCAGCCGGTTCCCCCGCGTGCCAACCCCGGCCCACCGTCCGCCCCGCCCGGCCCGGCCCCTTCTCGACGTCCCTCGACGCCTCCGCCCGCAGCTCCGCCGCCGCAGCGATAGCCGCGTGGCAAGCGCGCAGCCGGGGGGAACAGGGTTTGACGACTACGGCGCCTAGTTCCCAAACCCCCTGTCCCCCGGGCACAAGGCCGGCGGGGAGTGCGGAAACTATGCTTCGGCGGATCCTTATTGCATTGGCCTCACCCAGACGCAGGGTCGGTCGACTCGCCGCCCCGCTGCGCGCGACCCCAGCCACCGGTTGTTGCGTTGGCCCCGCCCAGAGGCAGGGTCGGTCGAGTCGACGCTCCCCGTCGAATCGAGCCCCTTTCCCGGTTCGGGCCGCGAGAAGTTGGAAGCACCCGGGGGCGGCCACAAATCGGCTTGCGGCTCGGCGCTAACATGGTATGCTCGACCGTGTTAGGCGAAACACCGCACGCCCGGAAGCCCCCAAAACCGCCCGTCCAAGTGTCCAACAATGCCGCCCATGAACCGCCCTAAGTCCATTCCTCGCAACTCTTTACAACGAAACCATTTGTTGGACGGTTTTTCTTGGTCCGGCCAAAACTTCCAACTGCTTTCGTACCTGGGGCTTGCGCGAGTGACCTCGTCCAAAAAGGGCGTTTCGCCCAGTACCTGGCGTGCGCGCAGGTGGCCTATGACCCTGTAGCACATCCCCTGGAACCCCAGCGCATTCACCATGGAACCCCAGCGCACTCACCCTCGGGCCCTAGCGCACTTGCGCGCACTGTTAATTGGGCATCACGCCGCAACAAGCGAAGTGCGCTCACGGTAACTCGTGGGGGTCGTTCCCCTCATAGGTGGCGAAATCGGGACGGCGGCGAAAGTGACCGTGTCCAAGAAAGCCCCCGACGCGCCGGCTGCGCAAGCGGGCCGACGTGACAAGAGGAACCTCGCGAGCGCAAGCGTTGCACCCGTCCGGGCGGAGACGCGAGGGGGCGTCTGGCGTTTCAACCCGTAAAGATGACTTAGCATCTTTACAATCCATCGCCCGTCGGCTAGACTCACGGATACAGGCCGACCGTTCGGGCGAGGGGCAGGTGCGTGGGTGGTCGACGCACAGTTCGAATGGTACGAGGAGAGATGGTGCGTTTCATACACCCTTGTGCTAAGGGGGCGCAGTACGAACAGCGGGCTCCCCCGCAGGTCCACGGCCTGCCGACGGAATTCTGCGACAGCTAAGGGACTCGGAGATCGGCAGGGAGGCGCTCGCTGCAAGCAGGCGCTGCGACCGCGCCGTGTCGGATGGCGCTTCGTTGGTGCAACAGACGCGTTCAACCGCGGTGGAAGCCTACCATGGCCATCGAGTTTCTGTGCGATTGCGGCAAGCGCCTGAGGACGGGGGACCAGTACGCGGGCAAGCGTGGCAAATGCCCAGCGTGTGGCGCGGTAGTCAGTATTCCCCAGCCTATCATCCCCGAGATCGTCGAAGAGGAATTCGTCGCGGCGGCGCTTGTCGACGAGGGCGCCGCGGAGGGTCAGCGCGGAGGTTCGGCAGGATCAAACAGAAGGACGTGTAGAATCTGTGATGCGGAACGCAACGATAGTGAGGGTGAGGAGTATTCTCCACGAGACTTGACGCGAATGAAACCTAAGGTTGCTGACGAAGCAGCAATCGCCTTGCACAGTGTCGCTTCGTCGGTCATCATGTTCAATAACCCACCAGGAAGCGCGGACACGCCCATGTGGTGGATCTGCGGGGAGTGCGTCTCCCGTTGCTTCTCGCATGGTCGGACGCGGTAATCGTTGTCGATGGAAAACGCAGTGTTCGGAATGACCACGGGACGGCAACGAGCAAAGTAGCAAAGTAGGGTGCGTGAAACGCACCACCCATGATGCTACTCGAAAGGGAATGGTGTGCGTCACGCACGCTTCTTGTACTAACGGTGGCTGGAGGACAAGGAGACAAGTCATGAGCGGAAAGGTTGATCGGTTGATGCAACGGCTCGATGCCCTTGGCCGAAAACTCGAAAGTCTTCCGGAGACGCATCCGCTTGTGTCAGGTATGGCAAAGAGGCTGGGCCGTGACCTCGTAAGGTACCCCCGCGCACAAGGGAGCCCTGGGGTTTCCGGATACGACATGCTGGAAATGGCCGACAGCACGATCAACACGATGGCCGAGCTGCACGGTAGATGGAACAGATACGTGAGAATTCTCCGTAAGATGTGTGGCACTCTGAAGGCTATCGTCGAGGCTACCGAAGGCCCGGATACCGGCGCGAGGCCCTTTCTAAGTTCGTTCCTCGGAGGCCGATCAACTCGGGAGTCGTAAGTCTCCGCGTTTCCGGCCGGGAACGCCCCGCCGGGGTAGCAAAGTACGGTGCGTGAAACGCACCGCCCATAATGCTACTCGAACGGGGATGGTGCGTTTCACGCACCCTACTCGCTTCAGACGCATGCGCCGGCCCTCCCGGTCGTCGTCCTGGAACGGCCGGCGATCCGCGTGAACAGGGCGTCGCCGCGCGAGGGCCTGCCCGGGGTCGCCATCTCGCCGGCGACCCCAAGCAGGCCGTGGGGTGGATTTCTCCGGTCAGATGTCGGCGTACATGCAGAACTCGTACGGGTGGGGGCGGAGCCGGAGCTGGTCGACTTCGTTTTCGGTCTTGTACCAGATCCAGGTGTCGATCACGTCGGGGGTGAACACGTCGCCGCGGAGAAGGAACTCGTGGTCCGCTCGCAGGGCGGCCAGGGCCGCTTCCAAGGAGCCGGGCGTGGTGGGCACGTCTTTGAGCTCTTCCGGCGTCAGGTCGTAGATGTCCTTATCGAGCGGCTCGCCCGGGTCGATCTTGTTCTGGATCCCGTCGATCATCGCCATCAGCATGGCGGAGAACGCCAGGTACGGGTTGCAGCTCGGGTCGGGGCAGCGGAACTCCAGCCGCTTGGTCTTGGGGTTCGGGCTGTACATGGGAATACGCACGGCCGCCGACCGGTTCCGCTGCGAGTAGGCCAGGTTGACCGGGGCCTCGAACCCGGGCACCAGACGCTTGTAGCTGTTGGTGGTGGGGTTGGAGAACGCACAGATCGCCGGCGCGTGCTTCAATAGGCCGCCCGCGGCGTAGAGGGCCATCTCGCTCAGGCCCGCGTAGCCGCTCCCGGCAAACAGCGGCTGCTCGCCCTTCCAGATGGAAAGGTGGGTGTGCATGCCGGAGCCGTTGTCGCTGAACAGGGGCTTGGGCATGAAGGTGACCGTCTTGCCGTGTCGCCGGGCGACGTTCTTGACGATGTACTTGTACATCATCATCCTGTCGGCCATGGTCACCAGCTCGCCGAAGCGGAGGTCGATCTCGGCCTGGCCCGCGGTGGCCACCTCGTGGTGCTGGCATTCGACGTCGAGGCCGGAGTCGATCATCGTCTGCATCATCTCGTTGCGGATGTCCATCATCTGGTCGGCCGGCGGCACGGGGAAGTAGCCCTCCTTGTGCCGCAGCTTGTGGCCCAGGTTCGGGCCCTCGTCGCGGCCGCGGTTCCACTGGCCTTCGATGCTGTCGATCCGGTAGAACGCCTCCTGCGGCGTGTACTCGAAGCGGATGTCGTCGAAGATGAAGAACTCCGCCTCGGGTCCCACGTGGCACACGTGGCCGATCCCCGTGCTCTTCAGGTAGTTGGCCGCCTTGCGGGCGACGTTGCGCGGGTCGCGCGAGTAGTCTTCCCGGGTGATCGGGTCCTGGATGTTGCAGATCATGGAGAGGGTGGTCAGCGCGGTGAACGGATCGAGGGAAGCCGTCTCCGGCTGCGGCACGACGAGCATGTCGCTCTCATTGATCGCCTGCCACCCCCGGATGCTGGAGCCGTCGAAACCCAGGCCGTCCTCGAAGACGTCCTCGTCGAGCGAGCCCGCCGGGATGGTGAAATGCTGCCAGAGGCCGGGAAAGTCCATGAATCGCATGTCCACTGCCTTCACGTCCTTCTCCCGGCACAACGCCAAAACCTCTTTGGGGGTCATCGAGTCTTCCTTTCAAGAAAACAACGGTGAGTTTGTGTCTCGCTTCCCGACGTACGACTTCTCCGATTGTCCCGCCCAGTTCACGAAGCGCGAACCCGCATTGCATGCCGCATTCAAGCAAACGGGGTACCAACGCCACGCTCCCGAGGCGGCACGGATTCTCGCAACATGTTTCAAAGAAAAGACTTAATGCGAGTATTTGCTGCCTTATATTCCGGCGTCCGAATCAAATCGTGCCCATTTCGTGCGCAATCAGTGAACACGAAGCGGGCACTCCGCCAGTCACGCCCTCGGATTGCGCGGGCGTGGAACGGGTGGGAGCGCAGCCCGGAATGAGGGCGGGAGAAGAGGCAATCGCGAGATTCTGCTGACACGGGGGGGGCCGAACGGTCAGCAGCCAAGCCACTGCGTGGAGAGGCCCGCTCACGAGGCGACCGGCACCGCCGGCACACGATGCGTGGCAGGGCCCCGGCTACCGCTGCGCCACGAGCTGTTGGGCGGCCTGCATGGCGGCGGCCAACATCGGATCTTCGCCGGCCGTCAGGGTCAGCTCGCCGGAGCCGTCGATCGGCCGGGCCGTCTGCTGGACGACGACGTCGGGCTCCACGCCGACGTGGCCGTAAGGCCGCCCGCTGGGCGAGTAGAACTTGGAGGTCGTCAGCCGGAGCCCGCCGTTCGTGGAGTTCAGGTGGAAGATGCTCTGCACCGACCCCTTCCCGTAGCTCCGAGTGCCGACGACCGTTCCGCGACGATGATAGCCGATCGCTCCGGCAAAGATCTCCGCCGCGCTGGCGCTGTCGTGATCGATCATCACCACCAGCGGCACGCGCCACGTTCCGCCCTGGTGGGCCGAATAGGTGAAGTCTTCCTGGACGCTGCGGCCGCGCGTGGAGACGACGACGCCCTGTTCGAGGAACTTGTCGGCCGCCTCGACGGCGGTCACCAGCAGTCCGCCCGGGTTGCCTCGCAGGTCGACGATCAGACTTCTCATCCCTTGCTGGTGGAGGTTCCGCAGGGCGGCATCCAGGTCGCGGCAGGTCGTTTTCTGGAAGCAGGTGAGCTGGAGATAGCCGATGCCCAGGCCGGCATCGACCAGCCTGACGTCGTCGATGCTGGGCACTTCCACCCGCTGGCGGCGCACGCTGACGTCTCGGGCGTCGCGCCCGGGGCTGACGACCGAGAGCGCGGCCACGGTTCCCACTTCGCCCTGCAACAGGTTGGCCGCCTGATCGGTGGTCAGATCTTCGGTCGACTGGCCGTCGACCGTCGTGATCCGGTCGCCGGCACGGATGCCGCTCCGCTCGGCCGGGCTTCCGCGGATCACGCGGACAATCAGCAAGGCCCCGCCGTCGGCTTTCAGCTCCACCCCCAAGCCCACGAAGTTGCCCTCGATCTGGGAGAAGACGTCGGTGAGCTGATCGGGGGTGAGGTACGTCGAATAGAGGTCCAGCGAGTTGGTCGCCCCGCACGTGTACTCCAGCACGATGCAGTGGGGTTCAACGCCGAGTCGCCGCTCGGCCAGCGCGGCCGCCCAGGCCACCACGTTGCGCGCCTCGCTCCGCGACTGGATCACGCGCGGACCCAACGTCCGCCGCAATTCGTAGCGAAACTCGTTCACGACCGTGACGTCGGCCCGCGGCACGTGCCGGTCGACGAACGCGGGCTCCGAGAGGGCCACTTCGAGCATGTTCGTGCCCTGCTCCACCAGCTCTTTCCAGTTGGGCGACTCGACGTAGTGCGCCTCGAGCTTCAGCAGGACTTCCGAGTAGACGTCCAGCGCCTCGGCAAGCGAGAGCCCATCCAGCAGGCGCTGGTAGCTGCGATCCTCGTAGCGGCGCCCCAGATCGTAGTGCATCCGGGCGTGCTCGAAGCGTAGCTGGATGCTCCGGTCGTCGGGGAACTGCCGGACGGCGTCCTCGTAGTGCGAAAGCGCTTCTCCCCAGCGGCGCTCCACCTCCAACCGCCGGCCGTCCACCAGAAGCTCGCTGATCTGGGCCGAGTAGTCCGAGACGGGCTGCAAGGATTGGGGCACGCCGGCCGTGCCCAGCAGGAGCACCGCAAGAATCGCAGCCAAAAAACCACCGCGCAGGGGCAGAACCTTTCGTGGCATGGTCGGGTCCCGTGGTTGGGGGAGGCGTCCAAACGTCGCGCCGTCGCGTGCTCCTTCCCACGGCGCGCCGCGCGAGGCGGATTCCCCCGACCGGCAAGCGGGCTGGAGGTCGCGACCGTTTTGCACGCTGAGGCGCTGTGGGCGGGTCGGCCTGGCGGCCGTCAAAAGGCAGGGGCTAGTCCATCGCCCAACCAGTATAGAACACGTTTCGAGGCCGGTCAAAAAGACCCACCCGGAATCCGCAACCTATATCCGCTACCACCCGCACAACCGGTCCCCAACGCCCCGTTTGAAACGAATAGGCCCACGCGCAGCAAACAGACGCGTCCTGCCGATTGAGCCGCCTGACGGGCAACCGCGCCGTACGCGGTCTCCTCCTCAGTTATACGCGGGCCTGACCCGCCCTGTGCGGTTCTCCCGACCCCGCACCAGCCGCCGACCCGAGGTCTCCCGCCGCCCCTCACTCCGTTCGTGGATTCCTGCATCCCAAACGTGGGGCACAAGTCGCCGACCGGAGGTCTCCCCGCCGCCCCTCACTCCCTTCGTGGAGTCGCACATCCCAAACGTGGGGCAACGGCCGGCGGCCCCGCGCGCCACGAGCGCTCTCGATTCGGCCGCCGGGCCGGGAGAAACTGGAAGCACCCGGGGGTGCCCAAAAAACGTCTTGCGGCTCGGCGCTAACATGGTATGCTCGACCGTGTTACGCCGGAAACCGAGTGCCCGAAAGCCCCTGAAATAGCCCGTCCAAGTGTCCAACAATGCCGTCCATGACAAGCCCTAAGTCTAAGCCTCGAAACGCGTTGCGTCGAAAACAATTGTTGGACGGTTTTTGTTGGTCCGGCCAAAACCTCCAAGTGCTTTCGTACCCGGGCGTTGCGCGAGTGACCTCGTCCAAAAAGGCCGTTTTCCCCAGTACATGGCG
>Ga0307378_10005067_pt1 | contig 18481 bp, 17 predicted proteins | sample UN1MG_FD_202238 | JGI IMG/M metagenome (GOLD analysis project Ga0307378, IMG submission 202238) | Soil microbial communities from Risofladan, Vaasa, Finland - UN-1 | ecosystem: Environmental > Terrestrial > Soil > Coastal area > Acid sulfate soil | place: Finland: Risofladan, Vaasa | collected... | reverse complement strand
TGACGAGGACCGGCGCCAACCGCGCGATCCCTTTTGCCGGGTTGATCAGGGCTGTTCCTTTCTTCATCAAGACTCACCCGTCCGGACAGAAGACGGCCCTCTGTTCGGAGGGCAATAGATAGAATGAATCCGGCCCTGAAAAGGAGCAATCCTCGCAAGGGGTGAATCGAGATGGGATTTCTTGTCACCCCTGGGGAGTAGCCGACTCAGCGGGGCCTCAGGAACCCGAAAGCTCGGCGAGCTTGTTCAGCTCCTCCCAATCCCTGTCGACTTCCTTCTGGATGGACTCGAGCATCCAGGCGTTGGCCTCCTTGAAGAGATGGCGGAAGCGTCCCTGGGGCTTGAGCCATTCCAGGACGGGCTTTTTCTCCTTGGGCTTGTAGTTGATCTTGTATTTTCCGTTCTCGACCTCGTAGAGCGGCCAGACACAGGAGTCGGCGGCGAGCTGGGCGAGCTTGATCCCCTGAGATTCGTCGTATTTCCACTCCGTCGGGCAAAGGCAGAGGACGTTCAGGAAAGCCGGGCCCTCGACTTCGAAGGCCTTCTTGGCCTTGTTGTAGAGGTCCTGCCAGCGGTGGGGGCTGGCCTGGGCGACATAGGGGATGTTGTGGGCGGCGATGATCTTGGTCAGGTCCTTCTTTTTCTGGATCTTGCCAGGGCTCTTGGTGCCGGCCGGCGAGGTGGTCGCGGAAGCGCCCAGCGGAGTGGCCGAGGAGCGCTGTCCTCCGGTGTTGGCGTAGGCGTTGTTGTCATAGCAGACGTAGACGATATTGTGGCCTCGCTCCATAGCGCCGGAGAGGGCCTGGATACCGATGTCATAGGTCCCGCCGTCTCCGCCCACTCCCAGGAACTTGATCTTTTTGTCGGCCGGGATCTTGCCCTTGTTCTTCAGGGCCTTGTCCATGGCCTCGACACCGGCGATGGTGGCGGCGGCGTTCTCGAAGGCGCTGTGCACCCACATGCAGTTCCAGGCCGTCCGTGGGAAGATGGTGGTGCACACCTCCAGGCAGCCGGTTGCGTTGGCCACGACGATCGGGTCTTCCGTCGCCCTGAGGATGATCTTGAATATGAGGGGGATCCCGCAGCCGAGGCACATCCCGTGCCCGGCGACGAGCCGATCTTCCATTTGAGCCAAATCTTTGAGTTTAACTGCCATGTTCGTTTTCTCCTTTGCTGGGTCGCTCTTTACTCTCTCAGGTTGATGTAGCCGAGCATCTCGTCCACCTTGCCGGAGTCTGCAATCCGTTCGAGCTTTCCGGCGACCTCCTTGAAGTGCTCGACCTTGATGTCGCGGCCGCCGAGCCCGTAGACATAGTTGACCAGCTTGGGGCGTTTTTCATAGTCGTAGAGCGCCGAGCGGATCTCGGTGAAGAGGGGCGCGCCGAAAGCGCCCGGAGAGGAGGACCTGTCCAGGACCGCCACGGCGGCCGTCTTTTTCAGGGCCTCGGCGATCTGGAGGTGGGGGAAAGGCCGAAAAACGCGGGGCTTGAGCAGGCCGATCTTTTTCCCTTCGGCCCGGAGCTCGTCGACGGCGTCTTTGCCCGTGCCGGCGGCCGAACTCATGACCACGATGGCGAGCTCGGCGTCGTCCATCCGGTACTCTTCGAAGAAACCGTAGGGGCGGCCGAAGGTCCGGCCGAATTCCTTCCCGACCTCTTCGATCACCCGGGGGGAATTCTCGATCCCCGCGATCTGGCTTCTCTTGTGCTCGAAGTAATAATCGGTGAAGTCGATCGGCCCGACGGTGAATTTCCGGCTGGTGTCGAGCAGCGGGAACGGCGGTTTGAATTCACCGATGAACCTCTTGACGGCGTCATCGTCTTCCACCTGAACGACCTCGGCGGAATGGCTGATGATGAAACCGTCGAAGCCGACCATAACAGGGGTCAGGACGTCGGGATGTTCCCCGATGCGGAAGGCCTGGATGAAATTGTCGTAAGCGTCTTGGCAGTTTTCGGAGTAGATCTGGATCCAGCCCGTGTCGCGGGCCCCCATGGTGTCGCTGTGATCTCCATGGATGTTGATGGGGGCGCTCAGGGTCCGATTGGCGATGGCGGCGACGATGGGCAGCCTCAACCCGGCGGCGATGTAGAGCATTTCCCACATCAGGGCCAGGCCTTGGGAGCAAGTCGCCGTCATGACCCGGCCTCCCGCTGAGGCCGCGCCGATGCAGACGCTCATGGCGCTGTGTTCGCTCTCGGGACAGACGAACTCTCCTTTGATCAGGCCGTCGGCCCGGAACGAGGCGATCGTCTCGACGATGGCCGTCGACGGGGTGATGGGGTAGGCGGCGATGACGTCGGGATCGATCTGGCGGACCGCCTCGGCGATGGTCTGGTTGCCGTTGAGGATCTTCGTTGTCTTCATTTTTTCCTCCCTTCGGCAAGCTTGATCTCTTCTTTCACCATGACGATCGCTTTATCTTTGGTGGGGCATTCCTCGGCGCAGAGGCCGCAGCCGGTGCAGTAATCATAGTTGATCCCGGTCACCTTGCCGTCTTTGGCCAGGATGGCGAAATGGGGGCAGTAGAGCCAGCAGAAAAAGCAGTGGATGCAGTTCTTTTCGATGAACTCCGGCCTTCGACCGGAGCGCCACGTCCCGGTCAGGTTGACGACGGAGTTCCCCGCATGGATGTTGACCGTCCCTATCGGAAGTTCTTTCCAGGTTTCTTTTTTCATCCTTCTTTGACCTCCTCGAACGCTCGGCTGATGGTCTTGAGGTTCATCTCGACGACTTCCGGCCGCAGTTTCTTGGCCAAAGAAACCTTGATGTTTTTCCGGAACTTGTCCAGGTCCATCAGGCCCAGGACTTTGACCAGGGCGGCGACCATCGGGACGTTGGGGATGGCCCGTCCCAGCTCGTCGCGGGCGATGGCGTAGGCGTCTAGGGAATAGATCTTATAGTCGCCGAGTTCGAGCCGCGCGCGGACGAGAGGGATGTCGAAGGTGGTGTTCATCAGGAAAATGGCGTCGTCCTTGGCCCCCTCGCCGATGTCCACAAGCCCCAATAGGCTCGGGTCGGTGACCACGACGATGTCGGGATAATAGACCTGACTATGACTGCGGATCGGCTTTTGACTGATGCGATTGAACGCCAGGATCGGGGCTCCCCTCTTCTCGGCGCCGAATTCGGGGAACGCTTGAACGTAGATCCCCTTTTCCGAGGAGAGGACATCGGCCAGCGTGACTGCCGCCGTGACGACCCCCTGGCCGGCTCGCCCGTGCCAGCGAATCTCAAGTGTCTCTTTCATTGAACCTCCTCTCTGTTCATGAATTCACTCGATGATGGATTAGCTCGCGATCTATGAAGAAATCGAGATGATAGCAGAAAAGGCTGTCAAAATCACTCCTTCATTTCGGTCCGTCCCTCGAGAGCCTTTTTGATGGTCACCTGGTCGGCAAAATCGATGTCCGAGCCGACCGGAAGTCCCATCGCCAGCCGCGTCAGTTTGACCGGATAACTTTTCAGCATCCTGGCCAGGTAGAGGGCGGTCGCCTCCCCTTCCGAGGTCGGGTTGGTGGCGATGATGATCTCCCTAAAGGACCCTTTTTCGACCCTCTGGATGAGCTTGTCCAGCTTGAGTTCCTCCGGCCCGACGCCCCGGAGGGGGGCCAGCGTGCCCAAAAGGACATGGTAGTGGCCGTGATATATCCCGGTCTTCTCGATCGAGGAGATGTTGTAAGGTTCCTCGACAATGCAGAGGGACTCGGAGGACCTCTCGCCGTCCCCACACATCGAACACGGGTCAACGTAGGTGATATTATTGCAGACCGAGCAATAGAAGATCTTCTTTTTGACCTCGCGGATGGCCTCGGCCAAGCGCTCGGCTTCCTCCGCAGGGAGCCCTAGGATGTGGAAGGCGATCCGCTGAGCGGTCTTGGCGCCGATGCCGGGGATCCGTTTCAATTCCTCGATGAGCTGGTAGAGGGGCTGGGCCGAGTCGGACATCAGAACAATCCCGGGATCTTGAGCCCACCGCCGAGGCTGCTCAGTTTCTGGGACATGTGCTCGTCCACCTTGGCCGCAGCGTCGTTGAAGGCGGCGACGATCAGATCCTGCAGCATCTCGACGTCGTCCCGGTTGACCACCTCGGGCTCCAGCCGGAGGCCGGCCAGGTTCTTCTGGCCATCCAGGGTGACGGTGACCATTCCCCCGCCGCTCGTCCCTTCGACGCGCAGCTCGGCCAGCTCCTTTTGCAGCTTGTCCTGCATCTCCTTGGCTTGTTTGAGCATTTTTTGCAGGTTGCCGAGGTCTTTCATCATTCCTATTCTCTCTCCTTTGTCCCTTTGACCGGCTCGACGGACAGAATCGTCGCCTTGAAGGTGTCCACGAAGGCCTGGACCGAGGGGTCCTTCAGGGCGACGTCCGTTTCTTTTTCTCGCCTGCTCCGGGGGGAAGGCGGGCCTGGCGATTCTGCCAGCTTGACCTTGACCTTCTGCCCGAGAACCTCGGAGGCAACCTTCTCCACCAGCCTGACCTCGCGCTGGACGGCCCCCCGGTAGTAGGCGTCCCCGCCCGGCAATGAGATTTCCAGCACCACCGGGTGGTCAATGACGAACCTCTTTTCCGGGGAAAACTTGATGTCCAGCGGCTCGTCCTTGATGGAGAACGTGGCTTGGCGGGATAGAATCGCCGCCAGAGAGCTCTTTTCTTTTTGCAGTTCGGCCAGGATTTTTTGCCAGACATCTCGGTTTTCTCCCGGTCGCGGCCGGGCCGGCGGCCGGACCGGCTCTGGCCTGGGCAGTCCCTCAAGTTTGCGCTCGGACTTCAGCGGCATACTGAGGGGCGGCGCTTCATCCCGGCCGGCCGGAGCCGGAGAACTCCCGGTTCCGGGGTTGATCTTGGCCACATCCGCCAGCAGCTCCTTGAGCGGGACGATTCTCTCGAAATGGCAGAGCTTGACCAGCAGCGACTCCAGAAAGATCTGCGGGAGGGAGGAGAAGCGGAGGCCCTGTTCTGCCTGCTGGAGGGCCTGTAGGTAACGCAGGATGTCCTCGAGCGAGCTCTTCTCGACCTCCTGCTGAAGGCGTTTGATTTCCTCCGGGTTAAGGGGGAGGAGATCTTCCACCTCCGGGACCGACTTGGCCAGCATCAGGTTCCGGAAGTGCTGGATCAGTTCCTTGTAGAAGACGCGCAGGTCATGGCCTTTTTCCATGACCTTTTCGACGAGCCGGAAAATCCCTGCGGGGTCTTGAGCCAGGATCATGGAGGAGCATTCGAAGAGGATCTCCCGGCTGATGGCGCCCAGGATTTCCTTGAGGTCCTCGTCGTGGATGACCTCGCCCGAAAAGGCCACCGCCTGATCGAGAAGAGATTGAGCGTCCCGGAGGCTTCCTTCGGCCGCCCCGGCGATCAGGCTGAGCCCGTAGGGAGAGATGGTGATCTTCTCTTTGTGGGCTATATCCAGGAGATGGTTGATGATCTCCTTCTGGGAGATCTTCTTGAACTCGAAGTGCTGGCAGCGTGAGACGATCGTCAGCGGGACCTTGTGAAATTCGGTGGTGGCGAAAATGAAAACAATCCGTTCCGGCGGCTCTTCCAGTGTTTTCAGCAGTGCATTGAAAGCTTCCCGGGTGAGCATGTGGACTTCGTCGATGATGATGATCTTATAGCGCGTCTTGATCGGCCGGTATCGGACTCCTTCGCGGAGGGAGCGGATCTCGTCGATCCCGCGGTTCGATGCTCCGTCGATCTCGAGCACGTCCACCGAGCGGTCTTCGTTGACCTCCAGGCAGAATTCGCACTTGTTGCAGGGAGTCGGGGTCGGGCCGTGCTGACAGTTGAGGGCCTTGGCCAGGATCCGGGCGACGGTTGTTTTTCCCGTCCCCCTCATCCCGGAGAAAATATAGGCTTGGCCGACGCGGTTGGTCTTGATGGCATTCTGGAGGGTCTGGACGACGGCCTTCTGGCCGACCATCTCCTCGAAGGTCTGCGGCCGGTACTTGCGGGCGTATATGAGATATGACATCGCCGTAGTTGATGATTCTCAGAAAGGAATAAAGTACTCACCATTCTAGCACAACCTGGGGATGTTTCCAAAGAGAATTTATTTGGGGTAAGCATCACCTCTTGTGTGATGAGCATACTAGACAACTTGGGAATGTCAACGCTCCCGCTCAGGTTCTTAACGCCGTTCCCGAGGCCTTTTCCTCGGCGCTGCGGAACTCCGCGTGATAGATCTTGCCGTTAAGCAGCGGTTGGCTCCTATCTAACTCCTCTCCTTCAGATCCCCTCGTGCTCAAACAGTCCTCGCGGCCGCCAGAGCGGCTTCCCTCGCAAAACACCTCGGGAAGGCTGAACCTTCGAGGTCGCTTTTCCATTCCCAAGTTATCTATCACATAGATGGAGATGCTTCCTTTTTTGGGGAAGCCGTCCCGTCGGTTCCCCCCGTCGGCTTGCGCCGTTCGCCTGTCTGAATGGGATTATGGACATATATTGTTTGTGCTTCATTTGATTTGCATTTATAATCCTGGCGCTAATTTGAAGAAAAGTATGTTTCTGGCGGGGCGGAGCAGCCTCCTGGAAATCCACCTGGCGACCGTCCTGTTCGGCCTGGCCGGATTGTTCGGGAAGTGGCTCGTCTTTTCCCCTCCCTTGATCGTCCTGGGGCGTGTCTTTTTCGCCAGCCTGGCCTTGGGCACCGTGCTCTGGTGGAAACGGCAGAATTTGCGGGATATCCTCCGGACGCAGGCCGGCCTGCTCGTCCTTCTCGGCGCCATTCTGGCGGTGCACTGGGGGGCCTTTTTCCAGGCGATCCAGGTCTCCTCGGTGGCCGTAGGACTTCTTTCTTACTCCTGTTTCCCCGTCTTCACCGTCCTCCTGGAGCCGCTTTTTTCCCGGGAGAAATTTGACTGGCGGAGCCTGTCCGCGGCCGGGATCTGCCTGGCCGGAGTCTTATTGATCGTTCCCCGCTTTGATCTGGCCGATTCGGTCTTCCAAGGAGTCTTGTGGGGTCTTCTTTCCGGGCTGAGCTTCGCGGTCCTGACCATGTTTAACCGGCGGTTGGTGCGGGATTATTCGAGCCTGGCGATCGCCTTCTTCCAGGATCTTTTCGCTGCTTTTTTTCTCCTGCCGTCCCTGATGATGATGGCGCCCGCGGGCTTGGCCGCCAGGGATCTGGGGCTCCTGGTCGTCCTCGGGGTCGTTTGCACGGCCGGTTCCCACACGCTCTTCATCCGGGGGATGCGGCGGGTGCGGGCCCGGACGGCGAGCATTATCAGCAGCCTCGAGCCCGTCTATGGGATTGTCTTGGCGTTTGTCTTTCTGGGCGAGAGCCCTTCTTTCCGAACCCTCACCGGTGGCGCGGTCATCATGGCCGCCGTCATTTTCGTCACCCTGAGGGAAGGCGCTCGGCACCGGGACTGAGGACGGCGATTCGGCTCAGTCGTTGTCTTTTTTCTTGATCTTGCTCTCGACGACCTTTTTTTCTTCTTGATGCCGTTCGGAGATCTGGGACTTCTCCTCGTCATGCTCCTTTTTCAGCCGCGAAGCCCTGACCCCGGCTTCCTTCTCGGCCTTGGCCCTCTCGGCCGGGGTGGCAGCTAATTTCTTCTCGTCCTCGATCCTTTTTCTGAGTTCGGCCTTTTCGTTTTCCTGGCTTTCGTCGAGCAGACGCATCTCCTTTCCCTGCTCTTCCTCTAACCTTTGTTCGCGCTCCCTAGGGGAGAGCCTTTTTTCCAGATCGCCGACGCGGATCTCGGGTATCCTGGCTTCGGCTTCCTCATTCTGGAGATAGTCCGCAGGCTTGGCCGCTTCATTCTTGCGGACGGCCGGCCGGTAAATCCGGACCGTATCGCCGCTGATCCCGCTCGATTCGGGCCGCTGGCCTTCTTCGATCTCGTAGCGGTTGACCTTGCTGCGGGTCAAGTGGGCGACCTGCTCGACATCCACCCCCTGGTTGAGCAGCTGGCGGTTGCGCACGGAGAGGTTGGCTTTATGGACGGTCAGGCGGACGACGGTTCGGTTCCTCTCGAAAGGAAGGATATAGCGGCTGAAATCTTCATGCTGGAAATAACGGCCATCGATGAACACCCAGTAGAAATCCGGATAGTCATAGGGCAGAGAGCCGATCCCCACGCCGGCCACGAATTCCACGTCTGGGGACAAGGGGGCCCAGCCGATATACATGTTGCTCCAGCGCCAGGTGACCCAGGCGGGCGCCCAGATCGTTCCCGGGACCCAGAACCAGCCCAAACGTCCGTCCCAGCCCCAGCGGCCGTAATGGAAGGGAATCCAGCCCCAGTCATAATTAGAAATCCAGGTCCAGCCGTGGTTCGTCCAGGCCCAGCGGCCGTGGGTGTAGGGACGCCAGCGATAGGCCGTCTGCCGGGGGATCCAAACATACCCATAGGGTGCATATTGCACCCAGGTTCCATGTGGAGAAAGGTGTTCGTAAAAGTACCCATAATCGATGTCAGAGGGATAATCGTAGTGATCCCCTTCATAAGGCCTTTCGCGGGGGGGCGCCGGATACGATCCCTCCTCGACAGGGACATAGACGATGCAGCTTGAAATGAATAAGAGTCCGAGAATGATGACCCAAGCGTTCTTTCTCATGGCCTTTTTCCTCCACAAAAGGATTAAGCAAACAGCGTGCCAATCTAAATTCCCCTGTCGTCTATGAGGTGTTGCTGTTTTCACCGCTCATTATGTCCCAAAAAAGGGACAGGTGCAACCTCCATCACTTTCGTTCGCCCGTCGGTCGAGAACGACCTTAATGGCCCCTTGCGAGCCAAGGGACGACTTCGCGGTGTTGCCCTGTGGGTCATTATTTTAGCCGCTTAAAGACCCGCTTGACCCGGCGGAAGGCCCAGTCGAGATCTTTCTGTTTGATGATCAGGGGCGGAGCAAAGCGGATGACGTTGTCGTGGGTTTCCTTGCAGAGCAGTCCCTCTTTCTTGAGCTCTTCGCAGTAGCGGCGGGCGCCTCCGGCCTCGGGCTTGAGCTCGATGCCGATGAGGAGTCCTCGACCCCGGACTTCCTTGATGTGCCGGCTCTTGATCTTCTTGAGCTTTTCGATGAAGTAGCTCCCTTGCTCCCTGGCGTTGTCGATGAGCTTCTCTTCCAGAGTGACCCGGAGCGCCGCTCTGGCCACCGCGCAGGCCAGGGGATTTCCACCGAAGGTGGAACCGTGCTCGCCGGGTTTGAACACGCCCAGGACATCCCGTGAGGCCAGCGTGGCCGAAATGGGATAACAGCCGCCGCCCAGGGACTTGCCGATGACGACCACGTCCGGCCGGACCTCCTCATGTTCAGAGGCGAACACCTTTCCCGTGCGGCCCAGGCCCGTCTGGATCTCGTCGGCTATGAAGAGGACATTGTTCTCGGCGCAGATCTCTTTCGCCGCCTTGAGATAGCCGGGCGGCGGGATGAGGATCCCCGCCTCGGCCTGGATCGGCTCGACCAGGAAGGCCGCCGTGTTGGGGGTGATAGCCTGTCGGAGCGCTTCGCTGTCTCCGTAGGGAACGATCACGAACCCGGGAGTGAAGGGACCGAAATCGTTCCGGTAAAGCGGCTCGGTGGAAAAGCTGATGATGGTGACAGTGCGACCGTGGAAATTGTTGGAGCAGGCGATGATCTCCGCCCTGTCCTGGGGGATGCCCTTCTTCTGGTAGGCCCATTTGCGGGCCACCTTGATGGCCGTTTCGATCGATTCGGCGCCCGAGTTCATGGGCAGGACCATCTCATAGCCGGTCAGGTCGCAGAGTTCTTTGGCCAGGAGCGGCCACTGGTCGTTGCGAAAGGCGCGCGATGTCAAGGTCAGGCGCTTGGCCTGCTGCTGGACGGTCTTGACGATCCGCGGATGGCAGTGGCCCTGGTTGACGGCGGAGTAGCCGCTCAGGAAATCGAGGTATTTATTGCCCTCGACATCCCAGGCCCAGATGCCCTTGCCCTTGGTGAGCACAGCATCCAGGGGGTGGTAGTTGTGGGCTCCGTAAAGGTCCTCCAGATAGATAAGGTCTCGAGTATCCATAGGTTATTCCTCCTTGTTCAACGATCAGCGCCGCTCGCTCGATATCATAAATAGCGTTCAAACTGGCGGAGAGGGTGGGATTCGAACCCACGGTACGCCTTGCGACGCACACACGCTTTCCAAGCGTGCTCCTTAAGCCACTCGGACACCTCTCCGCTTCTAAAAAAGTGGCTTGAGAAGCCCTCAGGAAGTATTCAAATTAGCAGAAAAGGATAATCAGGTCAATTTTCTGAAAGGAGCAACGGGCCCCGTCACGGCGCGTCTCCGTCCGTCCTCGCCTAAGATCCGCCCACAGGCCTTTCCGAAGACACCATCCGTTTTGTCCCCTTGGTTGCTCAAGGGGGGAAGGGGGATGAATATGGATAAAACTGATTTCTTTGAGGTGTCTTCGGCGGGGCTGCGGGCGGGCGGAGACTACCGCCGTGCCACCCGTCATTTTCTTAAGCAACATTCGGATTTCATCTCTTTGCAATAGCGTGGTTTCGGGATGATATCCAAAATCTTGCTTTCCGCAATTTAGGGAAGAGAGACGAAGGTGTGGATGATGTCCTTGAGGAGGGCGGCGGCGGCGCCGCGAGGATCAGACTTGCCGCCGGTGACCGTGACAGAACCCATGGTGTCGGTCAAAAAAGTGATCCCCTTGTTCGTGCCGTCGACATGGAAGAGCGGATGTCCGGCCTCGATGGCGCTTGGTGAAACCTCGGCGCGCCATCGGCCTTCAGTCCGCCTGATTTTTCCGATCAGTTTGAGGGCCCTCCCCTCTCTCTTAGCACCCTCGATGCGCCCGGGAGAAATCTCAGTGATGCCTTTGATCTTGATGTCGTCGAGGCTGAGATCAAGCCCCAACACAGAGTTGGCGATGAGCAGGAGTTTCGCGGCCGTGTCCCAACCTTCGACATCGAGCGCCGGGTTGTGCTCGGCGATCCCTCTGGCCTGGGCGTCCTTGAGGGCTTCCTCGAACGTCGCTCCCTCCCCCATTCTTGTCAGGATGAAGTTGGATGTCCCGTTCAGGATTCCCTCGATGGCCAGGATCTCGGCTCCGGCCAAGGAATAAAGCCCGACATCGAGCGTCGGCAGGGCGGCGGCCGTCGCCCCGCTGTATCCAAGGGACAGGCGGTTTTCTCGGGCCAGGTTTTGAAGCATTCTGAAAGCGACCACAAGAGGCCCCTTGTTGGCCGTCACCACATGCCAGCCGTTTTCGAGAGCCGCCTGGATGTGTCCAAGCCCGGGCTCCCCCGTTTGGATGTTGGAAGGGGTGCATTCGACCAGAACCCCTGGCTCGATCTTTTTCAGAACCGCTTCCACGGTAAGGCCGGCCTTCCAGAGAGCCTGGCCGCTGGTCTGTCCGGCCGACGTCTCCGCTAGGCCGTATTTAAGAATGTCCGCATCGGCCATGAAGCCGCCGTCGGATTTGAGGACGGCCCTGAGGCTGAGGTCAAGGCCGTACCGTTTCCGGAGGGACCCTCCCTTTTCCTGAAGAAGCGCGACGAACGCTTTTCCGACCTGGCCGAATCCCGCCAGGACGAGTGAAACCGGCTTCTTAGGTTCGCTGATGGCGCTTTACTCCGGGAGACTGAACTGGCGGAGAGGGTGGGATTCGAACCCACGATCCCGATTGCTCAGGATAACGGTTTTCGAGACCGTCGCCTTCAACCACTCGGCCACCTCTCCGCGATCGACGAAAATGGCCATTGCAGGGAGCGACACGCTGAGAAACGAAAAAGCCTTTCAGGGCCCGGCTGCATTCTTCCGCCAGCAGGCCGCCCTTGAGCTCCGGCCGGTGGTTCATCTTCCTGAACGGGAACCTCATGACCGACCGCACGGCGCCCGACTTCGGGTCCAGGGCTCCGAACACCACCCGTCTCAGACGAGCCTGGACGGCGGCACCTAGGCACATAGCACAGGGCTCGAGAGTGACATAAAGATCGCAGCCGACGAGCCGGTAATTCCCTCTTCTCCGGCCGGCCTTCCGGATGGCCACGACCTCGGCATGCGCCGTCGGGTCGTTCTGGCCGACCGGCCGGTTATAACCACGGCTCAAGACTTTTCCGCCGGAGACGACGACAGCGCCGACGGGCACCTCTCCCCTGTCTCCGGCCCTTTTGGCCTGGGTCAGCGCTTGTCTCATGTGCTTTTCATCGTCTGTCATTTGGCTCGGCTCACAGCGCTTCAACTCACTTTTCTGCGGATGATTTTACCACATCCTAGACGCATCTCCAATTGCATGTTGTTGTGTAAGTTTCTCCTCTTTTGTGATGAACAACTTGGGAATGGAGAAGCGACCTCGAAGGTTTAGCCTTCCTGTGGCGTTTTTCGAGTGCAGCCGCTCAGTTATGTTGACCGAGGCGCAGGGCTTGGGTAAGGAAGTCCATCGACGACTGCCCGCTCTTTTTTCCCCAAGGCGAGGGGCAGTGGCATTAGAAACCCGTATGAGGAGTGAGCGGAAGGCTCGGGATATATGCCTCGAAGTCACGCTGCGATTTCCCCAGCGAGGAAATCTTGCTCGATTCGTTCCCCGCTCTCCTCTTCGAGGAACCCTGCCCGCTCGTCGCTCATACGGACTTCTTAGCATACATCCCGAGCCTTGGTGAAAAGAAGAAAGTGGATCGAGCCCGTTTTGCTGATTTGCGGAGCAAAGCAGCGGGGGATCCAGGGAGGATGGCCCCCTTGGTCGCAGGACGCAGTCCGAGAAGGGGGGCAGTGAGCCCCGCGAACGTTGGAGGGGAAAAAGCGTTGCTTTTTCCCCCCAAAAAGGCGAAGGGAGAAAACGGGCGCGGTTTCGATGCCACTGCCCCGAGCCTCTGCGGAGTTCCGCAGCGCCGAGAAAAAAGCTGAGGGAACGGCGTTAAAAACCTGAGCGGGAGCGTCGACATTCCTAAGTTGTTTGATTTTGCATTACCGGAAAATTTGCTATAGACTTGGCGCAGATATCCACTGAGGAAAGTTTATGGATCGCCTGGAATGCCTCTTTTGCGGGAAGCGGTATCCCCTCGATGTTTTCCGTTCCTTCTGCCCCATCTGCCATGAGCCTATGGTGGTCTCGTCCACTCCCCGAAGAAGAGCTTTTTCGCTCGACCGGGCCCTCTCCATTGAGAAATATCAGGCTTTTCTTCCCTTGGCGAAGGTGGATAGAGGCTTGAGCCTGGGAGAGGGTGAAACCCCGCTCGTTCCGCTCGAAAGGATCCGCCGGAAGTATCGCCTCCCCCCGGTCTATGCCAAGAACGAAACCGTCAACCCGACTCAGAGCTTCAAGGACCGGGGGACGGCGGTGGCCGTTCAGAAAGCCGTTGCCCTCGGAATAAAGAGGATCGGCACGGTCTCGACAGGAAACATGGCCGTATCGACGGCGGCTTACGGCGCCAAAGCGGGCTTGTCGACGATCGTGCTGCTCAAGGAAGACACGCCGCGGGACAAGGCTTTGGCCGCTGGCATTTATGGCCCCGTCCTGGTGAAAGTCAGGGGAGATTATGGGAGCCTTTTTAGCGCCAGCCGCGAGATCGGTCGGAAACACGGTATCTATTTCATGAATTCCGTCGATCCGTTGCGGATAGAAGGCTACAAAGTCACAGGATATGAAATCTTCCAACAGCTCAGGCCTCGCGTTCCTCGGTATCTATTTGTGCCCGTGAGCTCGGGTGGGCATCTCATCGGGCTGATGAGGGCGTTCCTCGATCTGAAAGAGGAAGGTCTCGCTGCTGAGATGCCCGTGTTTGTGGGGGTACAGGCCAAGGGATGTTCCCCCCTGGCCAGGGCATTTGCTCAGGGCAGAGACCGGTATTCGAGGTTTTCCCGGCCGAAGACGATCGCCCATGCTATCTCCAATCCCTCGCCTCCTGGAGGGAACCTGGTCCTTAAGCTTGTCCGGGAGTATGCCGGGATGATTATGGCGGTCACGGAAAATGAGATCCTGGCCGCAGAGAGAGAGCTGGCCGAATTGGAGGGAATTTTTGCAGATCCGGCATCGGCGACCGTCCTGGCGGCTCTGATCAGACTCTCCAAGAAGAAAAAATTGAATTTGAGGGAAGAGGTCGTATTGGTCGTCACCGGGAGTGGATTGAAGACAATGGAAAGTCTGGGGCGCCAGGATATCCCGCTCCACCGGACTTCGCTTTCCCGCTTGGAAAAAACGCTGGAGTCCCTGTCGACCTGAGTTTTAAACGGACTCCCGGGAGCATTTCTAAAGGCATGATCTTTATGATAGGTGCAGGAGCTGTAAATCTTTCTCCGCTTTTTTCTTCCCGCTCCACGATTCCTATGTTATAGTGGGAAAAGACACAATCCAAGAAAGGAGGTTCGGATGAGACAAGACTTCCCTCAGATGGACTTCAAAATTCCGAAGATAAAGCCCGGATTGATCCGCATCATCGTCCTGGCGGTCTTCGGCATCATCCTGCTCTACGGATCGGTTTATCAGATCAGCCCCGAGGAGATCGGGGTCATCCTGCGCTTCGGCAAGTTCGTGCGCACGGCCGATCCCGGCCTGAATTTCAAGATGCCTCTGGGCATCGAAGCGTTGACCCGCGTCCCCGTCGAGCGCCAGCTCAAGCTCGAGTTCGGGTTCAGGACAAGGCGGCCGGGGATCCGGTCCGAGTTCACCGTGACGCCCGAAACGACCAAGGAATCGGTGATGCTGACGGGAGATCTCAATGTCGTCAATGTGGAATGGATCGTCCAGTACAAGATTAAAGATCCCTACAATTATCTGTTCAAGCTCCGGAACGTCGAAGGCACCTTCCGGTCCATGGGAGAGGCGGTGGTTCGCAAGGTCATCGGTGACAACTCCGTGGACGAAGTCATCACCGTCGGCCGGTCAAGGATCGCCGACGAGGCCAAGCAGGAACTGCAGACGCTCTGCGATATCTACGAGATCGGGATCGATGTCCTCCAGCTTATCTTCCAGGACGTCAACCCGCCCGACCCGGTCAAGCCGTCGTTCAACGAGGTCAACGAAGCGCTCCAGGAAAAAGAGACAAAGATCAACCAGGCCTGGGCGGAGTTCAACCAGGAGATCCCCAAGGCCGAGGGCGAAGCCGAGCAAACCATCCGGGCGGCGGAAGGGTATGCCACCGAACGGGTCAACCGTGCCCAGGGGGATGCCAGCCTGTTCACATCGGTCCTCCGAGAATATTCCAAGGCCCCCTCCGTAACCAGAAAGCGCCTCTTTCTCGAGACGATCAACGACGTCCTGACCAAGATCAAGAAAAAGATCGTGGTCGACGAGAAACTGCGGAGCGTCCTGCCGCTCCTCAACCTGGGAGAGGAGGTCAAGAAATGAGCGCCTCGACAAAAACCATCGTTTTCATCGTGGCTGCGGCCCTCCTCCTCCTCGTCCTGGTCGATGCCGTTTATATCGTCTCCGAGACGGACCAGGTCATCATCACCCAGTTCGGGGACCCCATCGGCGGAGCGATCACCAAGGCGGGGATTCATCTCAAGATGCCGTTTATCCAGAAGACTAACTTTTTCGAGAAACGCTGGCTGGAATGGGACGGCTTTCCCAACCAGATTCCGACCAAGGACAAAAAATACATCTGGGTCGATACCTATGCCCGGTGGCGGATCAGCGATCCCCTGGTTTTCTACCAAAGGGTGAGAGACGAGCGGGGAGCCCAATCCCGTCTGGACGACGTCATCGACGGCGAGACGCGAAACGTCATCGCCAACTTCGACTTGATCGAGGTCGTCCGTTCGTCCAACCGGGAGTTCGAACGCAGCGAGGAGACGGCGATCATCCAGGCCGAAACCGCAATGGTCAAGATCGAGGTGGGCCGGGAGAAGCTCGCCCAGATCATCTTGGAACGAGCCTCCAAGATCACCCCGGAATTCGGCGTCGAGATCCGGGACGTCCGGATCAAAAGGATCAATTATGTCGATGAGGTCCAGCAGAAAGTCTTCGACCGGATGATCGCGGAACGAAAGAGGATCGCTTCCAAGTACAGGTCGGAGGGAGACGGCAAGAGCGCCGAGATCCGCGGCCAGAAAGAGAAGGAGCTGAAGAGAATCCAGTCGGAAGCTTACATGAAGGCTCAGGAGATCAAGGGAAAGGCCGATGCCGAGGCGACGCGGGTTTATGCCCAGGCTTACAACGCTGACCCTGAGTTCTACCAGTTCCTGAAGACCCTGGAGACCTACCGGACCAGCCTGGACAGCGAAACCTGGCTTCTGCTGTCGACGGACAGCGAATTCCTGAAGTACCTGAAAGGAACATCTAGATAGGACAGGCTCGGAATTTGGATTCGTCAGCCCGCTCTAGCGCTTGATCACGTTTCCAGAACGCTTTTTAATCGTTCCAGGGAGATATTAGAGCCGGAGAGGATCAGAGCGACCGTTTTGCCTTGGAGGCGGCCCTTGATCTTGAGCGCTCCCGCCAACGGGGAGGCTCCGGCTTCCTCGCTGAGGTTGCGGACGAGCTCCAGGTAGGTCAGGATCGCCCCGGACATCTCATCTTCCGAGACCAGGATGAAATCGGCCAGGTATTTCTGGAGGATCTCCTGGGTCAGCTCGTAGCCCATCCGTGTCTGGAGCCCCTCGGCCGCGGTCTCCATCTTGTCCTCGACGATCTTCTTGGCCTTCCAGGAACGATAGGCCGCGGGTGCCTTTTCCGCCTGGACGCCGATCACCTGGACGTCGGGTTTGAGCTCGGCCTTGGCCAGGCAGCAGCCGGCGGCGCCGCTTCCCCCTCCGACCGGCACGATGATCACGTCGAGAGTCGGGCATTCTTCCAGGATCTCGACGGCATAGGTGGCTACCCCGGCGATAAGATGGGGCTCGTTGGCCGGGTGGATGAACCGCCCTCCCCTTTCGCCGGCCAAGCGGCTCGCCTCGTCCTTGGATTCCTCGAAGATCCGGCCGTGAAAGATGATCTCAGCCCCCTGGCTGCGCACGGCCTTGACCTTGATCGGGTTCGCTCCTTCGGGCATGACAACCGTCACAGGGACGCCGAAGAGGCGGCCGGCGAAGGCGATCGAAAGGGCGTGGTTGCCAGTCGAGGCGGTCACCACTCCCCGTTTTCTCTCCTCGGGTCTGAGGTGATGGATGAGGTTGATTCCGCCCCTGACCTTGAAGGAGACCGTGGGGAGATGGTTCTCGTGCTTCACGTAGACCTTGGTCCCCAGGAGATCGTTGAGCGGGGGATAGCCGTAAAGAGGAGTTCGGGGAAGGTATGATTGAATGATCTCCCGGGCTTTCAGGATATCCTGATAGGTCGGCCACCTGTATTTCATTCCGTCCGTCCTCCTAGCTCAGAAATTCGACGAGCGGCTTCCGATACGGGAAAAGGGCGGGCGTCCCGCCGGTATGGAAAAAGACAACTCTATCCCCCTTTTGAAAATAGCCTTTTCTGACGAGATCCAGCAGCGCCGCCATGGCTTTCCCGGTGTAGACCGGGTCGAGGACGATCCCCTCGGTCACAAAGAGCAGACGGATGGTCTGGGCCGTATCCTTGTTGATGGTCCCGTAGCCTTCCTTGATATACTCGTCCATGATGATGATGTCGCTGTCTGCGAGATCGACATCGAGCTCCAGAGACTTCACCGTTTCCCGGCCGATTTTTCTAACGATTGGGACGAGGACCTCCCGGCTTTCGGAAACGCTGATACCGATAACCCGGACGTCTTCTTGCAAGCTCTTGGCCCCGACCGCTAATCCAGCTTGGGTGGACCCGGAGCCCGTGGCATGAATGATGTGAGTGAAGCCGGCTCCCGCCTCCCGGGTTTGTTCACATGTCTCGATAAACGCCTCTAGATAAGCGATCGCGCCCAGGGGCTTGGTCATCGACCAGCCCGTCATCGATCCACCGACCGAGACCACGTAGGGAGTATGTCCGCAGTCCCTGACCTCGTTGACGATTTCTTCGAGGACCTCGGCCACGTATTCCAGGCTCACGATCTTCCCTTTCTCCGCCTCGCGGATGCGGATGTCGGCGTCGAGGATGCGGTCGAGGAGCAGGTTGCCGTCATACTCCGGGGCGAGGTCGGACGTGTTGAACAGCAACAGGATCGGCCTCAGGCCATACCTCCGGGCTGCAGCCGCGGTCTGCAAACACCAGTTCGATTGCACGCTTGCCCAGGTGATGATGACGTCGGCGCCCCGGTTCAAGGCGTCCGCGAGGATGAACTCCAGCTTGCGCGACTTGTTTCCGCCGAAGGCCAGCCCGGTCAGGTCGTCCCGCTTGATCCAGATCTCCGGTCCCACCAGCTCCTTGGTCAGCCGGTCGAGACGGCGAAGCGGCGTCGGACGATGGATAAGAGGCTTTCGAGGGAAGACCGAGATTTTTCGTTTGAGGGCGTCCAGCTCAATTCTTGCCATTTCCCTGTTCCTTTATAGATATCCGGGTGAGCGACCTTTTGTTTTTTATAGCAAAACGGACCAGAGAAAGCAAAAACGAAAACGTAAGCAGCTCTTCTTCCATGATTCGATTGGTCGCAGGAGGCCGCCCTAAAGCCCCCGTAGCGGAAGGGGGACCCATCGGAGAATCCGATGGGGGGAACCGACGAGACTGGTTCCCCG
>Ga0307378_10005061_pt1 | contig 18495 bp, 18 predicted proteins | sample UN1MG_FD_202238 | JGI IMG/M metagenome (GOLD analysis project Ga0307378, IMG submission 202238) | Soil microbial communities from Risofladan, Vaasa, Finland - UN-1 | ecosystem: Environmental > Terrestrial > Soil > Coastal area > Acid sulfate soil | place: Finland: Risofladan, Vaasa | collected... | reverse complement strand
ACGATGACATCCCCTTCCCTGAGCCCAACCTCCCCCCGCCCGGCTGCCTCGACTATGAGGCAACCCAGGTCGTCCCCGGGCCCGACGGGGGGAATGCCCTCCAATCCTGTGATGATTATCAAATCTGAAGACCCCGCTTGAATGCCATATATAGCACCTAGGGCTTACTTGAACGTTTTCAAGACTCATTAACCTACTTTTACCGGAGATTCATCCCCAAGGAGATGGGTTCCCTTTATCCGCGCGCGCGGCACGGATCCACGGCAACCTGTTCAGGTTCAACTTCCCCCACGCATTGATGATAACGAATCGGGAGGGGAACCCCCTAGTCCAGCTGGACATCTACGGGAACGTCTTCGACAGGAACATCGAGGACGCCGTCAACTTCGAGGACTTCAGCGGGCAGGTCGAGGTCACCCTGGTACGGGGCAACCTGTTCAACGGGACTGGTTGGGCGGGCGTCAGCGTCGAGTACAACAGCTGGGACGCCAACATCGTCATCGAGGGTAACTACATCAACAGCAACGGTCTCCTCGTGGAGGATATCCTCGAAGACGGCCGCCCCACCTCCGTCTATCCGGCCCACAGCCATCAGTCCGAGCCCTACTCTGCTGGGTGGGGGCACGGCATCATGCTGGAGGACTGCAGCGGCGTCATCGTCGCCAGGAACGTGATCGTCTCTAACGCCGAGAGCGGCATCGACGTCAAGAACGCCCGGGACATCGTCGTCGAGAACAACACCATCGCGTTGAACCGGGTGGGGGTTTACGTCGCCGGTTACCAAAAGTCGTCCCTCATCAGGGATTTCTCACCTCTCGCCCTAGTGGATTCCGGATTTTCGGAGATGACGGAGGCGCGTAACAGCGTCTTCCTCAACGTCGAGGAGAACTGGCTTGTGGAAGAGGGCTCGACAGTGAGCTCAACGGATTAAGATTCCAATTCTCCTCTGGAAGCCCCTGCAGAAACGGATGGACGTAAAGTTATTTGTATTCAATGAGGGACCTGAACGGTGATAGAGATGTTGAAGCTAAAGGAATACGACGTCGAGCCACTTCTCCACGCTGCGCCGGTGTCAAACCCAGAGATATCCCCCGACGGGGAGAGCATCCTCTTCGTCAAGTCCATCGTGGACGTTGAGGACGACAGGTATGAGTCCCACATCTGGATCGTCTCGGTCGAGGGCGGGAAGCCCCGGCAGTTCACCCACTGCGTGGGGAGCGACTCAAGCCCCTTCTGGTCCCCAGACGGGAAGACCATCTACTTTCTCTCCAACAGGAGCACGGGGGGCAAGGACGAGAAGACGCTGAACAGGCTCTGGTCCATCCAAGCCGGGGGCGGTGAGGCGAGGTTTGTCGCCGAGGCAAAGAGCGGTATCAGGAGCTCAAAGCTGTCGCCCGACGGTAAGAGGATATTGTTTCTCGCCCGCATCGAGGAGGACTCCGAGGCGAGGGAGGACGAGGAAACCGACGTCCTCTGGATCACGAAGCTCAAGTACAAGCTGAACGGGGAGCCCTTCTTTCCCTACACCCGGGTCCAACTCTTCGCGGTGAACTCGAAGGGAGGGAAGCCTAAGCAGCTGACGAAGGGACCCTTCGATGTAGCCTCGGCCTGCTGGTCCCCGGACAGCAAGGAGATCGCGTTCGTCACCAATATGGAGGACTGCGACCACTCCCTCATCAAGGACATCTACGTCATCCCGGCGAAGGGAGGAGAGTCCCGGAAGGTGACCGACGGCACCATCATGGGGAGGTCCGTCTTCTGGTCCCCCGACGGCAGGACCCTCGCATACACGGGATACGAGCCCCTCGGCCCCAACTACACGGGTTGGAGGAACACGGAGGTCTGGACGGTTCCCGTCAATGGCGGAGAGAAGAGGAACCTGACGGGCTCCTTCGACCGCTCCGTCAGCTCCTACGGCGCCGTCCTTATGTGGAGCCCCGACTCGGAGGAGATCTACTTCACGGCGGCCAACCACGCCGCGGTGAACATCTACAGAGTGGCCGTCGCCTCAGGGGAGGTCTCGCCGGTGACCGAGAAGAAGCTCAGGGTCTCCTCCTTCACCATGGCCGGGGGCAGGATCGCCTTCGCGGCCGTGGAGACTCTTTGGCCGTACGAGGTCTGGCTCCACGACGGCGAGGGCACGAGGCGCATAACTGAGGTGAACGTCGACGTGATGAAAGGCGTCGAGCTCAGCGAACCCAAGGAGTACTGGTTCACGGCGTCGGACGGTATCAAAATACAAGGCTGGATCATGAAGCCCATCGATTTCAGGAAGGAAAAGAAATACCCGACCGTCGTCCAAGTGCACGGCGGTCCCATGGGGAGCTACGGATACATGTTGAGTCACCAGTTCCAAGTGCTGGCGCGCCACGGCTACGCCGTCGTCTACTGCAACCCAAGGATGAGTACCGGCTACGGCAAGGCGTTCGCAGCTGAGTGTAGTGGTCACTATGGTGAGAAGGACTACTCCGATGTCATGGAGTGCGTCGACTACGTCCTAGAGAACTACCCCTTCGTCGACGAGAAGAAGATGGGCGTCGCCGGGGGCAGCTACGGTGGATGGATGACCAACTGGATCGTTGGGCACACCGACAGGTTCGCCGCAGCGGCCACGAGCAGGTCCATCAGCAACTGGGACAGCTTCCACGGCACCTCGGACATCGGGCCGACGTGGGTGCCCTGGCAGGTGGGCTTCGGCAAGGACCCGTGGGAGGACCCGGAGCGTATCAGGGAGAAGTCGCCCCTTACCAACGTGGCGGACATCAAGACGCCTCTCCTAATCATCCACTCGGAGCAGGACTGGAGATGCCCCATCCCCGACGGGGAGCAGCTCTACACGGCGCTGAAGAAGATGAAGCGGGAGGTGGAGTTCATCAGGTTCCCCAACGAGAACCACGGCCTCTCCGGCAGCGGGAAGCCTAAGCACAGGATCGAGCGCCTCAGGCACATCCTCAGATGGTTCGAGAAGTACCTGAAATAAATTTCTTTTATTTCTTCTTTTTACCTAATTTAGTCATAAATCAAGAAGTTTTATCGTGGAAAGATGAGATCATCCAGATTTGTATAATAATGTCAGGAATTCAGAATCGTTTTAATGACCGAGAAACTGTTGAAAGCTGTTTTGTGATCCATATGGCCGTCATCGTGGCAACCAACGTGAGTAAACGCTTCGGCAAGGTCGAGGCGATCAGGGACGTCTCCTTGAGCGTCGACGAGGGCGAGTTCTTCGGCCTCTTCGGGCCCAACGGCGCCGGAAAGACCACCCTACTCAGGGTGCTCACCGGGCAGCTCGACCCCGACTCCGGGGAGGTCGTCATCGCCGGGGTCTCGCACAGGGACCCCATAGGCATCAAGAGGGTGGTGGGCATCGTTCCGGAGGCCGAGACGCCTCCCTCCTTCCTCACAGCCCAAGAGACTCTGGAGCTGACCTGCCGCATCAGGGGCGTCAGAGACATCGGCGAGCGTGTGGAGAGATGGATGGACTTCTTCAACATGGAGGACAGCAGGGATGTCCTCTGCGGTGAGCTCTCCAAGGGGCAACGCCAGAAGGTGATGCTCGCCTGCGCCTTCATCCACGAGCCCCACCTACTGCTCCTCGATGAGCCCTTCATCAACCTGGACCCCATCTACCAGAGGAAGTTGAGAGAGTACCTCAGTGCCCTCGTCGGCGAGGGGCGTACCATCTTCATGTGTACCCACATATTAGAGATCGCTGAGAGGCTCTGCACAAGGATCGCCGTCATCGATGGCGGACGCATCGTCGAAGTGGGCACCATCGACCAGATGAAAGAGTCGGACGGAGAGAACCTCGAGGACATCTTCATGAGGCTCGTGGGGGAGGTGCCAGGCCTTACCCAATGAGCTGGACAGGCACCTCTTCGTCGCGATGCTCAGGGAGGAGTGGCGCCTCCACAGGTCCCTAATCGGCTGGGCGGGCTCAGGCCTCTTCCCCCTGTTCATCCTCGTACTCTCGGCAGGCCTCGCCCTAGCTGCGAGGCTGTTCCTCACCAACCTTAGCACCTCCACGATACTGCTGATGCTCCACGTCGCCTCCGTCATGTACGGCCTCTTCGTGGGCGCCCTCGGCCACGTCGGGGAGCGGGTTATGACCAGGCGCCTCGGTCAGATCAACATGCTCCTCCAGATCCCCCAGATCCAGCCCATCAGCTTCAAGAGGACCCTCACCCTCTTCTTCCTGAAGGACGCCGTCTTCTACGTCGTCTACTCCTTTATCCCGATAACTCTTGGCGTCGCCCTCGTCAGCTCCGTGATAGGGGTCTCCCTACGGGGCGTCGGGCTCCTAGGGGTTACGATGCTCCTCACCTTCTTCATGGGGATGGGGCTCAGCTTCCTCGTCTCCGCGTCGGCGGCGAGGTCTAGGCGGCTGGCGGGGGCCCTCACCCTCACCGTCCTCGCCATGGTCTCCGCCGTCTGGCCCCTGGGAATGCTGAAGCTGGGTCACCTGCTGTTCCCGCTGGGGTATTGGAGCAGTGGAAATCCATTGCTCCTAGTCGCCTCACTGTTGGTGGCGTCCGCGTTTTCTGTGGCGGGGACCCTCGCGGTCAAGGAGCGCTTCGACTCCGTCCAGCACAGTCAGAGGAGCATTCTGCTTCCCACCGAGGGGAGGTTCGCCTTTACCAAGGACATGAGCACTCTGATGGCGAAGGAGTGGCTTGAGCTGAGGAGGAGTGGCACCATGGCGCAGGTCACCATGGGCTACGTCGGCGTCCTCCTGGGGGTCTATTTCATCATCTGGCTTTTTGAGGAAGGCGTAGGAATCCCCCTGCCCTTCAACGTCGTCTCCTACGCCGGATTCGTCGGCTTCATGGGTGTGATCACCTACTCTTGGCTGACGGTCGTGGAGCCCAACGAGTGCCTCAACGCCATGCCCATGACCGTAGACCGCGTCGTCTGGGCGAAGATACTCATCTACCTCCTCATCACCGCCGGCATCTCGGCGGGTTACGTCACCCTCATCGCCGCACTCCGCGGCGAGTTGGGGCTGCTCATTCCAGCCATCGTCGTCTCCGAGGTGACCTCGATCTACACTGTCGCAGTGACGGCTTACCTCACAGCTCTCTGGACCAACACCATGTTCTTCGATGTAAGGGTGCTCATCAAGTTCTCCGCCGCTGTGGTGCCCCTGCTCACGATGATCGAGGTAGCGTCTCTATGGATTCTGGGAGCATCCCCGCAGGCGACTGCAGCTATCGGAGCGGCCATAGCCCTCGAACTTGCCCTCTCCGTCCAGTTCATCAGGGGGATCAACGGGAGGTGGGGGAAAGCCTCCTTCACTTTCACTGCGACGGAGACGTGAGAAACATGGCAGCGGAAAGAGATGGACCAGAAATCCGTTTCCTTAATATAGATTTTTATTTTCAGGTGATGATGAAATGAGCTCTACTGTCACCGACACTGAAAACTATGCTGTTGACAGGAGTATCAGCAACATGATCCAGTTCTACAAGTCCGCGCTCCTCAGCCTCCTGGAGGGGAAAATAATTGTGGATGAGGTTCCCCTCGGGACCAGGAAGAGGCTGGTGAAACACGGGATCATCAGGAAGTTCGGCTCCAGGTTCGAGCTCACCGACCTCGGCGAGCAGCTCCTCCACTCGATGTCGGACTAAGATACAGGTCTTCAAATTATTTGACTTGTAGAAGCGCCCCTCCAGAATCAAAAAAGAATGTTTGGGACCGCCGTCCCTAGATCTCTATGACATCATCCCTCTTCTGCCTGCTCCCCCTGCCTGGGCCGGGGTTTGCGGCGTCGAGCATCTCAAGGAGCTTGGGCAACTTCTCGTCATTCAGTATCTCCCTGAAGGTCTCGAACTCGTCGATGTACCTCAGCAGCAGTCCCCTCCGCTTCGTTGGGTTACCGGAGGCGTCGACGGGGTTCACCTCGACGGCCAGCCGGGCGGGGGAGGACCTGTAGGGGGGCAGCTTCTGGATGAAGACCCCCGGAACTGAGGTCTTGAGCTTCTCCCAGTCGGTGCCCGTCTCAAGAAATTTGGATAGCTTCTCCTCTGACATGGATCCTAATTACGCCGACAGGATATTATAACTTTGACCTAACCACAATTGCCCTCAGATATTTAAAAAAAGGAATAAAAATACTGACGCGGTCCTGTCAGGGGCTCTCGTCCACGAGGGAGTTGATGTCTATGATCAGCCCCGTGCCCTCCCCGACGACCGCAGGGAGCTTACCGTCCCACTGGGTCAGCCAGAGATACTGGGCGTACTCGGCAGTCATCTGGGCCGTGATCACCTCGATGGCCGCAGCGGTTGCATCCGCTTCGATGATCGCGGCTTGGGCGTCACCCTCCGCTATCGCGATGGTTGCGTTCTTCAAGGCCTCAGCCTGGATGATCTGCTGCTGGGCCTCGTACCTGATCTGCTCCAACTTATTCTTCGCCTCCAGCGCAGACTGCTCCGCTGTCACCTTGGCCTCGATGGCCGCCTTGAAGCTTGGGCTGAACTGGAAGTCCGTCAGCGAGACCGAGACGACCTCGATGTCGAAGATCATCAGCCTCTCGGCTAAGATGTCGTCTAACGTCGCTTTCACGATGGTCCTCTTGCTGATGAGCTCCTCGGCGGTGTAAAGGGCGGTGGCAGCCTTCAGAGACTCCTCGATGTTGGGCTTGATGACACGCGAGACGTAGTCCTGCCGGAGATCACTGTAGATCCGATTCACCATGTTCGGGTTCAACCTGAAGTTCACAGCCACTGTCGTCGTGACCTGCTGAAGGTCCCTGGTGGCAGTGTCCTCAGTGGACTCCGCCTTCTGCAACTGGACGTTCATCAGCTCCACCGACTGCATGAAGGGAATCATGAAGTTGAGCCCCTCCGACAGGATCCTGTCCTCTACCTTCCCCCAGGTGAGGAGGACGCCCCTGTAACCCGAGGGCACCCTGGCGAATCCCTGCACGTAGATGGCCCCGCCGAAGACAACCACTATCAGCAGTACGGCGACTAGACCCGAGTGACGGGAGATGAAGCCGGCGACCTGAGACGCTCTGTAGTCCCTATCTTCACGGTAATCGAAGCTTCTATTGCTCATGTATATCGACTAATGTTGAGAAGGAGAAGGTATAAACGATTCCCCTTTCGGGTCATGTGTAGTAGCCTAGCTTCTTCCTGATCATCCTGTCGAGGAGCTGTCCCAGGAGCTTGTGTAGTGCGTCGGATCCCCCCTCCACGCCCTCCTCCAGATCATAGAGATCTCCCAGGACCCTCCCACTGCTGCGCTCGCCCTCATCGTGATGGGACGACGGTTTCTCTCTCACCCTGCGATCACTGTCAGCCTTCAACGGCTCATACCTATCTGGATTCAAAAGGTAAATAAGCATCCTTATGCAGCGACGTTGTCAGACAGCATCTCCAAGTGCGAAAGCAAGGTTTTTCTACCCAGTGGTTAGGTTTAGAGGGGGTAACTAGTTGTCCGATAGGCAGCTCCTCGTGAGCAAGATCGAGAACGGCATCGTCGTCGATCACATCCCCCCGGGTAAGGCCTTCATGGTCCTCCGGCTTCTGAACGTCGACCCCAACGCGAGGGCCCTTATAGCCCAGAACGTCGACAGCAAGAGCTTGGGCACGAAGGACCTGATCAAGGTGGAGGGGACCTACCTGACGTCGAGGCAGATTGACCTCGTCGCCCTTGTGGCCCCGTCGGCTACGCTGAACATTATCTCCGACTGGCAGGTCAAGGAGAAGAGGCGAATCCAGCTCCCGGAGATCATAGAAGGCATCTTCAAGTGCCCCAACTCCCTCTGCCCCACCAACGAGGAGTACGCTCCCCCAAAGACGAGTTTCAACGTGGAGGCCGATGGCTGCGTCGAGACGACGAAACTCCACTGCACCTACTGCGGCTCCATCCTCTACTACGGGTCTATCCTCGACTTCATCAACGACCCCGACTTCACATTGGAGGGAGGCGGCCTGGTCTCCAAGGAGAAGATCGAGCAGGTCTTCCTCGATGTCCTCATCAAGAAGGGGGCTCTGAGGCTGCCGACGAGCCCAGATGAACCCTTCACGTTGAAGAGCGGCAGGAAGTCCCCCTACTTCGTGAACCTGGGCGCCCTCACGGATGGAGAGTCCCTTGGGGCGGTTAAGTGGGCGTTCGCCAGCTACATCGCCCTCCTCAGGGAGCAGGGGGAGATCGAGGACTTTGACTACGTCTTTGGCCCCAGCTACAAGGGCATCGGCCTCGCCACCCTCACCTGTGAAGGGCTCAACGAGCTCTACGGTTTGGACAAGAGGTATATGTATGACCGCAAGGAGGAGAAGGAGTACGGTGACCTCTCCGCGGACAGGGTCATCGTCGGCGCCGGCTACTTCAAGCAGGGCCAGAGGATACTGGTGGTGGACGACACCATCACCACGGGCGCCACCAAGGTGGAGTCCATCGAGAAGCTCAAGCTACTCGGGGACCACAAGGTCGTAGGCTTCATCATCGCCGTAGACAGGCAGGAAAGGCTCGGGGACACAGAAAACATCTCCGATCAGGGCGCCGTCCAGTACCTGGAGAACGAGGTCGGGGTCAAGGTGTTCCCCCTGGAGAACATCAAAACGATCTACGACCTCATCAAGGACAGCCTCGACGACGAGATGAAGCAGCTCTGGATAAACTATTACGACAGGTACGGCACCATAAAACTGGAATCATAATAATTCTACACTGTTTCATTATTAGAAATCTGAGTAAAGGCATTTCAACTCAGACGCCTTTTTTAACCTTCATTCCTCAGTTTTATTTGGTCAATATGCAGAATTTTGATGTCCTCGTCATCGGCTCGGGTTCGGGGATGTCCATCGCGAGCGCTGCCCTGAACAGGGGGATGAAGGTCGCGGTCGTAGAGATGGGCCTTCTCGGCGGAACCTGCCTGAACCGGGGATGCATCCCCTCGAAGAACGTAATCTTCCCCGCCGACGTGATCAACGTCATCAGGGAGGCTGAGAAACTTGGCGTAAAAGCCCGGATCGAGGAGATCGACTTCGCCTACATCATGGAACGGAGCCGGAGTATGATTGCGGAGGATCGGGGCCACATGGAGGAGGGCGTCAAGCACGCCAAGAACCTCACCCTCTTCAGGGATGTCGGCGAGTTCGTCTCAGACTACACCATGAAGGCGGGAAGGGAGACCTTCAGCGCCGAGAACGCCTTCATCGTCTCCGGCGCCCGACCCTTAATACCCCCCATCAAGGGGCTGAAGAAGGCAGGCTACCTCACCAGCCAGACCGTCTGGGACCTCACGGAAAGACCTAACAGCCTAGCTATCGTAGGAGGAGGCTTCGTCGCCGTCGAGATGGCCCACTTCTTCTCAAGCATCGGGACTGAGGTAACCCTCCTGAGCAGGAGCCCCCGCCTCATTAAGGAGGGGGAGCCCGAGGTCTCGGAGCTCCTCGAAAGTTCTATGGCCGAAAGTATGTCCATTCACACGGACGTGGAGGCCGTGGAGGCATCCAGGAAGGGCGACCTGAAGGAGGTTGTCGTCGTCGACAAAGGAACCGGGAAGAGGAACAGTTTCAAGGCAGAGGAGATCTTCATGGCGACGGGCAGGCGCTCCAACGCTGACCTCCTCAAGCCCGAGAGGACGGGAGTGGAACTCGACGACCGGGGGTTCATCAAAGTCAACGAATACTTGGAGACCAGCAAGCCCAGGATCTGGGCGTTCGGCGACGCCATCGGGAAGCACATGTTCAAGCACGTAGCAAACTATGAGACCCAGATCGCGTGGACGAACTTCATCGGCCCCGTTAAGACGCCCGTAGACTACTCGGCGGTGCCCTATGCAGTCTTCAGCCATCCTCAGGTTGCCTCGGTGGGGATGACGGAGCGGGAGGCGAGGGAGAAGGGGCATGACATATTGACCGGCTACTATGAGTACAGTGACACGGCGAAGGGCTTCGCGATGGGGGTGGAGAAGTGTTTCGTGAAGGTCATCGTCGAGAACGAGACGTTCAGGATACTGGGCGGCCACATCATCGGGCCTTACGCGCCGATATTAATGCAGGAGATCGTCAACGCCATGAACACGGAGAGCCGCTCTGTCTCATCGATCCAGACGTCCATGTATATCCACCCCGCCACCCCCGAGGTCGTGCAGAGGGCTTTCTTCAACCTCCGCAGGCACACCCATGAACACACCCACGAAAACTGACACCCTTCACTCTTTCCATGCGGGTCGTATCACGGTCAGTTTGTACGGTGTTCGGCGATGCCGACGCTGCACCTTGTTTAAATAACTTTGTCTCGGATTTTCGCGTGGGGTTTCATTTTTGACTGAGAAAGCGAAGCTGGGCGTCGGTTACGACGCGCCTGTGTTCTGCCTCCCCGATCAGGACGGTAACGAGGTCTGCCTTGACTCTTTCAAGAGGGGGTGGGTGATCCTCTACTTCTATCCCAAGGACAACACCAAGGGCTGCATCTTGGAGGCCATCGACTTCACGGCCAACAAACAGTATATTGAGGAGATGGGGGCGACGGTGCTGGGAGTCAGCCCCGACTCAGTGAAGAGCCACAGCAACTTCTGCACCAAGCATGGGCTTACGATCACCCTCCTCAGCGACCCTAAGCATGGCGTCCTAGAGGAGTACGGCGTCTGGCAGCTGAAGACGATGTACGGAAGGGAGTACCATGGCGTCGTCAGGAGCACCTTCCTCGTCAACCCCGAGGGAAAGATAGCGGAGGCGTGGATCAAGGTCAGGGTCGCGAACCGTGTCGAGGCCGTGAAGAAGAGGCTCTCGGAGCTAGCCTGACCAGAGGACTCACAGATGGAGGTCAAAGAGGCCATCAGGACTAGGAGAGCGTACAGGTCCCTGGACCTGGTCGAGATAACGGATGATCTGATCAGGGAGCTCGCTGAAAGCGCCCGCCTGGCACCCTCGTGCTTCAACAACCAGCCCTCTAGGTTAGTCTTCGTGAGGGACCCGGAAGTGCTGAAGGAGATCCACGGGGTGATCTCACGGGGGAACAAGTGGATACAGGACGCCTCGATGATCATCGCCGTCGCAAATAGGGTGGCCGACGACTGCCAGGTCAGCGGGAGGGATTACCATCACTTTGACTCAGGGATGGCGACTGCGTTCCTGATCCTGAGAGCGACGGAGCTCGGATTTGTGGCCCACCAGGTGGCATGATACAGGGAGGCTAAGGTAAAGGAGATTCTGGGGGTTCCCGAGGAACATCAAATAATAACGCTGGTCAACGTCGGCCTCCACGCGGAGACGCTTCACAACACCCTCTCCGAGGAACAGAAGAGAGTCGAGCTTGAGCGACCGGTGAGGCTCCTCTTAGAGGACTTCACCTACCTCGATAGGTTCTCCAATCCGATAGAGGGGTAGGTGAGCTCGTCTTTCCTAAAAAAATGGAGAGGTCTTTCTAGTCTACTTCGTGGTGATCGTGTACATGCAGCCTAGGGGTGCCAACGCCTCGTCGATCTTCTCTATGAGATCGTTCAGCTGCTCCGAGGAGGGGTCAACGAACCACTCGAAGAAGAAGTCCTCGTCACCTATCATCTCGCCCGACTTGCTGATGATGTTGTCGCAGCGCTCGATTGTTATCTCCCCTATTGAGTTGAAGTAGTCCATGATACCCTCGGTCTCCGTGAACCGCGGCTGCTGTTGCTGGAGGATGGTATCCATTATGCAGACCTCGGGGGTGTCGATAGCGAGCTTCTGGAGCTCCTTCAGGGCCTTTAAGAGGGGCGGGCCGTAGATCTTGATGTAGCTCTTCACTTCTATAAGCCTCCGTTGATCCTTACACTTTTTTATTATTAAAGTATATTCAAATTAGGGCATTAGAATCGCATATTTCCAAGACTTTTTTCATGGGAAACGTGTGAAAAAATTCAAATAAACGTTTCCGGGTTGTAAAGGGTTTAAAAAAACCCTTTCAACAATGAATGAACATGTTCACATCCGGAGATTCGTTAATCATGTGTCCGGAGATCACGTTCCCGGCTCAGAGATATAAGACCGGAAGGGAAGTAGAGTACCATGGTAAATTTGAGGAGGCCGACGTACACTGACGTGTTGAAGGCCCGGAAGGTCATTGCGCCGTACCTCGACAAGACACCCCTGAGGCATTACCCCCTGCTCTCGGAGGTCCTGGGCTTCGAGGCGTACGTCAAGCACGAGAACCTTCTGCCGACGAGCTCCTTCAAGATAAGGGGTGGCATCAACCTCATCTCCCAGCTCAGCCTTGAGGAGCGGGAGAGGGGCGTCATCACGGCATCGACGGGAAACCACGGCCAGTCCATCGCCCTGGCCGCCAAGATGTTCGGTGTGAAGGCGATCATCTGCGCCCCTGAGGGCTCCAACCCCGACAAGATGAACGTCATAAGGAGCTTCGGCGCTGAGACTGTTGAGGAAGGAAGGGATTTCGAGGAGGCGAGGCTCAACGCCGAGAGGATCTCCGAGGAGAAGGGGATGAGGTACATCCACAGCGGCAACGAGCCCCTCCTGATCGCTGGCGTTGGTACGGCCGGGCTGGAGATACTGGAGGACCTGCCGGATCTCGACGCCGTCATCGCCCCCGTCGGCGGTGGAAGTACGGCCTCGGGCCTGTCCATCGTCTTCAAGACCGTCGCCCCGGAGGTTAAGGTCATAGGAGTCCAGTCCGAGGCCGCTCCCAGCGTCTACCTGAGCTGGAAGAGCGGAAGGATCGAGTCCACGAAGTCGGCTGACACCTTCGCCGACGGCCTGGCAACGAGGAGGGCCTTCGAGTTCACGACCCCGATATTGCGTGACAACCTCGACGACTTCATCCTAGTCTCGGAGGAGGAGCTGAAGGCGGCTATCAGGCTCTACGTCGAGAAGGCCCACACCATCGCCGAGGGGGCGGGTGCTGCGGCGCTTGCGGCTGGATACAAGATCAGGGAGCGGTTCAAGGGAAAGAAGGTAGTGCTGATGCTCAGCGGGGCAAACATCACGGCTGAGATGCTCAAAGGGATCCTGTCGGAGGGCTAGGGATGCTGAAGGATATCGTGAAGCGTGCTGCTGAGGAGCTCCGTCTCAGGGAGGAAGCGATGGATGAAGTCATGGGCAGGGCCAGACGGGCGCGGGTGACCTCCAAGCAGGCGATACAGCTCATCCACGGGGGGGACCTGCCCGGGGCGGCGGGAAGGCTGGACGAGGCTGCTAAGCTGCTCTCCGAGATGGATGGGATCATCGACAACCACCCCGAGTTCCTTCGATTCGACCAGGTGACGGCAGCCCAAGAGGAGCACGCCGAGGCCATGATCATCAGAGAACTGATCACCTCAGGCGACTATCCGGATCCTGACGGGGTCGGCGTGCCCATCAACTCGTACATCATGGGGCTTGCAGACGTCCCGGGGGAGCTGAGACGCCAGGCACTGGACGCCCTCCGTGTGGGAGAGATGGAGCGGGCCGAGACCCTCCTCTTGAGGATGGAAGAAATCTACCTGAGCCTCGTCTCCATGGAGGAGGCGACGCTCCTGAAAGGGCTGAGGAGGAAGCTGGACATCGCGCGCGGGGTGATCGAACGCACCAGGAGCGAAGTCACCGCTGAGGCGGGGCGCAGGAGGCTCGACGAGTCCGTGAGGAGGCTCACGGAGAAGCTGGATCGTTAAACCCGTAAGTTTAAATTTGAGTTTCACATCCAGTTTTCCAGTTAAACGGAAGATTGAGACTATTGTGTACCTCATAACCAAACCGGTTATAGTCTCCCCTCGTATAGTTGATTCTAGGAAAACAGGAGGAAAGTCTAGACATGACCATAGATGAGCCCAGAGGGCTTATGCTCTACGACACCTTCACACGGCAGAAGAGGCCGTTCATACCGTTAGAGGAAGGGAAGGTGAGGATGTACGCGTGTGGCCCCACCGTCTATGGCGACCCCCACATCGGTAACTTCAGGGCCTTCCTCGTCGGCGACGTGCTCCGCAGGTGGCTCGAGTACAGGGAGTATGACGTCTTTCACGTGATGAACATCACCGATATCGAGGACAAGACCATCAGGGACTCCGCTAAGGAGGGCGTCCCCCTCAAGGAGTTTACTGACCGCTACACGGAATCGTTCCTGCGCGGCCTCGACCTACTCAACATCAAGCGGGCGACGACCTACCCCAGGGCGACCGAGTTCATTAGCGGGATGATCGAGTTCATCCAAGCCCTCCTTGACAAGGACGTTGCTTACGTGGCTGGCGACGGGGTCTACTTTGACATCGACAAGTTCCCCGACTACGGGAAGCTGAGCGGCATCGACACCTCCATGGTGGAGTCCACCGAGAGGATGGCCAAGGACGAGTACGACAAGGAGACAGCGAACGACTTCGCGCTCTGGAAGTTCGCCACACAGGACGAGCTGGACCGGGGGATCTACTACGAGACGCCCTGGGGCAATGGGCGCCCCGGATGGCACATCGAATGCAGCGTCATGACCCGGAGCCTCCTTGGGGACACCTTGGACATCCACACGGGAGGAGAGGACCTGACATTCCCACATCACGAGAACGAGATCGCCCAGACCGAGAGCCTCACAGGCAAGAAGTTCGTCAGGTACTGGATCCACCTCCGCCACTTGATGATAAACGGCAGGAAGATGTCCAAGAGCCTCGGCAACTACGTCTCCTTCGAAGAGGTGCTTGAGAAGTACAGCGCGGAGGCGTTCAGGTACTTTTACCTCTCGGTCCATTACAGGAGGCCCATTGACTACACCGACGCGTCTATGGAGATCGCTGAGAACTCCGTGGCCAAGCTGGATAACACCTTGGACATCGTGGACAACGCTCTAAGGGGGGACGACTCAAACCTCGGTTTCACAGAGCGTGAGGGCACCCTGCTCTACTCAGCCCGTGAGCATCTTGCGCGGTTCGAGGCCGCCATGGACGACGACCTCGACACCCACGGCGCTCTGGACGCGATCCACGGCCTCTCGGGGGCGATCAACGAGTACGTCGCCGTCGGCGCCAACAAGGGGGTGCTCCTCAGGGCCTCAGGGACTTACAGGCTGATGCTGAACACCTTGGGGCTGTTCGAGAAGAGGCGGGCAGTGGGAGGAGAGCTCCTCGATGAGCTGTTGAGCACGGTCACTGACGTCAGGGAGGCCCTCAGGGCTCAAAAGAACTACGAGATCTCCGACATGATCAGGGACGAGTTGAAGAAGATAGGAATCGAACTCGCTGACTCCACCGAGGGGACTACCTGGAAGATCGAGAGACGCCCCGAGTGACCACCACACCCTTTTTCATCCATCCTCACACTTTTCTTGTTCAGAAGCCGTGAACCGTTGATGATACCGGGCTTCGACTTCACCCAGTCTCTCCGAGAGCTGTTGGAACAGGTTCCAGTGGGCATGGTGACAACACCGATGCACCTCGCCCATGCCCTAGGGGACCCCGTCGCTCGTAGAGCGGTCATCGAGGTCATACGAGAGAAGGCCCTCGACGTTGATAAGGTGACCTCTGAGCCCACCGGCAGTGTCTTCTCCTATTTCAGGTCAGATCAGCCCCTCAGGAGGCTTACTGCACTCCAAGAGAGAAGGGCAGAGAAGGCAGTCATGGAGGATGACTTCAGTGAAGAGGGAATCGTGGCGGGGGTCGACGTCACCTACAGGAGAGATAGGGCGTTCGCCGCGTGCGTCGTCATGGACGGGGACATGAAAGTGCTGGAGATCTCCTCGGAGGTCTCAACGGTCCGCTTCCCGTACATCCCGGGATACCTGTCGTTCAGGGAAGGCCCAGCGGCGGAGGCCGTCATGAAAGCCATCGATGGATACGATGTCCTCATGGTGAACGGCCACGGGACTGCCCATCCGAGACGCTGCGGCCTCGCCACCTACCTGGGCATCAGGCTGGAGAAGCCTACGGTAGGAGTGGCTGGGGGACTGCTGGTGGGTGAAGCCGAGAATGGTAGATCGGCTATGTCAAGGGTAATTCATGATGGTGTGGAGGTGGGCGCGGAGATCGCAAGAGAGGGGCATGCGCCCATCTACGTCTCGCCCGGACACAGGGTGTCGATGGCTTCTAGCGTCGAGATCGTGGTGCGGATGCTGGGTGATGGAAGGCTGCCCGAGCCCCTGAGGTTGGCCCACATTGAAGCTAATAGGATAGGAAAGATTAGGTCAGTAAAGGAGGGTTGAGGTCAGCCGATCACTGGGGCTGCCCTTTTCTCGGTGTGGGTATCCACCACTCCTCTCCGCGCTCAGTCTTGACGTACTCCGGCCACCTCATGTCGATGGGAGGGTCCAAGTCTGCTGGCAGCAGAGGTGGGACCCACTTTGAGCCTCCAATGCCGCCTCCCGTCCGCTCGTTGAACTCCTCCCATGCCACCTTGAGTAGCCCTGGCTCGGTTAGCAATTCGACGAAGCTTATGGCGAGCGTCTTCCCTCCCACGAGCATCGACGACTCGATCGTGCTCCTTTCCCCAGTCATCGCCAGCCTCGGCCAGCCGGGGTAGCGAAAGTCCTTGACCGCCCTCAGTGTGGCCTTCGCGGTGTAGAGGCGGGCGGTGGGCGCGTGCCACATGTACTCGACGTAGTCGTCAGAGGAGTAGTGTTCCATCCAGTCGGGGAGGTGCCTCCTCAGTATCTCCTCTCCCTCCTGAGGCGTGAGCAGCCTCTGGCAGTCCTCCGTGAAGGGGTCCTCCATGGGCTCAAGGCCGAGGTTTCGCTGGATCTCCCTCCCGAACCCCTTAGCCTCCTCGCCGTAGACCGTGGGACCGACGAGCCTGAGGTTCCTGTCGACGAGCTCCGCCATCTTCCTGTTGAAGAGGCCGACCCGGGTTTTGGTGACGATGCGCTCAATGACCTTGCAGCCGCAGGCCTGCGCCGTCGCCTCGGCGTTCCTCCTCAGGAACTCGTGGGTTTTCTCTTGCATCTCCAGAGTGGGGGCCCTGAAGGCGTAGGTTATCTGGCTGATCATGGGGGGCGCGGTGTTGCTCTGCCCTGCGATGGAGATGTACTCGGTCAGCGTCCAGCCTGCAGTTCTAGGGTGCATTGCCTCCTTAGTGTATTTTGTCATGGTGTACATCATGCAGACGGCGTCGAGGGCCCCGGGGTTCGCCCTGTACCAGCCCACCCTCCCTGCGGGGGAGGACCAGTTCTCCGGCTCTTGGGCCTCGAAGGTGTAGGCCACGTTCCAGTATGACCCGCAGTGGGTCTCCCAGACCACCCTGTTCACGTTCCCGGGGTGGTATAGAATGCAAGCGTCGAGGCCATCGTAGTATCCCCTTGCGGCATGGTATGGCTTCGAGATGCAGATTTTCTCCGCAGGTTCACCGAAGAACTTGAGAGTGCCCTCCAGCCCGTGCTCCTGCATCGCCGCCTTGGCCCCGAGTGTACCGGCCAGCGCAGTCACACCGAGTGAAGAGTGGGGGTCCGTGTGGCCCGCTGCGTAGGGGTGAAGATTCCCGTCCCTCAGCTTCTTGTAGGGTGTAGCGGCCTGGTTGTTGGAGGGTACGGCGTCGTACTCCGCGAAGGAGGCGAGCACGGGCCTCCCCTCGCCGTACTTGGCCAGGAAGGCCGTGGGCATGCCCCCGGACCCCTCCTCGACGGTGAAGCCCTCTTCCCTGAGAAGCTTGATGTACGCCTTCGCTGACTTGTACTCCCTCAGAGCGGGCTCAGCGTAGTGCCAGATCTCCTGATGGAAGTCTGAGAGTATCCCCCAGTTTGCCTCTATCCAGTCGAGTGCGGTCTGCTTCTCCTCAGAAACGGTAATCATCCTTTTCTCAAGGCAGAGATTAAACGTTGACTATTTATCGTTTATCCGAGCCCGGGCGGTGCCATCAGGCACCAGAAACCCTAAAGCCCACCTCCTATTCCTTACCCAGAGTGAAACCGGATGCGTGAGGTCGCCGAAGGCGTCTACCAGATCGAGGTCCCCATGAGGCAAAACCCCCTAGGGTACACCTACTCCTACCTCCTCAAGGAGGCTTCCACCATCATTGACACCGGCGCCGGGAGCAGCGAAGGCCTCAAGGGACTGGACGACCAAATGAGGGAGGCCGGGCTCGCGCTCAACGAGGTGAAGCGCATCATCGTGACCCACCTCCACGGGGACCATGTCGGCCTCGTCGACTACGTCCGGGAGGTCTCGGGGGCCTCCGTCGTCGCTCACCGGATCGCCATGGAGCGCCAGAGGGAGGCAGCGTTGGCGAGTGGAAGGCTCTACGAGGATCTCGTAAAGGAGACCAAACTCATGGGCGCGGGAAAGCACGTGGGTCTCCTCCGAAGCTTGCAGGGTTCCCGGAGGGGTAAGCCTTACATACTTGAGATAGACGAGCTCCTCGACGACGGAGACATTCTTGATCTTGAGGGCTCCAGACTCAGGGTGTACTGGACGCCAGGCCACGCGAGGGAACATATCTGCCTCCACGACGAGGAAAGGAGGATACTCTACGCCGGGGACCACATCCTCCCCAAGATCACTCCACACATGAGTCTCCACGGACCCGATGAGGGGGATCCCCTCGGAGATTATCTTACATCCTTGGATAAACTCAGAGGGCTGCCTGTTAGGACCGTTCTACCGGCCC
>Ga0307378_10005060_pt1 | contig 18495 bp, 19 predicted proteins | sample UN1MG_FD_202238 | JGI IMG/M metagenome (GOLD analysis project Ga0307378, IMG submission 202238) | Soil microbial communities from Risofladan, Vaasa, Finland - UN-1 | ecosystem: Environmental > Terrestrial > Soil > Coastal area > Acid sulfate soil | place: Finland: Risofladan, Vaasa | collected... | reverse complement strand
TGATGTTACCAAAATTGAAGGAGATGACCGTCTGAGCCAGCTCTTCTTCAACCAAGCAATTACCTAAGGTATCTAAGCCAACACCACCAAGTTCCTCGGGCACTTCTGCCCCCCACAGCCCCACCTCCTGCGCCATTTTGACAAGTTTTTCCTCCGTCTCTTCAGGTAGAGACATCTGGGCATCGCTCAAGTCAGCCGCCCGCCCCAGAATATCCCTCTCCAGGGGCTTTAGCTGGTCGTTAACAAAGTCCCTTACCAAGCTTTGAACCATTTTTAACTCTTCTGGTAGCTCAAAATCCATTTAATGCCTCTCTTGAATAACTTAAGCTTGGCTGACAGCCTCCTCCAGGAATAGGTCTAAATCAGGTTCATCTTCACCACCTATTCGTTGCTCCAAGCGGGACATAACTTCTATCATGCGGCGATTGACTACATAGTTCTTAATAGTGGTATCAACCTGAGGGCAAACCAAGATACAGGCATCACATTGGTCGCAGTCCTCACCAACTATGCTTTCCAGTGCCATTGAAGTGCGCTGTTCTGTCTTCTCGCGGCGAGAGGGCTCACGAAACAAAAAGGGGCAGATATCTATGCAGTTGCCGCAGCCTAAGCACTCTTTGTGTCCGCTAATGTCTTCGGCTATATTTAGTGCGTGACCAGGATTAAAACCGCTGGAAAGAAGTCGACATCGACCTACCGGTGGACTGTGAGTATTCAGTATTTCGTTTAAGATGCCTTCAATCTCTTTAACATCTCGTTGATTACGCAGTGGCATATCGTTCTCCTATAGCTCAGGCTAATTTGACTTGGCTGACAGCTAATGCCTCTCTGGTGTACTCAGGCAAGTAATCAGGCATATGCCTGGCGTAGTCAGGTAACAACAATGGTGAGATTGGTCGCACCTCGGCTAAGCCAACCTGTTCAAGCTCCTTCTGCCATTGGCGCACGTGGTCTAGCGTTAGAGAGCCTTGCTTTACCTCCTTAGCATACTGAGCTGCGGCTCTACCTGCCCTCCTTCCGAAAACAAATAAATCCAGCGTTGAGTTACCGATAAGCCTATTCCTACCATGCACTCCCCCCTCACACTCGCCAGCAGCAAACAGCCCAGGTACAGTAGTAGCTCCATCAGTATTAATCTTGATTCCCCCGTTTTGGTAGTGTAGGGTAGGGTAGACCAACATTGGCTCCTTGGTTATATCAATATTGAAGCGATTAAACTGGCGGACCATGGCAGGTAATTCTCGGGCAATAGTTCCCTCTCCTCGTATGATGTTAATCATTGGTGAATCTAGCCACACACCAACTTGCCCGGCTGGTGTTTCTATGCCCTTGTGCAGGTCTTGGCATTCTCGAATATTTGCTGAGGCTACTACATCCCGCGGCTCCAAAGACATGACAAATTGTTCTCCATCAACATTGACTAGCTGTGCCCCCAGGGTTCTCACCTTCTCGGTAACCAATTGTCCCAGAATCTGCACCGGATAAGCAGCGCCAGTGGGATGATACTGCATAGTATCCATAAAAATTAGCTTAGCACCTACCCGATAAGCCAGTATCAGTCCATCAGCGGTAGCTCCATAGTGATTGGTAGTGGGGAAGCCCTGAATGTGCAACCGCCCCATGCCACCAGTCGCTATGACTACCGCTTTGGCTCGCACTAAGATTACTTCATTAGTCTCTAGGTTTACTAGTACTGCTCCGGCTATTTGCCCTTTGTCATCCAGTATTAACTCTATTGCTGGTAAGAATTCAAGGTAGTCTATCTGCCTATTTTTAATCTCATCACGCAGAACACGCATTTCTTCCAGCCCAGTGTAGTCACGGGCTGAGTGCAACCTTCGCCTCGACGCACCCCCACCAGATAATTCGTGCATTGAACCATCAGGCTCCTTGTCCCAGTTGACACCTAGTGATTCCAGCCACTTGATGGCTGAAGGGGCATCTTTTACTAATGCCTCTACCAATTCGGGTATATTAGTGAAGCGACCACCACCCATCGTATCCAGGTAGTGGATAGCTAGAGAATCGTTGGGTCTATCAGCTGCCTGAGTTCCTGCTTGAGCTCCAACAGTATTGGCATCACCCAAGCGTAACTTGGTTATTATGAGGACTCTAGCCCCATTTTCCTGGGCCAGCAGTGCTGCTGAAGCCCCAGCCCCTCCACAGCCAATTACCAGCACATCCACATCGTAATCTATTTTATCCAGGTTAATTTTATCAGGGTTAATCCGACTGTTCCCCTCCAATAAATCGGCTATCTCGTTGGGTGTGCGGTCGCCCTTGTTTGGCCCCACTAGTAACTCCCGCATGCTTTCTTCAATAAAGTCGGGGTGATATTTCTGTAGCAAAGGTGTCTTCTCCTCGTCACTGAGACGAGGAATTATCTCTTTCAACCGCTTCTGCCTGGTAGCCTCTACCTTGCGGATGCTTCCTTCCATATAAGCAGGATACATTTTATTACCCTCTCTTCAATATTCTTAGTAAGCCGGTTCTATTTCACGCTCGGCATACCGACGGCGTAATTCGTCTTTGCTCATCCCTTCTAGTTTTTCTAGCTCAGCATCAAATTTGCCTGCCGCTATCTCAGCTACTCTATCCTCTAGGTGCTTGGAGATAGGAGCCAGATAGCGACCATACAAGCGCCGACCTAGCAGGGCTATATTATAGGGTACCAACCCCTGTGGACACCTGGCGGCACACAAGCCACACATCACACAGTCAAAGGACTTAATAGTCACTTCCTGAAGATCACCTCGCAGGGCATCGGATATAAACCACATCACCTCAAGGTCCTGAGGGCAGCTTTTAGTGCAATTATTACAGCCAAAACACTTAATGAGGTCAGGATAGAGAGCCAATACCTGCTCACCAGTGGCCTCTGTCTCTTCCAAATTATAAAGAGCCTTAGCCGCCGGGAAGAATGGTATCTGCACTAGGTGCATATCTGGTTCAATGGTTTTCTGGCAGGCAAGGTCATATCTTAGTTGAGGGTCATTTTTGAAGTTATAGATGGTGGCGCAGGCACCACAAAACCCGGCACGGCACCCACAGCCACGAATCATTCTATAACCACAATACTCCAGTGCCGTCAAGATAGTCAGTCCTTCAGGAACCTGGTAATGCCTGCCCATAATATAGATGTCGACCATTTGAACTTGTTCAGCCATTTTTACCTCAACTTAAAGAATTGCTTCTTTGTGCCGAGCACTATGACATTGTAGGTTAACTGCTACTGGCATACTGGCTATATGACAAGGGAAAACCTCAGCATGGACTGCCAGGGCAGTAATCCTGCCGCCAAACCCTTGCGGTCCGATGCCCAGATTGTTAACTCGCTGCAAGATTTCCTTTTCTAGTTCAGCAAATTCAGCATCCGGGTTAGGTTCACCTACCTTCCGCAGTAGTGCTCGCTTAGCCAGCATAACAGTCTTTTCTACTGTACCCCCTATGCCGACACCAACAATAGTTGGAGGACAAGGATTGCTGCCCGCCTCGTCAACGGCATTGACCACAAAATCTATTATCCCCTGACGGCCTTGCGCTGGGCGTAACATAGCCAAGCGAGCCATATTCTCAGCGCCGCCCCCCTTAGGCATTACAGTAAGTTTAAGCTTATCACCAGGGACTACGTCAGTGTAAATAATGGCCGGTGTGTTATCTTTGGTATTTACTCTGGCGGAATAAGGCTGGCGCACCATAGATTTGCGCAAATAACCTTCGTCGTATCCCTGGCGTACCCCTTCATTCACGGCTGTGTAAAGGTCACCACCAGTTATGTGAACTTCTTGACCTAGCTCTAATAAAACCACCGCAGTGCCGGTATCTTGGCATAAAGGAGTTTTTTCTTCAGAGGCGATTTTAGTATTTTCAAGTATTCTATCCAGCACATCCCGAGCTACCGGGGACTCCTCGTGCTCTCTAGCTCGTTTAATAGCGGCCAGCACATCTTCAGGAAGGTAGACACAAGCCTCCTGGAATAAATTGGATACGGTTTCGATTACCTGCTTACAATCTATATCCCGCATTTTGGCTGGCCTCCTTCCTATTGAAGAGACGGTATGATTAATCTCCAGGCGCGGGAGGAATTAGTCCTTCTTTCATCAGGAGAGCGGTCGTCTCTCTGGATTGCCTAATCATTTTTTCGGCCTGTTTGGTGAGTTCTTCACGGCTCGCCTTGATTCTGGCAACCCCCTGCTCCTGTGCCTTCATGGCTACTGCTACCGCTTCTCTAACAAAGACTTCCCACTCTGCCATAGTTGAGGCGATATTGTCTTCATTTATGCCCCGGTCTTCAGCACATTTAGCCAGTTCATAGGCAGCAGTAATACACATCTCATCGGTAATAGTTCTCGCTCTAACATCTAGGGTGCCGCGAAAGATGGCAGGAAAACAAGTGGAGTTATTTACTTGGTTGGGGAAATCTGACCTGCCTGTAGCCACGATTCTGGCTCCTGCCTCCTTTGCCTCCCAGGGCCAGATTTCCGGGACAGGATTGGCACAGGCAAAGATGATAGCATCTTTAGCCATACCCTTGACCCACTCAGGTAGAATTACCCCTGGTCCTGACTTGGAAAGTGAGATACAGACATCGGCTCCTTTTAGAGCCTCGTTAATTCCACCGGTTCTTTTCTCCGGGTTGGTTCTCTGACACAGGTCCCACTTGTAGGGATTTTCCTTTTGCTTCTCCTCAAGGTCAGTTCTGCCGGTATGGAGGATAGCTTTACTATCTACAATGATGGTGTTTGCTGGCTTAAGGCCATCAGCAAAAAGTATCCTTAGGATAGCCACATTGGCAGCACCGATGCCGATAACAGTAAGTTTAACCTCCTCCTTCTTCTTGCCGACAATCTTTAAGGCATTGATTAGCCCAGCGAGGGTAACAGCTGCTGTTCCCTGCTGGTCATCATGCCACACCGGGATTTCCATCTCCTTCCGCAGGGTGTCAAGGATATAGAAGCACTTGGGGTTGGAAAAATCCTCCAGATTGATACCGCCAAAGGATGGCTGAAGCCACTTTACTGCCTGGATAATCTCATCAGGGTCTTTAGTATCCAAGCATATAGGCACTGCATCTACCCCACCTAAGTACTTAAAGAGCAATGCCTTGCCTTCCATTACCGGCATACCAGCCTCAGGACCGATATCACCCAGTCCTAGAACTCTGGTGCAATCGGAGACCACGGCTACGGTATTCCACTTGTTGGTATATTCATATACCTTTTCCCTATCCGCTTGTATAGCCCTGCACGGCTCAGCTACACCGGGGGAATACCAGATGGCGAAGTCGTTGAAGTCGCGAATTGCGCATCTAGGCGTAGTCTGCATCTTCCCTCGATAAAATGGATGCAACTTCATAGCATCCTCTGCCGGTTTACGTGCCTTAGCTAAAAGCTCCTCTTTAGTTACCTTCTGTGACACGATGCCTCCTTTAGATAAATATTTCGGGATTATCTACTTGATGCAAGGTGGAGCTGCACGCCTGGCGTGGAAGCTACCCCACGTGTTAATCAGAAGAGACTTCTTGCGTCCAAAAATCAGTCCTGACAACCGAACGAGCAAGTCCGCTGGTATGCACCCCCCCACCTGAATTATACTACTAGAATAGGGGATGTCAAGATATTGTACTCGTCCAGTACATTAGTGACATTAGTGGCACATTACCTCCTTTCCCTTGTAGTCTTTCCACTGTTCAGAAACTTGATTGGTGTTAGATAACTAAGGGGGGGCTAGTTGTTTTATTAATAAGCGAGGGTTATAATGTGTATCCAAAGGAGGCAAGCGGCCTCCAGCTTTTATCAACCTTGAATGGGGTTCAGGTGGTCGGAGGTTCAAGTCCTCTCACCCCGACCATAAATATAGGGAACTACTTAACATAGGGCGGGAGTAACTCAGTTGGTAGAGTCCCTGCTTCCCAAGCAGGTTGTCGCGAGTTCGAGTCTCGTCTCCCGCTCCATAAAGCTGGTCGACTACCTGCCTAGGTTGAGCCTCTACCCCTTGCTCCTTGATTTTGCCACTGCTGATTTCAGCCCTAGATGCAGTGAGGCAAATCAGGTTGGAGAGACCCTAGCTTCTGAGTGCCTCGGGGTTCACACAGTTTGGCGGTGTCTTGCCGCGTAACCCAGCGAGAAGATTCTCGGCAGCCATAAGAGCCATCTCTTTTCGGGTAGTGAAACTAGCACTGGCAATGTGAGGAGTAATAATGACGTTGTCCAGGGTGAGTAACGGGTCATCAGGAGGTATCGGTTCAACTTCAGTGACATCTAGTCCCGCACTAAAAATCTGGCCCGACTTAAGGGCTTCATAGAGTGCCCTCTGGTCAACCACAGGTCCACGGGAGTTGTTGATAAAGACGGCGGTTGGCTTCATCAGGGCAAACTCGGCTGCCCCAATCAGGTGGCGAGTTTGGGGCAACAGCGGTACGTGGACACTGATAAAATCAGCTCTAGGAAGCAGTTCCGCTAGGTCTGGGACGTATTCCACTCCGAGTCGTCTTTCTTCTTCCTCACTTCGTCTCATTTCATCATAATAGAGTACCTTCATGTTGAAGCCTCTACCTCGCTTGGCTACCTCAGCACCGATGCGACCCAGGCCGATGATGCCCAGAGTGGCATTATAAATATCCTGACCTAACAATATCTTGGGTCCCCAAGTTTTCCATCGCCCCTTTCTGGTGTAGTTATCAGCCTCAACCACGCGCCTGGCGGCAGCCATAAGCAGGGTAAAGGCAAGGTCAGCAGTTGTCCCAGTGAGCACCCCCGGGGTATTACCGACAACGATATGGCGCTTCGTTGCTTCGGCAATATTGATATTGTCATAGCCGACGGCAAAGTTGCTTACTACCTTGAGTTTGGGCGCTGCATCCATAAGATTGGCATCAATCTTGTCGCTCAGCATGGTTAACAGCCCCTCAGCGTCTCTGGCTTTCTCCAGAAGCACTTCATATGGTGGCGGTAGTTCCTCGGGCCACACCTCCATCTCAGTGACCTGGGCAATCTTGTTCAGCGCTTCTTGAGCTATAGCGCGAGTAACAAAAACTCTTGGCTTTGTCATTTTCCTCTCGAGATTGTCGTTTACCGGCTATTCTGAGAACTAAGCTATACTGAAGTGAGCAGTTCCCGCATGCCCTCTCCCTGCCGTCGGCACCATTGGTATATGACCCTTAAGTCTTGGCCAATACAGAAATGTCGAACTCCCATATCAAGATATGGTTTTGCCTGTTCAAAGCTACCTATCTCCACCCTGGGGGCTACGCCCTTTTTCAGAGCTAGTTCTATCATGTCTCGCTGTGTCTTTTGCACCTCAGGGCTCCTTGTCTGTCCTGGCTTACCGATGCTTATTGAGTAGTCGGCAGGGCCGAATTGAACCATATCCACACCCTTGACAAACAGTATCTCTTCCAGGTTCTCCATGGCACCTTTTTTCTCTATCATAATGGCAATTACGACATCGTTCATCGCCTTGACCCATGGGACCAATGCCTCTCCGCCCTCTCGCAAAAACGAATAGCGACTATTTCGCCGCAAGTTGTAACCGTGGATACCACCAGCCTCGGGTGTCTCCGACCTGACGAGACGAATACATTCTCTAACCTCGTCCGCAGAACGGCAGTCAGTAAAGAGTACATTCTGAATACCGGCGTCTATTGCCCTGGTGGCAATAAATCCTCTTGTTTGCTCTTCCACCTTCATCATTGAGGACATGTTGGGAAAGAGCTCAATAGCCCGACCGAAGTTGTCCAGTTGCTCTAGACTGAAGGGGGAGTATTCGCCGACATATTCAATATAATCAAAGGCACCGGAATGGCCGATTACTTCCACAATTCCTGTCCAAGGGCTTATGACATGGGTACCCAGGGTTGGTTTACCTTCGTTTAAGAGTTCCCTGAGTCGATTTCCTTTCATCTTTTTCCTCCCTTTTTCCTGGAATTTATCGTTTTCTACTCCTTTACCAAATCAACTTTGGGCTTAGAGGTCATATTCAATGTTCAGTTCTTTGGCTACCTCCTGCAGTGAAGCGAGTACGCTTGGATGAAGGGTAAGGCCTTGACGACGCTGTTTCTCCGTTTCTTGTTCGACCTCACCAGCCAAGTATATTCTATCCACGCCCAGTGCCTTTGGTAGCTCATGATGTGCTTGGATCATAGCGTCCATTCTCTTCTTAAATTCATTGGCAGGCATGAACCCATCGATGCGCAGAGCGCCGAAGAAGTGATTCGCCTTACCCACAGTGCTCGGTCCGCTCTCCTTTTCTGGAATGCTCAATCCACCGGAAAGGGTACTGCAAAGTATATCAACTATTACTGTCAATCCAAAGCCCTTATAGGAACCCAGCCGGGGTATCCCACCGAGTGGTAGAATCCCACCGGTTGCCTTAGCTACTTCAGTTACGGGATTTCCATCCATGTCTACTGCCCAACCCTCTGGTATAGGAGTGCCATTTCTCGCTGCTAGCTCAAGCTTACCTCCAGCGACGACACCTGTAGCCATGTCAAGGACGAACGGAGCTTCTTCTTTTGCCGGAACAGCTACACTGATAACATTAAGGCCAATTCCCTTCCCCCGGCTCCCTGGAGCAACTATACCTTTGCCACCTTGAGTGAGTGATATTCCAATCATATCACGTTGGAGAGCCATCATAGCGTAGTAGGCTCCAGCACCAAAGTGAGTGCTATTGCGAACGGCAACGAAGCCAGAACCTGTTTTCTCAGCTCGGCGCATAGCCTCCGTCATCGCCCGGTAGCCCACGACAAAGCCCAGTCCTTCGTCACCATCCATAATGGCAGTAGATGGAGCATGACTGAAAACTTTAACCTGTGGCTTCACATTGATAAGACCATTCCTTATCCGCCTGATGTAGAATGGTGCCAGATGAGCAACACCGTGGGAATCCACACCCCTCAGGTCTGCCGCTACCAGTATACGGGCTGTTATTCGTGCATCCTCCTCCGGTACACCCATCTTCTGAAGTGCCTTCGCTGCAAAATCGGTTAATCTTCCCGCATCAACAGTACCACCTTTGGTCACTATCAAAGTCCTCCTTTTATACTAAGACTTAGCAATTTCGGTGCTTCAACATCCAAAATCAGGAACCTGAGAAATTGATAGCCTTTTGCGCCGTTGCTCCTCTTAACCAGATAACACTGCTTTTATTTCTTCAATTGTTTTTGCCGCATTTATTTTTTTAGCACGCTCCGCTTCTGCTTTGGCAAGTTCCTTAACGTTCTTATAGACATCTGCCAATCTATCTGCCGGGAACTTGCAGGCACCATTCTCATCCATGTGAATTATTTCGCCAGGGGCAACATCCATCCCGGCAACTGAAACAGGCACGTTTATCGCATGGATTGCCATATCTCCGTGGCCGGGGGTAACGCCACTCATGATATACTGGAATTTTAATGGGCGTATTTCGTCTATGTCCCTCGATGGACCATTCGTTATAACACCTACAGCTCCGCAGGCCTTGAACATTGTCGTCATTTGTCCCCCACACAGCCCCACCTTAGGCAGTATTTCAGGGGGGAAGTCCTGCTTGATTACAACGATTGACGGTCTCCTTGATTTGCCTAAGGCTTCTACCAAATCTCTCATTGTCAATCGGTTAAAATTCGGGTCGGGTAGTGAATATACCACTGTAACCGCGTAACCTACTAATCTACCTAGCTCCGGGTAAATACAGCGAACTGATTGGTCGGTATACCAGTTTTGCCTCCAAGGTTCGTAGAGACCGAGGCAAAGGGGATTCTTCGGATAGGTAGCGACAATATTTGTAATGGATGGTGTGTCAAACTCCTTCAACTTTTCGAGCATTTCTTGTTCTGATAACTCTGTCATTTCAGTCCGCCTTTACTAAATTAACTTTAGGCTTAACCGTTTTATTTACCACATTCTTGGGCCACTGCCCGCTGAGAACTCTAGCCACCTCCTGTCCCACACTTGTCCTGACCCGCTCAGAAGAAGCATCGGAAGCAGCAGCGGAGTGAGGAGTGACCACAACATTGTCCATCTTAAACAGAGGATTGTCTGAATCAACAGGCTCATTTTCGAAGACATCCAGTCCAGCACCTGCGATCCACTTTTCCTGCAGAGCCTTAACGAGGGCTGGCTCATCGACAACTGAACCTCGAGCCGTATTGATAAAATAGGCAGTTGGTTTCATCTGTTTGAATTCCTTTTCCCCAATTAGATGCCAGGTTTCCTTATTTAGAAGGGCACTAACGGAGACAAAGTCCGACTCCTTGAGTAGCTCGGGCAGGCTCACCAGGGTTATCCCGGACTCTTTAGCCAGAGATTTATCCACATAAGGGTCGTAGCCTAATACTTTTAAACTAAAGCACTGTGCCTTCCTGGCTGTCATTCGTCCAATGTTGCCACAACCTATTACTCCGAGGGTTTGTCCATGAATTGGCACCATCGGGGAAATAATTTCTCTGCTCTTAGCCCAGTCAGTCCAGCCGCCCTGCCTTGTGAATTTATCCAGCAGAACTAGCTTTTTAGCACAGGCAAGAAGCAGGACGATGGCATGGTTAGATACTTCCTCCCAACAGAAATCGGGGACATTGACCACAAGGATGCCGTTATCGGTGGCTGCGTCGACATCAACTGTATCATAACCAATACCGTAGCGGGCGATTACCTTGCACTTCGGTAATGCCTCAATAACCCGGCGTGTTATCTGAGCTGTCATCGTTAGTATGGCATCGGCATCCTTGGCCGCCTCAATTTTCTCGTCCTCGGTGACACAATCAACTCCCACTAACTCAACATTCATCTTGGCCAGCTCTCGGGCTTCGTTTGTCATAATGGCACTGCTGCCTGTTCTATCCATCCGAACTACTTTAAATTGCTTTTCCACCAGTTTATCTCCTTTCTCAATTTGTCTTTGCTGTTATTATAGAGGTGTGGGGAAAGGGTTATCATTATTACGAACTACCCCAATGTTACCAGCCCCTCAGCGTCTCTGGCTTTCTCCCGGAGAACTTCATATGGTGGTGGCAGTTCCTCAGGCCAGACCTCTATCTCAGTGACTTGGGCAATCTTGTCCAGCGCTTCTTGAGCTATAACGCGAGTAACAAAGACCCTTGGCTTTGTCATTTTCTCCTTGCGATTGCCATTTACCGGCTATTCTTAGAACTAAGCTATGCGGAAGCGAGCAGTTCCCGCATGCCCTCTGCCTGCCGTCGGCACCATTGGTATAAGACACCTAAGTCTCCACCAATACAGAAGTTACGAACCCCCATATCAAGATATGGCTTTGCCTGTTCAAAGCTACCTATCTCCACCCTGGGGGCTACGCCCTTTTTTAAGGCTAGTGCTATCATGTCTCGCTGTACCTTTTGCACCTCAGGGCTCCTTAGCTTCTCTGGCTTACCGATACTTATTGAGTAGTCGGCAGGGCCGAATTGAACCATATCCACACCCTTGACAGACAGTATCTCTTCCAGGTTCTCCATGGCACCTTTTTTCTCTATCATAAAAGCAATTACGACATCATTCATCGCCTTGACCCATTCCACTGCATTGGCCGCCACTCCATAGCGACTATGTCGCCGCGAGTTGTAACCGTGGATACCACCAGCCTCGGGTGTCTCCGACCTGACAAAGCGAATGCATTCCCTGACCTCTTCTGCAGAGCGGCAGTCACTAAAAAGGATGTTTTGAATACCGGCGTCTATTGCCCTGGTGGCAATAAACCCTCTTGTTTGCTCTTCTACCTTCATTACTGAGGACATGTTGGGAAAGAGATCAATAGCCCGACCGAAGTTGTCCATTTGCTCCAGACTGAAGGGGGAGTATTCGCCGACATATTGAATATAATCAAAGGCACCAGAATTACCGATTACTTCCACAATTCCTGGCCAAGGGCTTATGACTTGGATACCCATGGTTGGTTTACCTTCGTTTAAGAGCTCCCTGAGTCGATTTCCTTTCATCTTTTTCCTTCTTTTTCCTAAAAATTGTCGTTTTTTCAGGCATTTACTGTTCTGATAACCCTGGTATCTCAGTCAGCCCTTGTAAAATTAACTTTAGGCTTAACTGTTTTATTTATCACATTCTTGGGCCACTGCTCGCTGAGAACTCTGGCTAGCTCCTGTAGCATAATTATCCTCGCCCGCTTAGGAGCGACATCAGAAGCAGAAGCGTCGTGAGGAGTGATCACAACGTTATCCATCTTAAGTAGGGGATTGTCTGGATCAACAGGCTCCTTTTCGATGACATCCAGCCCAGCACCAGCGATCCGCTTTTCCTGCAGAGCCTTAATGAGAGCTGGCTCATCAACTATTTCACCTCGAGCCGTATTGATGAAATAGGCAGTTGGTTTCATCTGTTTGAATTCCCTTTCCCCGATTAGATGCCGGGTTTCCTTATTTAGAAGGGCACTAACGGAGACAAAGTCCGACTCCTTGAGTAGCTCGGGCAGGCTCACTATGGTTATCCCGGACTCCTTAGCTAAAGATTTATCCACATAAGGGTCATAGCCTAATACGCTTAAGCTGAAGCATTGTGCCTTCCTGGCTATCATTCGCCCGATGTTGCCACAACCTATTACTCCCAGGGTCTGTCCATGAATTGGTACCATCGGCATCACAGCTGGCATGCTCTTCTTACCCCAGCATTTATCCTTAACAGCATTATTTAGCAGAACTAGCTTTTTAGCACAGGCGAGAAGCAGGACGATGGCATGGTTAGACATCTCTTCAACGCACCACTCGGGGGAGGGGAAGTTAGATACAATAATACCGTTATCGGTAGCTGCGTCGACATCAATTACATCATAACCAACACCGTTGCGGATGATTACCTTGCATTTTGGTAATGCCTCTATAACCCGGCGTGTAAACGGAGCTTGGGCCGTTATTATGATATCGGCATCCTTAGCTGCCTCGATTATCTCGTCCTCGGTGACACAATCAACCCCCACCAGCTCAGCATTCATCGAGGCCAGCTCTTGGACATCCTCTGCCCTAATGGCACTGCTGCCTGTTTTATCCACCCGCATTACTTTAAATTGCTTTTTCACCAGTTTATCTCCTTCCTCAATTTATCTTTGCCGTTATTATAGAGGTGGGGGGAAAGGGTTGTCAACATTACAAATTACCTTTAATAAAATAGAAAACGAGCACGCAGTATTGACTTGGATGTTCATTAGAGTTAGAGTAGGGATTGTAAGAACCGGACAATGCTTCCTATGGGAGACAACACTTTGAAGTATCTTCGGAGAAGGAAAAAAAGGAAACTGTATCAACAGTGGGTAGAGATGTCAAGTTTGCCCTCTGATGCCATTCCCCGGGGAGAAGTTACTAAAGATAGGATACCGATGCCCCAAGTAGACAAGCAGAAATCACGCCTGAACCTACTAAGTATACTGCTTGGGATTGCCTTGGTCGTATTGTGTGCCGGACTAATCCTTCTCATTTTCTATTCCTGCTGATGGCTACACTTAAATCTTCTATCAACACCTCTCTCCCTGCCGAAGCCGTAACTATATTTCGCCCGTATCGGGTTTGCCCATAAATGAGCATAACACGCCTCGCTGTGGCGATATTGACAGGTCACCGTTCTTGCGTATATTATGGTAGAGAGGTGTTCAATGCAAAAGTGCCCCAATTGTGGTCAACCGGCTGAAAGAACCGAGGATTGGGCTTGCCAATGGTGCGGTTATCCTCTGATATCGAGGTCTTATAAGAAGATACCGAAAACTTACCGGCAACTGAAAGAGGAGAAACCACCTGAGCCTGAACCAGAGCCTGAGCCAGCGCCCGAACCAAAGCTTGAACCCGAACCAGAGCCTGAGCCAGCGCCCGAACCAAAGCTTGAACCCGAACCAAAGCTTGAACCCGAACCAGAGCCTGAGCCAGTGCCCGAACCAAAGCCTGAACCCGAACCAAAACCTGAGCCTGAACCAAAGCCTGGGCCAGCACCTGAACCAGAGCCAGAGCCAGAGCCTGAGCCTGAGCCAGAACCTGAGCCTGAGCCAGAACCTGAACCAGAACCAGAGCCTGAGCCTGAGCCAGAGCCAGAGCCACAACCAGTGCCCGAACCAGAGCCTGAACCGCAGCCTGCCCCCAAGCCTAAAGGAGGGTTAACCGTTGAAGAATTGTATTCAGATTTTAGTGCAGACAGGGTGGCGGCGGATGCAAAATTTGCGGATAAGACTCTTACGGTAACAGGTGTAGTGGACAGAATAACAGCTAACGATATGCACGGCATTTACTATATTATTCTAGCTAGTACTGAGAAGAAAGAACAATGGAACGTCCGGTGCACGTTTGACAGGAAATATGGAGCTCAACTAAACCAATTGACGACAGGGCAAACGGTGACAGTACAGGGCAAATACGATGGCTATAGAGTAAACATCCTTATGAAGGACTGTGTGTTAATCTCCTGAAATTCTCTCTGGTTACAAGGCTACTTTTCCCTCAATTTCTACACCCACCGTGTTCTTTTGCTTCGGCTCTTGGCTGAGCTAAGGCTGGGTAGACGCTCCTCAACCAGAAATGATTCTACCAGCTGCCAGAATTCCTCTCTATCTAACCCGGTTACCACTGCCTTTTCATGGGCTTCGCTTAATGCTACCGGGTATCCGTGTCCTCGCTGGCACTGGTCTAAAACCAGGGTGTGAACTAGGTTGAGCAGATTCTCATCTATCGCCACCCACTGTGGAATCTCAACCCTGGCTATCTCATCACCTACTCTGACATAGAAAAAATAGACCTGATGCACCCCATAATGCTTCTGGACAATAGATGACTGACTGATGAAGACGGCTGACCGTTCCCCCTGCCCCAGCAAATTTGAGAATAACTCTCGGTCTTGGACGCCAGCCACTGTATCGCACTCCCTTGCCTTATTAAGGGGGCAATAGTGGTCACAATCAGCCGGGTCATGAGGGCAAAGAGCCACCCGCAGGGCATTAACTACATCGGTGCTGCGAGGAAAGCTAATGTAGCTGGCAAGAGCAAGCTTCCTGCCATTATTAAGCCTCCTCATATCATCAAGGTAGCGTATAAAACCTTTATCCAGTAGCTCTTCAGTGACAAATTCAGGGTAAGCCTCCAGACTCCACAGAATGAGCGAGCCATCAAGTAGCGCCAGGGTTGGACTATCCTGCGGCAGCTCTGCCGCTAGTTCAGCCAATTGGTGGCACTCGTCTACACTGCGCTTGATACCTAAAAGCGTGCCTTCTATTGGTTGCTCACGACCTTTAACCCCGGTTGGCACAATGACTAGGTCTTCATCCCCAGAATAGAGGTGAGGGAAACTATCAAGGGTCGCATTAGGGGAAGCACCGTAATGAAGAATTACAGTGCCTATGTTTATCAAGTAGCACCTTGTTGACTTATGGCGGTCAACATCAATATGAGAGCCATCGGTAGCAATGATGGTGAATTCTGCAGGGATGGGCGGTGCTTTATAGTGCTGGTCGAGCCCATCCACTAAACCAGCCACCAACCAGGTAGTCCGGCTAGATGCAATCTTCTTGGTTAAATAATCAAGGTTGCTAGCTTGGTTGTGGAGAACATCCAAAGCATGCTGAAGGTGCTTTCGCCTTTCCTCAACGCCAGCCTTCAGCCTGGCAACCATACCTCCAACCTGCGAAACAACCTTGGTTAAATCTAACGACACTTCAGCTGCCTAACTACCTCAGGAGACCTCTGACGATAACATCCACCGCCTCATTTTCATCTAGCCCTCTTGCCATTAGGGTCTCTATCTGTCTTCTATCTATACTGCCTATAGCTGCCTCATGGGTTACCTTCGCCTTTTCATTAGTTACTGAGACAATTGGTATTGCCTTAGCTACTGCCTCTGTCCCATTAACTAGCTCAATGCAGTCAACATGCCCTCTGGCATAGGGAGCATTGCCATAGGTTTCACCAATAACCTCTGCCCTGGCTCTATCTCTTAGCACTACCCTGGTCTTCATCAAGCTTCGGGCACTATTACCATTCAGATTTACCTTCTCAGCTATCTTTATGATATCATCCTTCTTGCCGTATACCTTGGCTATTAGCTCAGCTACACTCCCGGCACCGGAAAAAATCTCATAATCAAAGTCCAGTTTACCCACACAGCCCTGAGTCAGGCTAAAGGTATTTTTATACAGTGCCTTTTCGCCCAGTGTAACACTGGCTCTGGGGATTACCTCAATCCCACCAGAGTCCCCATGATAATGGGTCTCCTTATAATTAAACTTAGCATTATTCCCAATCTCTATTTCGGCATCCATTTTATGTACTACTTTAACGGCGTTGGGGAAGATGCAGTGGGCAATTACATTTACCTCACTATTATCCTGCGCCTTCACCTTCAAAGTAATTTCTTGCCGCCCTTCCTGGGGGAGAATGCCAAAACAGAGGTGAACGGGGCGCTGTATCCTCACTCCTTCTTTTACTAGGAAATAGATGTTAACGCCGGTTTCGGTCTCTTTTGTTTCTATCGTTATCCCGGTAACTTCATCAGCACTCAGCACCTTGTTCTCGTGAATAACCAGTCTGGCTACATCCTTGCTTAGTAAAGCACTCCTGTCGCCACCTGCCTTTTCATAGGCATCAAGCATTCCCTGATATTCTTTTTCCACTGAGTAACCAATCATAACTTTTCAGCCCCTTCTACTGGCTCATTGATATGGGGGCAACTTCGGCAATTATCTTTGAACCACTGGCTCATTTCCGCTGGTGCTCCGGTCATCAGTATCTTGCCAGCACACAGCACAGACACCCTGTGGGCTATCTCCGCCACCTGTTCATTATGGGTAATTAACAGAACAGACGAGCCCTGCTTACTCATTCCTACTATGCCATTCAGGATGAGTGGTAATGATATAATATCTATGCCAGAGTCGGGCTCATCCAATATAGCTAATTTAGGGTGCATAGCTAGAAGGGAGGCTAGCTCTATCCTTTTCCTTTCGCCACCACTCAAGGTATTATCAATATCTCTATCCAGATACTGCGCTGGCTCTAATCCGACCATCCCTAAGCAGTGTTTAACCTGCTCAATTCCAAAGTTGTTGCCACTGAGCTTGAGGTAGTCCCTTACCCTCAGCCCTTCAATCCTGACTGGTTCTTGCCAGGCTAGACTTATCCCCTTCTTGGCTCGTTGAGAAATAGAAAGGTCGGCAATATCCTGACCTTCAAAAATAATCCGCCCTTCGGTGGGCTTGTAGTTATTTGTCCCCATTATGAGGTGAGCGAGAGTGGTTTTACCGGTTCCATTCTCACCCAATATGCCATATATTTCACCCTTATTAACATGCAAATTTAGGTCATTAATTATCAGTTTACCGTTCAACCTCAGCTGGAGATTTTCCACTTCTAGCACTGTATCACCTCTAACCCACGCTTGAGAAAGCAGGTTTCTCTATCAACACAGTATAATTCATTAAGGTAATGAACTCAAGCCAAGTGTGGTTTAATGGTATAATTAACGAAACTACCAGGAGGGCTTTTATGCTGATGGCATTGGGGACTGTTGTCGTAACTTCATTGTCAGGTGTGATGGCACCGGGCCCCATGTTTACCATGACCCTGGCCAAGAGCTATAAATCACCATGGGCTGGTGCCCAGGTGTCACTGGGCCACGCTGTTATTGAAGTCCCTCTGATATTGCTCATATACTTTGGCGTCGCCCAGTTCTTCCAGAACATAGTTGTGCAACTGGTGCTCAGCGTACTGGGCGGCGGCATGATTATCTGGATGGGTATCGGTCTGTTCCGTGCCCGCAAGGAGATGGCCTTGGGGGGTAAGGACACGTCTTATAGCGCCTTTGTCGCTGGTATCCTTATGAGCGGGCTTAACCCCTTTTTTCTGGTGTGGTGGGTAACGGTGGGTAGTTTGCTGCTTATGACCTTCCTTGAATTCAGTCCGCAGGGATTAATCCTCTTTATTGTGGTTCACTGGCTATGTGACCTGGTCTGGCTGTCTCTGGTTTCCTTCACGGTATATAAAACACACTCGTTCCTGGCCCAGAGGCTACAGGAATGGATATTTATTGTCTTAAGCGTAGCCCTTCTATATTTTGGAGGGCAGTTTATCGTTAAGGGCATCCTTTTGGTGACATAGACCATGAAAGTGGGCTTTGTCTATGACCCCATCTATCTCAAGCATGACACAGGGCAACATGTAGAAAATGCTAAGAGGCTGGAAGCAATCATTTCTCACCTTGAAAGGACCGGGCTTAAGCAGCAACTGACACTCATCAAACCTCGTGCTGCCTCCATTGAAGAACTGTCACTCGTGCACGATGAACACTATATATCACATATCCGGGATGTAGCTCAAAAGGGCGGTGGCTGGCTGGATGCTGATACTGTGATGTCGGCTAACTCCTACGAAGCTGCTCTCTACGCCGCCGGTGGCGTCACTAGGGCCACCGAAGCAGTTATGAATGGAGAGGTAGATAGCGTTTTTGCTCTGGTCAGACCCCCGGGGCACCATGCTACCCATATGCAAGCTATGGGCTTTTGCCTGTTTAATAATGTGGCTATCGC